>Ga0073932_1000766_pt1 | contig 72372 bp, 58 predicted proteins | sample DewCreD2012metaG_FD_76967 | JGI IMG/M metagenome (GOLD analysis project Ga0073932, IMG submission 76967) | Hot spring sediment bacterial and archeal communities from British Columbia, Canada, to study Microbial Dark Matter (Phase II) - Dewar... ...
CTCTGGAAACTGCCGGGAACGGTGGCGATCACCTTCGTCTGGTTATCGGCCACCCAATGCGAGACCGGGTCGAAGTAGAATTTTACGGTGGTTGGGTCGCCCAGGTTTAGAGGGATATTTGGGCCATCGCGCTGAGCATTCGCGCCGTAATTCTCGGCCCAACTGCCGTTGAGCGCCACTTTATACTCAAACGCACCCGCCGGGATCGTCCACTCCCCCTGCCAGACGCCGTCACTGGAATCAAAGCCTAAATGAGTGGCGGCGCACTCCGGCTGCCAGTCGCCGGGACAGCCCAATTCGTCTTGCAGCGAGCCCACCAGGGTGACAGTCTCGCCCGCCTCAACGGTAATTGTGAGGATATGCGAGGCGCTGTCGTAGACAAACGCCACCGGCAAGAAATCCGCGCCTACTACGAAGGGGATATTGGCCCCATTTTGCGCGCCGCCCTGGCCGTAGTTTAGATCCCAGCTTTCGTTGATGGTAACTTTAGCCTCGTAACTACCGGCCGGCAAAGCGGTGGTTTCAAAACTGTAAATGCCATCCCCGTCGGGGTCTTGCAGCCAGGAGCGCAGACAGCCGGGGTCCCAATCGCCGGGGCAGCCGAGTTCACTCTGGAAACTGCCGGGAACGGTGGCGATCACCTTCGTCTGATTATCGGCAATCCAATGGGTGGCATGGTCGTAGTAGAATTTAACGGTGGTATCTGCCGCGAGGTTGAGGGGGATGTTGGCTCCGCCGGGAACGGCATTGGCCCCGTAATTTTCCGTCCAACTGCCGTTGAGAGCGGCTTTGTATTCATAGGAACCGGCCGGCAGCATCCAACTGCCCTGCCAGACGCCATCACTGGAATCAAAGCCCAAATGAGCGGCGGCACACTCCGGCTGCCAGTCGCCAGGACAGCCGAGTTCGCTCTGCATGGAACCGGCCACTGTCACAGAAGTGGGCGGGGGAGTGTGGTCTGGCAGTGCCGGCATTGCCACCGCCCGCGTTAGCGGCGCAGTTAGCAAGGCCAATATGCCTGCCAGAGAAAGTAGTCTATGCAGCAATTTCATCGTTCCTCTCTCCTTCCTGATTGCGCATTCAGCGCCAAAAGTGGTGGATGGCTTTAGAACCGATTAAATCTGAAATGAGCTACTTCACGGAAATGCACCGCTAAAACTTCCCCCATCGCTGAAATTTTGGCTGCCCTGATGAGAGGCCCAGGCACGAAAAATATAGCACAATTAAAGAAACCCTGTCAAATACACATGGAGGCTAGAAAAGATGGATCTATTCCAGTCACTCACCGCAAACGATCTAGTTCCCAGTCCGCTCCAGTGGGATCACCAACCGCCGGCATGGGAGGTACTGCCCGGCGGCGGACTGCGCGTGCATGTGCCGGCCCGGGTGGATTACTTCCAAGACCCGGCCGGCAAGATTCAAAACGACAGCGCCCCTTACCTGTGGCTCGAAGCCAGCGGCGACTTTACGGTGCGGGCGCGCGTCCGCCCGGCGTTTACCACCACCTACGACGCCGGGGCCATCATGGTTCGCCACGACGCGACGCATTGGGCCAAGCTCTGCTACGAAAGCACCGATTTTGGAACCACCGCCGCCGTGAGCGTCGTCACCCAGGGAACCTCGGATGATGCCAATGGGGCCGACCTGACCGTGGAAGACGTGTGGCTGCAAATGGCACGCAGCGGCGATGTCTTTGGTCTGCATTATTCCCTGGATGGACAGCACTGGCGGATGGTGCGCCTCTTCCGGCTGGCCGTCCCCCCAACGGTCAAGGTGGGGTTGGTGGCGCAATGCCCGATTGGTCCCGGGACCACTATTGACTTTCTGGCTTTTGAGTTTGAGCCGCGCGCACCCGTGAACCTGCGAGCCGGGATCTAAGCGGTTTTGAAATTACCGGCGCTCTGGGTGTATAATTGCGGCGCGTCTGCCGCTCGTCGAGTCAAAAGACAGCGTGCCGCAAGCGATTTTTATTTTTAACGGAGGGTCGTGTGCTGTTCCCGCTTCGCAACCTGCTGTTCGCTCTGCCATGGTTATATTTAGACCCCGGATCGGGCAGTTTTATCATCCAACTGGTCATCGCCGCCGCTTTAGGGGTAGGGGTGGCGGCCCGCATGTATTGGACGAAGATCAAAGGGCTCTTTACCGGCAAGAAATCTCAATCCTCTCAATCTTCTGAAGAAGCGGATGCTCGATAGCCAGCGTCTGAGCGCATCTTTCCGCGACCCCAGCGGGTTTCTGTTCACCCGCGACGGGGTGTTATACCGGCAGATCAACCCCATCTATGAGGACCACTACCGCCGTCTGATGGAGTCGGGGTTGTACGATGATCTGACGCAGGCCCGGCAGTTGATTCCCCATAGCGAAGTAGAAGTTCCACCGTTCACCGGCAGCGGGCGGGTGATCCGTCCAGAACGGGTGGAATTCATCTCTTACCCCTATGAGTGGAGCTTCAGCCAGTTAAAAGACGCAGCCCTATTGACCCTGGCGATTCAAAAAAAGGCGCTGGCACGCGAGCAAAGCTTAAAAGACGCCAGTGCCTATAATATCCAGTTCCATCGCGGTCAGCCTATCCTCATTGACACGCTGTCTTTTGAGCCTTACCAGGAAGGCGCGCCGTGGGTAGCCTACCGGCAGTTCTGCCAGCATTTTCTGGCCCCGCTGGCGCTGATGGCCCACACCGATGTGCGCCTGAGCCAGCTTCTGCGCATCTACATTGACGGCATCCCGCTGGACCTGGCGGCGCGGCTTCTGCCGGCGCGCACGCGCTTCAACGGCGGTCTGCTCATCCACATTCACCTGCACGCAGGCGCGCAGAAGAAATACGCCGGTCAGTCTGGGTCAACGCCACCGCCCAAAGGCCGGGTGAGCCGGGCCGTCCTGCAAGGGCTGATCGAAAACCTCGAAAGCACGGTGCGCGCGCTGACCTGGCACCCCAAAGGCACAGAATGGGGCGATTATTACGATGCCACCAACTACAGCCGCGCCGCCTTCGAGCAGAAAGCGCGCGGCGTGGAAGCCTTCTTAGAGCAGGCACAACCCGCGCAGGTCTGGGACCTGGGCGGCAACACCGGCGTCTTCTCACGGCTGGCCGCCAACCGGGGCATACCGACTATTTCTTTTGACATTGACCCGGCGGCGGTCGAAAAGAATTACCAGGACGTGCGCCAGAACCGCGAAACTCACCTGCTGCCGCTGGTGCTGGACCTGACTAACCCCAGCCCGGCGATTGGCTGGCAGAACCGCGAGCGCGCCTCACTGCTGGAACGTGGGCCGGTGGATTGCGTGATGGCTCTGGCGCTGATCCATCACCTGGCGATCTCCAACAACGTCCCCCTGCCCGATCTGGCGCAGTTCTTTGCGCTGCTCGGCCGCTGGCTGATTATCGAGTTTGTTCCCAAAGAAGACTCGCAGGTAAAGCGCTTGCTCGCCACCCGCGTTGACATTTTCCCCGATTACCATGTGGATGGGTTCGAGGCGGCTTTCCAACTCTATTTCCAGATCATCGAACGCCGTCCGATTGAAGGTTCACAGCGCATCCTTTACCTGATGCGCGCCCTGGATGCCCCTGATGCCTTCAGATCCAGGTAAGGAACGGGCCGAAGCGGTGGGAGGGGAACTGCACATTCAATCCGCGCCGGGGCAGGGAATCACCCTGCGCGTAACGGTTCCCCGGTTGGAATGACGTTTACGGCGTAAAGCGCCGCAAACCCCCATCTACCACGTTCAATTTATTCCTCGTCGTCTTTTTCAGCGTGCATCGAAGGGCCCATCATGCCGTTCTCATCGCCCATCATGGACATGGGGCGGGTAGTGATCTTTACGCTTTTGGGCTGGTTGGCGGCGCAGGGCGTGCCAAAGGCCGGCTGTGCATAGGGCAGGTGGGTATCGCCGCGCGCCAGAATGTGCAGGTAGTTGGCGGCCTCGCCCTCATAGGGCATACCGTGATTCCATGGCACCCACGAGCGCGCGTTGCAGTAATGGCCGACAAACGAGCGGCGCGGGCGGTTAGAGCGGTTGGTGTGCGAGCGGTGGATGATATGGCCGCCGAAAAACACCACATCCCCAGGGTCGGCGGGGACGGCCACCTCGCGCCCGGCATATTTGCGAGCCACGCGCGTCAGGCCGTTAACGGCCTCATTGGTACTGCTGGCATTTTCAATCGTCCCCAGGTCATCCAGGTTCTTTTGCAAAGCGGCGCCAACGCCGTTAGGGTCGGGGTAGATGGGTTCGTGCTGTGTGCCAACCGTGAACCACAGGCAGCCGTTTTCTTCATCGGCGGGGGTCAGCGCCAGCCACGCCCCACAGAGGGTATCGGGAAAGGTGGGGATGTAGTAGGAATCCTGGTGATAGCCCTGCCCCGGCTGGCCGGGCTGTTTGAAGAACAGCATGGTCTGGAGCGCTAACACATCTGGCCCGATTAACGCTTCGAGAACGTCTAAAACGCGCGGGTGGAGCAAGAAACGCTCGTGAATGGGCGAAAGGCGGTGAAGCATGTGAGCGCGCAACCAATCTTCGGGGCGCACCGGGCGCGGCACACTGCCCAGGTCCGCCATGACGCGCGCGCCTTCAATCGTCTCACGTCCGGCCAGCAAATTATCCACATGATCATTGAGGGCCTGCACGTCTTCCGGCGGAACCAGCCCTTTGACGACGATAAACCCCTGTTCGTGGAAGCGAACGTATTCGTCTACCCGTACCCGGTAGGTTTCATAGGTCTTATGGCTTTCGAGCGTAGATACCATGGCTGTGTCTCATCCTTTGTAATACATGAATAAATATACCTTATATTACCGTATTCATCCAAAGGATGCAATCCACCCGCAAAGTGATCTTCAGACGCGATCCATAAACCACCTTAGTACAAAGCCATGTTCTGAGAGTAACACAGATTGAATCAAAAGCAGTCAGCCGTTGGGCTGACTGCCGATTGCTGAACGCCGTGTTTACGCCAGTTTCAGCAAGACGGGCTTGCCGCGCAGGTGGTAATTCCCACTGCTCTGGCGCAGTACCTGGCGGACGTGCTTTTCGGAGACGTGGACAAAGCTGTGATCGTTGCGAATATCAATCTCGCCAATCGCTTTGCCTGGGATGCCCACTTCACCGGCAATTGCACCGACCACATCGCGGGGGCGCAGGCCGTGCAGTTCGCCCAGGTTCATCCACAGGCGCACCATGCCCGGCTCACTGCGCTGGGTGCGGTGCGCTGGTTTGGCGTATTCTTCATGGCGAGGGTCTGCCTCGCGCTTAGCGCGAGCCGGAGCATCCGCGCGGCGGGCGCGCGGCTGTTCTTCGCGTTCCTGCAAGCCGGTTTCGCGGTCAGACCGACGGAGAGTCTCTTTACGCCGCGCGCGGGCCGGCTGGGCCGGGACTTCGGTGATTTCCTGGTCAGGCAGGCTGCTTTCGCTGGCGCGCGCCAGTTGCAGGGCCGCCGCGGCGATGTCCGCCAGGTCCAGGCCGCTCTCTGCCAGGCGCTGTACCAATTCGCGCTCGCGGCCACCATCGCCAGCAATCATCTGCTCATAAATGCGCTCTATCAGGCGGTCATCGCGCCGGGCAGCGATTTCTTCGAGGGTGGGGATGCGCCGCTCAGCCAGGGTGGCATTGGCGTATTGTTCGATCTGACGCTGGCGGAAGCGCTCGCGCGGGGTAAAGAAGGTGATCGCCGTACCCTTGCGTCCAGCGCGCCCGGTGCGGCCAATGCGGTGAATATAATCCTCCGGATCGCCGGGAACATCGTAGTTAAAGACGTGCGAAACGTTCTCAATGTCCAACCCACGGGCGGCCACATCAGTCGCCACCAGCAGTGTAACACTGCCCTGGCGGAAGCGATTGAGGACCGTTTCGCGGCGCGCCTGGCTCAAATCACCGTGCAGTGCCTCCGCCGGGTAGCCGCACTTCACCAATTCATCGGCCAGTTCCTGGGCGCGTATCTTGGTCCCTGCAAAGATCAGGGCGCTTTTGACCTCTTCCACTTCCAACAGGCGGATCAACGCCGCCGTCTTCTGATCAGGCAGCACGCGGATCAGGCTTTGGTCAATCTCTTTGACCGTGCGGTGAGTGGGGTTGATGGTTATTTCCTGCGGGTTGGTCAGGTAACGCTCGGCCAGGCGGCGCACCGCCGGGGGCAGGGTGGCCGAAAAGAGGGCCATCTGGCGCTCAGATGGAATCTGATCCAGGATTGCTTCAATGTCCTCAATAAAGCCCATATCGAGCATTTCGTCGGCCTCGTCCAGCACCAGATAGCGCACCTGGCTGAGGTCCAGCACCTTCTGACGAATTAAATCCAGCAGGCGGCCAGGCGTGCCAACGACCACATCCACGCCGCGCTTAAGAGCGCGGATTTGAATATCATACGACTGCCCGCCGTAGACGGCCAGCACCCGCGCCGGCATATGGCGCGACATTTCTTTGGTAGCCTGAGCCACCTGGATTGCCAGCTCACGGGTTGGAGCCAGCACCAGGGCCTGAACGGCCCCACTGCCCGGCTGGATGGTTTGCAGCATGGGCAGCACAAACGCGGCGGTTTTGCCGGTCCCTGTTTGGGCCTGCCCTAAGACGTTGCGCCCCTCCAGCAGTGCCGGAACAGCCTGCTGTTGAATGGGGGTCGGCTCCTGGTAGCCCAACTGCTCCACAGCCTGCATCAGCGGGGTGGATAATCCTAAAATCTCAAAAGATGAAAGCATATTTACTCCTACACATAAAAAGCGCCCATCCAAAACAGGTAGGGCGCTCACAATCACTCGCGTTCTGTGGTTTGCCGGGCTACCGGCCTACCCAAGCGTTTTATTCAGAAAGGTATTGTACCATGAAGTTTTCTTTTTGGAAGGGCAAAACGAGCCAAAAACGGGGTTTTCTTACTCCACCAATTCCAAAGCCACCACAGACATCTTTGGCAGGCTGATCTCCAGGGTCTCGCCGGAGAGCTTCGCGCCGTTGAAAGCGCACGGCTGAACGCAGTTAGGCTCTTCGAAAGTGTTGTGGGCATTCATTGCTTTGCCACGCAGCACGCGGCCGGTCACCTGCCTGGCTTTGAACCCGCCTATGTTGACCTTGACCGTTGTGTCTTGGTTGGGGTTGGTGTTGCTCAGGGTCAGGTGCAGCTTGCCGTTCGCATCCACCGAGGAAGAGGCCGAAATAACCGGCACGCTGTACCCGGCATGCTCGTAGGTGTCGCTCTGCACGTGCACCGGAACCATTGTCGCGCCCTGGTGGACGCTGTACATCTCGAAGACGTGGTAGCTAGGGGTGAGGATCATCTTCTCTTTGTCGGTCAAGATCATCGCCTGGAGCACGTTGACGGTCTGGGCGATATTCGCCATGCGCACCCGGTCGCAGTGCTTGTTGAAGATGTCCAGGTGGATGGCAGCCACGATCGCGTCGCGCATGGTGTTCTGCTGGTAGAGGAAGCGCGGGTGAGTTCCAGGCTCGACCGCGTACCAGGTTCCCCACTCATCCACGATCAAGGCGACCTTCTTCTTCGGATCGTATTTATCCATGATGGTCGAATGGCGGCGGACCAGGTCATCCATCAACAGCCCCTTCGCCACGATCTCGATCCAGCCCGCTTCATCAAAGACAGTGGCCGAGCCTTCACGCGAGCCGTCCGGCAGGCGGCGCACCGAGGTGTAGTAGTGCAGGGCCAGCCCGTCCATATAGGGCCCTCCACCAAGCAGGTCCTCGCGCCCGGCCTTGTCCATCATCACCTCAGTCCAGTGATAGTCGTCGTTGCGCGGGCCGCAGGCGATCTTGTAAAGCCGGTTATCTCCGTAGTTGCGCGCGTACAGGCTGTAGCGGCGGTACTCGTCAGAGTAGTATTCAGGCGTCATGCGCCCGCCGCAGCCCCAGTTCTCGTTGCCCACGCCGAAGTACTTAAGTTTCCAGGGCTGTGCGCGGCCGTTTTGGGCGCGCAGGTCGGTCATCGGACTCTTGCCATCGAAGGTTATGTACTCGATCCACTGCGACATTTCCTTGACCGTGCCGCTACCCACGTTGCCGCAAATATACGGCTCACAGCCCAGCATCTCGCACAGATCCATAAACTCGTGTGTGCCAAAGTGATTATTCTCGACCACGCCGCCCCAATGCGTGTTAATCATCGTCGGGCGTTTCTCTTTCGGGCCGATGCCGTCCATCCAATGATATTCGTCGGCAAAGCAGCCGCCAGGCCAGCGCAGTACGGGGATCTTGATCTTCTTCAGCGCTTCGACCACGTCCGTGCGGATCCCGCGCACATTAGGGATATGCGAATCTTCCCCGACCCAAATGCCTTCATAGATACAGCGGCCCAGGTGCTCAGCGAAATGGCCGTAGATATTCGGGTCAATTCGGGTGGTCCCCATCCGGGTATCCAACGTAATCTGGTTCATAAATCCTCCTAAAATCGTTTCTTGTATCGAAATTCTGGCAACATTTGACCATGCCGCGGCCATTGGGTCAGCAGCAGATATCTTTTCTCAGTTGCCAGCAAACCACTAAGCTGGCGCGGCGAGCTCGGGTTCGACCAGGGCCGTTTTGTCGGCATATAGATAGCATTTAACGGCCCGCTCGCCTACTACAAAATCGGGTGGATCCACTTCACGGCAGATTTTCATCACGTGCGGACAGCGCCCAGCGAACTTGCAGCCGACCCGCCCGTACTCTTTGACTTCTGTGGCGCCCAATTCGATGTGCCTGGCCCAGGTGTTGCGCTCTTTGGGCGTGGGTTTAGGCACGGATTCTTTCAAAAGCTGGGTGTAGGGGTGCAGTGGGTCGTTCAGCACCTCTTCTACCAGCCCCGTTTCGACCACATAGCCGCGCAGCATGATCGCAATGCGGTCGCTGATGTAATAAGCGGTCGCCAGGTCATGGGTGATGTAGAGGATGCTGACTTGCTGCTCGTCGCGCAGCTTACGGAACAGGTTGACGATCTCCATGCGCAGCGAAGCGTCTACCATCGAAACCGGCTCATCAGCCAGGATCAGGCGCGGTCTGGAAATCAACGCCCGCGCTACCGATACGCGCTGAATTTGCCCGCCCGAAAGCTCGTGCGGGTAGCGCTTGCTCACTTCCGCCAGCGACAGCCCCACCTGGCTGAGCACTTCCTCTACGGCCGGGGCTGCCTTGCGGCGGGTGGGCGCAATGCCAAAGTTCACCGCAGTATCAAACAGGTAGTCCTCGACCCGGCGCAACGGGCTGAAGGTCTCAAACGGGTTCTGGAACACCGGCTGGACATGCTTCATGAATTCTTTGAACTCGCTGCGATGGCGGATGTGCGAAAGGTCGCGGCCTTCGAACAGCACCCTGCCGCGGGTGGGTTCCAGGTCGCGCAGCAGCAGGCGCGAGAGTGTGGTTTTGCCACTGCCGCTTTCGCCCGCGATGGTAAAGATTTCTGGTTTGTCGCGCTCCAGTGAGAAGGTGACGTCATTCACCGCCACCAGGCGCGTGCCGCCCAACAGCCCACCAATATGGAACTCCATGGTGACGTGCTGAACATCTAGAAGTTTGACGGACTCGCTCATTAGGTACCCTCCCTAACCAGGTGACAGGCGACGCGGTGACCCTTGCCCAGGTCAATCATGTCTGGGATATCGGTGCGGCAGAGATCAAAAGCGAGCGGACAGCGCGGGTGGAAGCGACAGCCGCTGGGAGGATTAGCCAGATTGGGCGGCGAGCCCTTCAAACTGGCCTTATTGGACCGGTCACCAATCATCGGCAGTGAGCGGATCAGGTGCTGTGTATAAGGGTGGCGCGGCGCGTTGAAGATAATCTCGGTGGACGCTTCTTCTGTAATTCGCCCGGCGTACATGATCATCACCCGGTCGGCTACGTTGGCATGCACCGCCATATCATGCGTGACCAGCAGGACAGTGTTATGGCTCTGAGCCTGAATATCCTTCAACATTTGCAAGACGCCGCGCTGTACTACCACGTCCAGCGCGGTAGTCGGCTCGTCGGCGATAATCAGACTGGGATGGAAGACGGTCGCCAGGGCAATCGCTACACGCTGGCGCATGCCGCCCGAAAGCTGGTGCGGATAGGCTTTGAGCACGTCCTGCGGCAGGCCCAACTGCTTAAGATGGTTGATGATCTGCTCACGGAAGGCTTTCTTGTCTGGGATGCCCTGGTACGTTTCGACAATATCCTCAAAGGTTTTGACGATCTGGCGCACCGGGTTGAGCACGCTCATCGAACCCTGCATCACGTACGAAATTTCCTTCCAGCGCACGTTGCGGCGCAGTTCTTCCGGGGAGATCTTGAGCATGTCAACTTCGAATTGGCGGCCCAGGTTGTAGGTGACGCTGCCGCCGTAGACTTTCAGCGGCGGTTTGATGGTGGATGAGATGACCTTGATCAGCGTGGTTTTGCCGCAGCTCGACTCGCCCGCCACGCCGTAAATTTCATTGGGCTGGAGTTCGAAAGACACATCATCAACAGCGCGCACAGTGCGAGAAATGCCATACACTTCGGTCTTGTAATAGGCACGGAGGTTTTTTACGCAGAGCAGGCTCACAGCTAACCTCCAATCAAGCGCAGGCGCGTGCGCGGATCAATATATTCGTTGATGCTTGAGAACAACAGGTACAGACCGAGGAACAGGATAATCGCCACCACCACCGGCGCCGCCAGCCACCACCAAATCCCAGCGACTAAAGCCTGGTGCTGATTGGCCCAGAAGATGGTCGTGCCGATGGTCGGCAGAGTAACGTTGGACAGGCCCAGCACGCTCAGGGTCACTTCCATGCCAATCGCCCACAGCAGGTTGTTGATCGTGGTAGCAAACACGACCGGCAGCACAAAGGGCAGGTGCTCGTTGAGCGTAATAGCGACCGGGTTTGTGCCCGAATAGACCGCGGTACGGGTGAAGGGACGCTCTTTCAGGCTCAGCACCTGGGCGCGGATCAGGCGCGCGTCCCAGGGCCAGCCGAACAGGCCCATAATCAGCACCAACATCAGCATAGTCATCTGCCCGCGCAGCAGGAAGCTGAGCAGGATCAGGATCGGCAGCACCGGCATGACCACAAAGCTGTCGTTGATTGACATCAGGATGCGGTCAATCAGGCCGCCGCGGTACCCGGCGGTCAGCCCGACAGCAATGGCGATGACGCGCGAAACCAGCGCGGTCAGCAGGCCGAGCAGGATCGAATTACGCACGGCGAAGGCCATCCACCAGAAGATATCCTGCCCGCGTGAGCTGGTGCCAAAAAGGAACTTGCTGGAGGGCGGCAGGTCGGCCGGGACCAGGAAAGTACGGGTCGGGTCGTATGGGGATACCAGCGAAAGCAGACCCAGTGTGAAAACTGCCAGTAAGAACACAAAGGCAACCCGGAAGCGGCCATCAAACCTGAGCAAATCTCGAATTACTTTAATCATCGTTGGCTCTCTCCTATTGGTGCCTTACCCGAGGGTCAAAGAATGGGTAAATCAGGTCAAGGATAAACACCGAGGTAGCGACCCCGATGATCGAGAAAATGGCGATGCCCATGATCAGCGAATAGTCATTGGCCATGACGGCCTGGAGCGTAAGCATGCCCATGCCAGGGTAACCGAATACCACTTCCATAATCAACGCGCCGTTAAAGATCAAACCGAGCTGAAGCGCCAGGCCGGTGATCTGTGGCAGAAGTGCGTTGCGCATCACATAGCTGAAGAGGATTTTGTTCTCCTTCAGCCCGGCGGTTTCCACATAGGTTACATAATCTTCAGAGATGATGTTCGAGGTAAGCGACTTCATCCCCAAGAACCAGCCGCCCATGCCTACCGTCACCAGGCTGAGCGCCGGAAGGGTAGAGTGTTTGATCAGCGACAGGATGAACGGCAGGGTAAACTCCACTCTTGCGCCGACTGGATACGCGCCGCTGAAAGGGAAAATGGGGACCAAATAGGCGAACATCACCAGCAGCACCAGGGCCATTACATAATAGGGGATAGGGCGCACTGCCTGGCTGGCAATATCAATCACGCGCATCACCAGGCTCTTGGGGTAATAGCTGGCAAAACCACCCAGCAGATTACCCAACACCCACGAGATCAGCACGGAAGTCAGCAGCAGGCCCAGCGTCCACGGCATAGCCTGGGCGATCAGCGCAGAGACCGGGGTGGGAAAGGTAGAGAGCGATGGGCCGAGGTCGCCGCGCAGCAGGCGTCCCCAGAAGGCAAAATACTGCTCCAGGTCACTGCCGCCCAGCCCGTACATCTCGGTAAGCGCCGTGCGCAGATGGACGATTTCTTCTGGGCTGACCTGTGCGCCGCTCGACATGACCATAGCGATCTGCCGCTCGACCGGATCGTTGGGCGAGAGCCTGGGGATGATGAAGGTCAGACTACAGCCCAAAAAGATAACCATGAAATATTGACCGATTCTGGGTATGAGATAGCGTAAAAGGAATTTACGCATACGGGTCACCTCCTAAAAAAGAGGAGAGCACCCCACCCCCGCTTAAGGACAGGGGCAGGAAGTGGGGTGATTTCTTACCATTATAGGATAAATTGGGGGCCGGAGCCCCCAATTTATCCATACCCACGAATAATTGAGCGCCTCTTGCAACGGTATCAACTGCCTGCTTCTGCGCCAGCTTAGTTATTTTTCTTCTGCGTTGACTTAATCTTGACGTACATGTACTTGGTGTTGGCCCAGTTCGCCACCGGGTTCGTGTACGGATTGTCCGCAGTGGGGAAGCCGGTCCAGTACGTTTCGTCGCAGACCGAGAACACGTTGTAAGACATGATCGGGGTAATCGGCATTTCCTGGACGGCAAGCTTGATGAACTCCATGCCCAGTTCGATGCCCTTGGGATCGTCGAAGTCAATCTTCTGGATCGCCTCGATGATCTCATCCAGTTTGGGGTGCTTCCAGCGCATCCTGTTGCGGCCTACAGCATTCTCGCCGGTCGGCTTGTAGAAGGCAGAGTGCCAGGACTCGAGGAAGAAGAACAGGTCGGGGTGACCGCCCCAGGTTTCAATGGTCCAACCGAACTCGGCATCCATATCGCCCAGCAGAGTCATCTTAGAGCGCGAAGCGTTGTCGCGCACGTCAAGGGTCGCGTCAACACCGAACTCTTTCCAGCACTGCACGATCATGTCGCCGCCGCGGTTCATCACCGGGCGGGTTTCGCCTTCGGTTAGCAGGGCGATCTTGAGCGGGTTGCCATCGGGCAGCGTCCAGACGTTGTTCTGTTTCTTCAGACCGGCCTGTTCCATCAGCTTGGCCGCGGCTTCAAGGTCATACTTCCACCAGCCATAGCCGATAGACTTCTTGATCTCCGTTGGGTCGGTGGGGACCAGGTCGCCCAGAGTGGCGCGGGCCTGTTCGGCGATGCGCAGGGCAACATCGGGATCATACGGCTTGTACGCCGTTCCGCCGATATCCAGGGTAAACTCTTTCAACCAGTCCTGCATCGGATCGAAGTAGTACTTGGGATACATACCGGTGGGCGGGACATGGATGGCGGAGATCGTCGCCGCGCCGCGGTATGAAGCCATTGCTACGCGGACGATATCAATCGCCAGAGTCAGCGCCCAGCGCACTTCGCGCTTGTCCAAGCCGGGACGCTCGTTGTTGTAGATAACGGCGGGCAGTGTCGGGTCGGGGTGCGCCCAGGGGAAGGATTTGAACCAGCCCTTTGAGGTTGGGTTGGTCTTAGCCAGGGTGACCATGCCTTCAGGGGCGATGTCATGGATCACATCCAGGTCCTTGGTCTTCTGCGCCATCACCTTCTTGTCGGATGGGCCAGGGGCAACGTACATGGCATATTTTGGCGCGGGCTCGCCAAAGCGGGCCAGGGTGGTCTTATCCCAGTCCGGGCGCTTTTCCCACAGGTACCAGTTGCCGTTCGGATCATAATCTTTGAGCGTGTATGGGCCGAGCGAGACCGGCGGGTTGAACTTGTAGGCCACAATGTCGGCTTCTTTTTCAAAGATATGTTTGGGCATGATGAAGCAGGCGCTCCAGCGCACGGTGAACAGGCCGTGGAAGCGGGAGTTCGGCTCTTTGAGTTTGAAGACGACCGTGTAGTTATCCGGCTTTTCCATGCTCTCGACGTACTTGTTGAATTGGCCGTTGTAGCTCATTCCGGGGGTGTTCTTGAGCGTGTCCACCGTGTAGATCAGATCATCAGCGGTGAACTCGACCCCGTCCGACCAGAAAATACCCTGGCGGAGTTTGACGGTCATTTCGGTGAAGTCGTCGTTGTAGATGGGCTTCTCGGCCGCCAGTGAGTTATCCCAGACACCGTTGATACCGGCATCCGGGTCAATATACCACAGCGCATCCAGGGCCAACTGCTGCAGGCCGGTCGAGGCCGACTGTATGCCGGGGCGCCAGCGGTTGAAGTCATCCGCGGGGGTTACGCGGCCGGTTGGGTTTTCGAGAATCAGGGTCTTGAACCGCTTTACGCCAGGAGCGACTTCCTTGTTCAGGTCTATACCGGCGACAGATGGTTCGGTGGCCTTCGCCTCTCCACCCTGTACCGGCGCTTGCTGTGGAGCCGTGGTGGGAGCGGCGCAGGCAGTTAGCGCGCTGGCCGCCGCCCAGGCAGCAGCCTGCTTTAGGAACGAACGACGCGTGAGATGGTACTTCTTCATGTTTCCTCCTGAGAACATTGACTGACGTTTCTTTTCTGGATACCAGACGAGAAACAAACAAAACGAAGAACCAGATCGTCGGACGTGCCGGCAGTAGGGAACAACAAAGCAAACCTGCGGCACTGAATCACCAGCGCCAGGATGTAGACTTCGCGCTCTCCACTGCAAGCGGTAAGCTTTCTACTTGTAAAACTTTAGAGGGAAGGCACCAATAATTGTTTAAATATTAGCACGAACAAGATTGCCTTGTCAATAGGATATTTTAAGTTTTTGTTTAATAGATTACTGGAAACCCTGTTCGATCCTTAACAAACAGGCCAAAAACCACGCACCTCTGGCAAAAAGGAGCTGATCCTGCGCCGGTTTCCCTGCTTTTCTCAAGTTGGTTCTTGAAATTTTTAAACAAAGCGTTAGAATATGTTTAATATTTGTTCGATTTTTCTTTTATTGTTACTATTTTGGTATAATTCATGCATCCGATTGTGGTTTCACATTCAGATGCTTGCAAACCCGACCCACCAAAAAGGGGGGGCATAGTGATTAGCCGTAATTCAGCCGGTGCAACCAAAGGACCCAATATGCGTGACGTCGCCAATGAGGCGGGCGTCTCTCTATCCACTGTTTCATTGGTAATCAATAACAAACCGGGCGTCAGCCCTGACCGCCGCGAGCGCGTGCTCCGGGCGATTAAGACCCTGGGTTATACAGGCGGCAGTCAGCCGAATGCTGTTGAGACAAAGGTTTTGGGTCTGCTGATGGAATCGCTTTCCGAGGCATCGCGCGCGGACGGGTATTACACGCGGGTAGTGGCCGGCATTGAAGAGACGGCTTACAAGTTAGGCTACCAGGTACTGCTGCACATCTTCCGGCCCGAAATTGATCCGCTCGACAGCCTGCGCGAGCTGATGGGCCGCGATGTGGATGGCCTGATCATTGCCAACGACGGCGACGTGACCCCCGAAATTATCCGCCGCATTACCAAATCAGGTACGCCCATGGTGTTGGTGGAAAATTACCAGACTGGGCCGATCTTTTCCGTCACTGCTGATAACTTTACCGCCGGGCGCATGATGACCGAGTACCTGATCGAACTGGGCCACCGCCGCATCGGTGCACTGCGTGGACCAACCAAGTACAGCAGCCTGTGCGACCGCCTGCGCGGCTATGAAATTGCTCTGATCGAACACGGCTTGCCCATCGCCCCAGAGTTGATTCCCCCGCCGGTCTCCGGCCACCCGCGCAAGGGCTACGTGCAGATGCAGCAGTTGCTGGCACTGCCCGAGCCGCCCACCGCCGTGTTCGCCGTGAGCGACCGCGCCGCGCACAATGCCATGGATGCTATCAAAGACGCCGGTCTGCGCATTCCGCATGATATTTCCATCGTGGGCATTGATGATATTCAAGACAGCGCCTTTGCCTCGCCGCCCCTCACGACCTACCGGGTCCCAAAGTATGATCTCGGCCGGGCCGCGGTGCAGATTCTGCACAGCCTGATCGCCCAGCAATCCATTCCGCCCACGCGCTCCGTGCTGATCGGCGATATACAGATCCGCGGCTCCGCCGCCGCGCCAAAAGGCGGGATTATTCTCTCCTAACCCCTAATTGGGGATCGCCGATGGAAAGCTGTTGGAATAGCGCGAGCGGTATCAAGTAGGCCAGTCCGGTGAAGGACAAGCCTAAAAGTCCTGAAATCCTGGAAAATTGGATATTGACTTTCTTCTACGCGCGTGCTAAAGTATTGCAGGTTTGACATTAACCTATAGAAAGGGTCAGGGTGTTTTGTGTTAGGAAAAGTTGCGGAGCTTGCATTCAACTAAGCGTATGAGCGCGCCTGCAAGCGGCGGCCTGGAAAACTAAAAACTTTTTCCACCAGTCATTGGTCGTTGCTTTGCAGTTGACCCCTCTCACGGTTTTGGGGCCACGGGCGTGTTCATACCCCGTGGCCTTTTGATTCCCTGCGCCCAACGCCGGGAATTGGCCGCGAGCAAGCCGCAACCATAATAGCGACAAGCTACGCGCAAAACCCAAGCCAGCCACGGGACGTTTCTCGTGGCTGGCTTTTTTTATTCACAAGGAACCCTGACGTTGAATCTTAGCAGTACGCTTCATCATCAACCGAGTTTCGGTATCGTTTATAAGAAAAGCACCAACCAATTTACCGTTCATACCGGCAGCCGAGTGGTAGCCTGCGGGCTGTCTACGCGCTTACGGAAAGCGTTTGAGGACCAGGCGAAAAAGTCCCCTCACCGTATTGATCCTTCGGAACTGGTGACGGTGGGCGACGAAGTTCACTTCATCGAAACTCCCGACGGCGCGGGGATGATCGTCGAAGTGCTGCCCCGCCGCAGCAAGCTGGCGCGCCGCAGCCCCACCGCCATGCCCTCTGCCGCGTCTTTCGAGCAGGTGATCGTCGCCAACGTAGACCAGGTTGTGCCGGTGTTCGCCGCCGCCCAACCCGAACCACACTGGAACCTGCTCGACCGCTACCTGGTCACCGCCGAAGCCGCCAGCCTGCCCGCTGTGGTGATTGTCACCAAGACCGACTTGATCCAAACCGGCACACTGGACGCAGAAGTGGATGAATACCGCCGCATCGGCTATCCGGTCATCCTCGCCAGCGCCGTCACGGGTCAGGGCCTGGATGAAGTCCGCGCCGCATTTCAGGGGCGCAGGTCCGTACTGCTGGGCAAATCGGGCGTGGGCAAAAGCTCACTGCTCAACGCCTTGCAGCCGGGGCTGGGACTGCGCGTCAACGCCGTCAGCCAGATCACGAACAAGGGCCGGCATACCACCACCCACCTCGAAATGTTCCCCCTGGAATGGGGCGGCGCGATTGTTGATACCCCTGGCGTGCGCGAATTCGGCTTGTGGGGCATTCACCCGCAAGACCTGGCCTTGTACTTCCCTGAGATGCGCCCCCTGGTAGGGCAGTGCCGCTTCGGCCTGGACTGCGCCCACGATGACGAACCGGGCTGCGCGGTGCGCCGCGCGGTGATGACCAACCAGATCAGCCCGCGCCGCTATCAAAGCTACATGAAGTTGAAAGAGGAATTGTAACCCATGAAGAAGTTTACCGACCCCTTCGGTGATTTTAAGTGCATCCACTGCCGCGCCATCATCTCCGCCGATCCTCGCTTAGCGGGCGTGCATAACCGCAACCACTGCCCTTACTGCCTGTGGTCGCGGCACATGGACCTGCACAAACCCGGCGACCGGCTGTGCGCCTGTAAAGCGCCCATGCAGCCCCTCGGCCTGGCGCTGAAGAAGGCCAACAAAAAATATGGCGGCGAAAACCAGGGCGAGCTGATGCTCATTCATCGCTGTACTGAATGCGAGAAAATCTCGATCAACCGCATCGCCGCGGACGACGTGCCCCAAACCCTCCTAGAAGTCTTTGCGGCCTCCCAACGGTTGGCCGCCCCTATCTGGGCCGCCCTGCTCCAGAGCGGCATCCGGCCCCTCGAATCCGCCGACGCCGACATTGTCCACGCCCGTCTGTTCGGGTGGAGCCAGACCGCTGTCTTGAGCGGCACAGGCGCAGAGCCAGGCCGCGCGCGCGAATGGTCCGATCCCCTGGCGAGTTAACCACGCCCGGCAAAGGCGCTATCTACCCAGCGATGAAAATCTTCGATGCGGTGAAAGATGTGCAGCGCCGTGGCCCCCGCTCCGTTGCGGATGGTGCTGGTGGCCGTCCAGGCGGCGCCAACCGCTGGCATACCGATGGCAGCGGCGGCTTCCATATCATAAGCGGCGTCGCCTACATAAACGGCTTCGTGGGCCTGCAAGCCCAGCCGGCACAGCGCCCGCCGCAGTGATTCTGGCTTGTTAGGGCCGGCTGCAAAGCCGGCCTCTAACACGTCAATATACTGGCGCAGACCCAAGACGCGCAGGGTGATCTCACTGCCGCGCAGGCTCTTACCCGTCACCACGCCTATGGCAACGCCGCGCGCGCGCAGCCGCTGGATGGTATCTTTCAGGCCAGGGAACGGTTGGGGGCATTCCGAGCGCTGGATGCGTTCATACGTCTCGAAATACTCATCCAACACCGCCTCCAATCGTTCTGGAGTCAGGTATACGCTTAAAATACCCTCATCAGATTTACCAAACAGCCCGATGATTTCTTCGGACGAAAAAGGCCGGCCCACGTGCCTTTCCAAAGTTTCCTGGTAGGCTTTGACGCAGACCGAAAAGTTATCCGCCAGGGTTCCATCAATGTCAAAGATCAAGGCTTTGTAAGACAAGAACAGCTCCGTTAATAAAAATTTTTACCCGGTATTGCGCAGACCAGAGGCAATGCCGTTGATGGTCATCACGATGACTTCACGAATGCGGCTGGCTTCTTCGCCTTCAGGGTCAGGCAGGGCGCGCAGGCGGCGCAGCATTTCAACCTGGATATAGTTTAAGGGGTCTACGTAGGGGTTGCGGCGCTGGATGGAGTTTTGGATCTCAGGTTCGGCTTCCATTAACTGGCTCTGCCCCTTGACGGCCAGGACTGTGGCGACGGTTTGCTCATATTCGGCGCGGATATCCGCAAAGAGGCGCTCTGCCAGCGCCCGGTCGGGGACCAGGGCGTCGTAGAGGGTGGCAATTTCCATATCTGCCTTAGCCAGCGAAAGCTCGGCGTTATCCAGCACTACCCGAAAGAACGGCCAACTGGCGTACATCTCGCGCAGCAGGCGCAGGGTGTCTTCCTGATGGCAGTTCACGCAGGCCAGGCCGGTCCCCAATCCATACCAGCCCGGCAGGTTGAAGCGGCTCTGCATCCAGGAAAACACCCAGGGGATAGCCCGAATGCTCTTCACTCCCTCTTCTGCCTGGGGGCGCTTACGCGCCGCCGGGCGTGAACCAATGCGCAGGCGGCGGATTTCGTCAATCGGCGTGGCGGCCTGCCAATAGGCCACAAAACCAGGGGTTTCGTAAACCAGCTCGCGGTAAGCCGCCCGCGAGGCGGCGGCCATCAGATCGAGCATCTCGCGCCAGCGGGCGGGAATGGTGCGCGGCGAAACCTGGTGAGCGCGTTCGTCGGGGCTGGCGGGCGTAGAGGGAGTTTCATCCAACAACGGCGAAGAAGCCAGAAGCACGGCACTGCTGATCTGCTCCAGGTTGCGCAGGGCCAGGTTAATGCTGGAATAACGGGAAGAAATAATCTCTCCCTGTTCGGTCAGCCGGTAGCGACCGTCTACCGTGCCGCCGGGCTGAGCCAGGATGGAGCGGTTGGTGGGCCCCCCGCCCCGCGCGGCGGTTCCCCCGCGCCCATGAAAGAGCGTCAGGCGCACGCCGTGTTCACGGCAGACCCGCGCCACCTGCTCTTGAGCCTGGTAAAGCGCCCAATTGGATGAGAGATAGCCGCCGTCTTTGTTGCTGTCGGAATAGCCGATCATCACCATCTGCCCGTCAGGGCAGGTGTGCAAATGAACGCGGTAAGCCTCTAGCTCGAACAGCTCGGCCATTACCGTTGGGGCCGCTTCCAGGTCGGGGACGGTTTCAAAGAGCGGGACGATTTGCAGTCCGGTGGAACATTCGCACCAATGAGCCATCACCAGCACGGCCAGCACGTCGGCGGCGCTGCGCGCCATGGAAATGATAAAAGGCCCTAACAGGTTATGACCGTAAACCGAGCGCGCCCGGTGGATGAGGCGGAACAGGGCCCAGGTTTCGGCGGTCTCCGGTGAAACGCCGGGGTTCTGAGCCAGGGCCGGGGCCGGCTGGGTCAGCAGTTGGAGCAATAAATCGCGGCGGAAGGCGGCGTCGCGGTTTTCAAAATCTGGCTCGATGCCCAGGGCGCGCAAAACTTCACCCAACGCGGCGTTGATGCGGGCGGAATCTTCGCGCAAATCCAGGCGCGCGCCGTGCAGTTCAAAAATTTCAATTTGCTGCAAGGCCCGCGTCAGCGGCCCCTGCGCCACTGCCTCTGGAACGGCCCCCGCCACCGCATAGAGCGGGCCGGTCAGATCTTCTACCTGCACGCGGGCCGAATGCGGCGCGGTCGAGAGCAGCCGCCCCTTCATATCGTCCGCCGAGGCTTCACTCAGGTCGGCGGCCAGCAGCGCGAGGGCCTGGCGGTATATTTCCTGCGGGTAACGCTGGCGGATGCGCTCCACATGCGGCGGCAGAGGTTCGCGCTCTTTCAGCCAGGCCGTCAGCGCGGGCGGGGGTGGGGCTTTGGCGGCGCTCAGGCTCAACCGGCGCGCGAGGTCTTGCAGCGTGCGGCGGTGATTCTCAACCGCCAGCCCCCGGTGCAGGTGCAGCGTTTCCGCTGTGACGGCGTGGGTAACGTTAGGATTGCCGTCACGGTCGCCGCCCATCCAAGAGCCCAACTTGAGCCAGGCTCGGCTGGCGCTGACGCCCGGGTAGAATCGCTGCAAGGCCCGGTTGAGGGTGTCGTGAATCCTCGGCAGGGCTTCCCAGAAGACCTCGCCTACGAAGTACAGCGCGGTGCGGACTTCGTCAGTTACAGCCGGCTGGGTGGTGCGCGCCCGGTCTGTGAGCCACAGGGTGGTGATTTCGTTCAACAGTTCCTGACGCAGCGCCTCGCGCTCGCGCGGCAGTACATCTGGCGCGCTGAAGGCGTGCAGAGCGTCGGTAACGCGGCGAATCTTCGACAGCACCGTGCGGCGGCGGGCCTCGGTGGGGTGGGCGGTCAGTACCAGTTCGATTTGCAGGCGGTCAATCATGGCCTGCATCTGACGGGCGGTTACGCCGCGGCGGTGCAAGATTTCCACCGCCTCTTCCAGCGAGTCATGCACCGGCTCCGGCGCTTTTTCGATCTCTTCGCGGCGCAGGCGGCTGACGCGGTAGGCATCTTCCGCCGCATTCACCAGGTCAAAGTACAGGGCAAAGGCCAGGGCCACTCCACGCGCCATCTCGATGGTCATGGCGGCGGTTTCTTCGCCCAGCCGCCGCGCGCCTTCAGCAGATTCTGCCGGGTCGGTCGAGCGCCGCGCTTTGGCCTGGGCGCGTACCCGTTCTTCCAGATCGAACAGCGCGCGCGATTCCTGCTCGATTAACACCTGGCCGAGAATGTCGCCCAAGAGGTGAATGGTCTCTGAGATGTTCACAGCCCTATTATAAAGGGAAAGTAGACCGGATTCCGGCTTGTTTTTCAGAGAGGACTGGCCGCGCGGCGGCGGGGGCGCGCAAACCGGTTGCGTGCTACAATGAAGCTGGAGATTCGCACCTGTCTTACGATACGATCTGGTAAACGGAGGCATGACCATGTGGCAGGAATTTCGAAAATTTATTGCACGCGGCAATGTTCTCGACCTGGCAGTAGCCGTGATTATCGGCGGGGCATTTAATGCCATCGTCACTTCGCTGGTCAATGACATTATTATGCCCACCATCGGACTGCTGATCGGGCGCGTCAACTTCGATCAACTGGCTTTGCAGGTCGGCGACGCAGTCATTGCCTATGGAAAGTTCATCCAGGCCATCGTGAACTTCTTGATTATCGCCTTCACCGTCTTTCTGATTGTGCGGGCCTATAACAACCTGCGCCGCAAAGAGGAAACCGGCGAAGAACCGCCAGCCAAAGAAGAACTGCCGCGCGACGTGCTGCTGCTGACCGAAATCCGCGACCTGCTCAAAGCCAGCGGGGCCGCCCGCCCCCCTGAACCACCCATGGATGCCCCCCAGCGGTAGACGAGCGCAGATTGACAAATTGACTGGAGAATATCCACTGCTCTAATCGGTTAAACCGAGCAGTCCAGAAACAAAGTCCGAAAACGTCCCTGCGACCAGACCGCCCAGGGCGCTGGCAAATGCGCCCGACAGGAACGTCAGCGAGAAGGAACTCACTCCACCATACTCCAGAGCTACTGCCAGATGGGGCGCCAGTTCATTCAGGCCAATTCTGCCGGCCATCCCGGCAATCATCCAGCCGGTCGCGCCCATCACCAAGGCGGCCACCCCAGCCCAGATTTTATGCCAACCCCACGCCGCGCCAGACAGCCACATCCGGCGGCCCAATTCGCGGCCAGCCCGCGCGCCCAACAGCGGCCCCAGGAACAGGGGCAGGATCGCCCAGAAGAACAACAGCCCCACCGCCAGGCCAACCACGCCGCCCAGAACCAGCCCGACCCCCTGTAAGACGTACTGCCAGCCGATGGTCTGATCCACCCAACGGCCCACGCGCCCGCCAGGGTACAGGCCGCGCGCAAAGCCGCCAAAGGCCCCGCCCAGAGCAATTAACAGCGGCCAGGGCAGGTCCAGGCCGCCAGACGCCGCGAAGAGACCCACCGCCATGCCCGGCAGAGCTCCAACCAGCGCGCCGTTGACGCCGCCATGGAACAGACCGCGGTAAGCGCGCTGCCACAACCACGGCCCCACCTTTTGAGGATGCCGGCGCGCCGCTGCCCTTCCCCCGGATGGCGAAAGAAACGGCGGCCACAGAGCCGCACCCTGCCCGGCAGGGACGGACGCGCGCAGCCACTGCGCCGGTTTGGTATTCTGCGGCACTACCACCACCGGGCTTACCCCTGGTTGAGCTGCCGGCCCGGCAGGCGCGGCAGCCCGCAGTGTTTGCGCCGGAGAGATGGATGATCCGGCGGAGGGCCGGGCCGCCGGATTGGGGCCAGTGGAACCCCACCGGGCGGGCGGATTAATCACCGCCGCAGGACTGCCGGCTTGCCCGTGCGCAATAGCGGTATATGCGGGGGGCTGAGTGCGCTGGCGGCCAGCCGCCGAAGTCGCCGCGCCGGGTTGGGCCGGTTGGCCGGAAGACCAGCGGGCGCGGCTCGGGGCGGCGGGAGCGGCTGTAATCGTTGGGGCGGCGGGCGGGCGGGCCGGCTGACGGCGCGCGCATATCGGGCATTCGCGCAGGTGATTGGAATAAATATGCCCCGCCGGACAGTTCACCAGGGCCTTCTCCGCCTCGCCCAGGGCGCGCTCCCACAGTTCTGGCGCGGGCCGCAGGCGCGGATCGCGGAAGCCGTCTACAAAACAGCGCCGCACCAGCTCCACTAACCATGGATAAAGGGTTTCGATGGGCGGGGCGCCCTTGGGCGGCAGCACCAGTTGCGAAGGCGCGGAAGTGTATGGGAAAATCCCTTTGGCAATGCGCGTCTCCAGCGCAGGCGGGTCTCCCGCGCCCAACCATAGGGCGCGGAATGGATGGCTGCCTTCCATTAAGATCTGGAAAATCAACACGCCCAGGGCAAAAGCATCGTGTTCTGGCTCGCGGGTCACTTCATCCAGGCGCTTGCCCTGCAATTCAGGCGGCGTATATTCCAGCTTGCCCACCGGGCAGGGATGCACCACCGGACGGCCGCCGGTATATTCGATCACCTGGAACGAATCGGCGTCAATCAACGTGACCAGGGCGCTCGAAGTCACCAGCAGGTTGCTCTCGTTGAGGTCCCCGGCGATATAGTTCGAGGCGTGCAGGGCGCTGAGGGCCGCCGCCAGGTTGCGAGCCACGCGGTGAAGGTAGCGGCGGTCAAACTGCGGCAGGATTTCAGCGCGGCGGCGGGGGTTAAATACGTCCAGCATCGAGGCCGCGCGCCGGATATAAGGCATGCAGTAGCCTTTCAACTGGCGGCGGTTGTCAAACAGCAGTTCGTCGGGCCAGGCCAGCGAGGCGTGGTGAATGTCAGCGGTCGGGTTGGCAGGCGGGTGCGCAGCCATCCACGCCAATTTGCGGGCGTAATTGGGGCGTGGGGCAGGTTCATAGATCTTCGCCAGGCGGTCGGGCTGGCCGGCCAGGCGGTAAACAGAGGCTTCGCCGCCCCGCCCGATGCTCGCGCCCAGTTCTACCGGGCGGCGTTGAAAATCGTAGAGGATCATGCTGGCCCCTCCACCTCCGCCGGATCAACGCACACCGCCAGCACCAGCGATTTATCGTCATCGGTACGCGCGCATACCCGCTCTGAGGCCAAAAAGGCCGCTAACCGCCGGCCAGCCAGCGATTCATCCTCTGCGCCAGCCACAAAACCAAACAACGGTTGAAAAAACGGGAGATGAGGTTCGCCAGAGGGCAGCCGCAGCGCCAGGCGCACCAGGCCATCGCTCATGGCGGCCAGCGCCTGCACCGGGCGCTGTTCGGCGCAGATTTCAACGTACTTGAGCGCGCCGCGCAAGGTCAAAAATTGGGTCTCGTTGGCGTATTCGCCTTTTTGCAGGTGGGTAGCCGCCCATAACGCGCCCTGCTCATCTTGCGCCACCACCACGCCATCTCCAATCTGCGCTACGGCCAGCCACCCCTGCGCGGCAATGGCAATCGTAAGGGTCGTGGCATACTCGCGCAGCCGGTGATGTTCCGAGCGGGCACGCGCAGCTACAGCCTGGCGGGCCGCGCGCATCACCCAGCGCAGCAAATCTTCCCAATCCACAGCCGTGGGAGCTGGCACCCTGGTCAAGAGAGCCTCTACGGCCAGAACAGCGGCATCCAGAGCGGCTTCGACCGCCCTGCGCGCGCCGCGCTCTGAACGCGGGGCCGATCCGGCCCCATCGGCCACGGCAATCACCAATCCGCCGCCAGGCAAACAGCGGTGGCCCTGCCAGTCCTGGCAGGGCAGGTTATGCCGGGCGTGCGCCGTCCCCTGCACCGCCGCGCCGATCACGCGCCACGTTCTGCAGGAAGGGCTCGCCTGGGGCAGCCTGGCCGCGGCAGAAACCACCCAATCGTTCACTGCTTAATGCGAGGTATCAACCTCACCCCACCCGACCGGCGGCAGAGGGGCCTGCTCACCAGGGCGCGAATGCGCGATAGCCGACAGGCTCTTCGACAGCCAGGTAAAGAGGTCTCCAAAGGCCAGGCCCTTGAGTTTGAGCGGGGGGCGGGCGTCAGAAAAACGGCTGAGGACCTTAAGGTCCGCGCCCTCTACGCCCACCGCGTAGAACTGCACGCCTTTACGCGCCTCCTCCTGGCGCACCTGTTCGGCGGCGGCCTCCCACTTATCGGTGGGCTTGCCATCGGTGATCACAAAGATCCAGGGGCGGAAGTAATCTAAGCCGTTCTGCTTGTAAATTTCCTTGCGGTCGCGCAGCAGGGCCAGGGCGCGCTGAATGGCCTCGCCCATGGGCGTGCCGCCATCGGGGTCTAGCACAGGCGGTTGGAACTGGTCAGCGGTCACAAACGCCTGGCGGGCGTCAAACGGCACTTCTTTCACCTTCGGACGGATCGCCAGCCCGCTGGGGTTGAAATTCGCCAGAGAAGTGTCGCTTGAAACCTCACCGTGCACATTAATGGCCTTCACCGTACCGCCAAAGGTAATTACAGCGACTTCCACGCGCAGTGCCGCCAGCCGGTCGGCGCGGATGGCCTGACCAAAAGCCCGTAGCCCTTCGTTTAGCTCGACAATCGGCTGGCCTTTCATGGAACCAGAGGTGTCTAAAACCAGAACCACCGGACAGCGGGGTTCAGGGTTATCGGCAAACTCAGCCTGATCGAAGTAGTTTTCTTCCATCGTTGCTCCTTCCGCATCAACAGCGGGATCATCCGGTTTTCAGCGCGGCGCAGGCTGGAGTGATCCACACAATCGAAAGTAGATTGTAATTCTTAAAATATCATACCATCTTTTTTAGAAATTTTGAACCGTTATCGAAAATATGTTCACCTTTATAATATATAGAATCCCAAAAATCATGCCTGTGAGCCGCGCAGCCATGCTTTCGGTTTATTGGGGTATACGAGTTTTTCGCGGCGAAGTTGCATCCTCACGCCTATGCCTTACCTGTTTGCGACTGAAGACCAGGATTACTCCGATTACGCCGGTGGACAGGTGATCTACAGCCGGCCCGGCGCACCGGCCTTTCCGGTGCGCCTCGCCAGCGAGATGTTCCAACGCGCCCTGGCCTGGCTGCGCCCTACTGGCCCACTGCGCCTGTATGACCCGTGCTGTGGGGGGGCGTATCACCTGTGCGCGCTGGGCTTCTTACACGGCGCGTGGATTGCCTCGATCACAGCGTCTGACATTGACGAGGAAATCTTATCGCTGACCAGGCGCAACCTGAGACTGCTCACGCCGCAGGGCCTGGAACAGCGCGCCCAAGAAATCCGCGATCTGCTGACGCAGTACGGCAAAGAATCACACGCGCAGGCCCTGCACAGCTTAGCGGTCTTGCAGGCACGGCTGGCGGCCCTGCCCGGCGGCGCGATCCCCAGCCGGGTTTTTCGAGCCAATGCCCTCGACGGCGCAGACCTGCGGCGCGAACTGACCGGCACAGCGGTTGACCTGGTCCTCACCGACCTTCCTTACGGGTGGATGACCGGCTGGCAGCAGGCCGGTGACGCGCCCTCTGCCGCGCTGCCGCCGGCGGCACAACTGCTCGAAGCCCTGCTGCCTGTGCTGGCCCCCGGCGCGGTGGTGGCCGTCGCGGCGGACAAATCGCAGAAAGTCATGCACGCAGGTTATCGGCGGCTGGAACATTTTCAGATCGGCAAGCGCCAGATGACCCTGTTGGGAAGGAAATAACCCCGGCGCGCATCTAATGTTATAAGATGAGCAAAACCACGCCCGCGCGCGCCTTCTCCGCGGCCCACGCCGCGCACCCCATGCCCCATTCCCAGGCCGGTGAAGCCATGCCCGTGATCGAAACCCTGGTGCAGCAGTATTACAGCGCCATCCGCTGCCTGGCGCGCTCCATCCTGATGGATGAGAATGACGCCGAAGACGCCGCCCAGGAAACGTTCATCCAGGCGGCCCTCAAGCTGGAAGGCTTCCGGGGGGAAGCCGAGGTAAAAACCTGGCTGTATGCCATCGCCATTAACGAATGCCGGGGGCGGCTGCGCAAGCGCCAGGTACGGCAGAAGCTGCACGCCCTGCTACACAGCCTGCAAAAACTTCAGCGCGCCCAACGACCACCCCTATCTCCTGAAGACATTGCCCTCCAACATGAGGCCGGGCGCGAGCTGTGGAAGGCAGTGGATGAGTTAGAAACAGCCTACCGTTTGCCGGTGCTCCTGCGCTACGTCCACGATCTGACAGTCCCCCAAATTGCCCAGGCGCTAGGACTGCCCGAAGGAACCGTCCATTCGCGCCTGCACCGCGCCCGACTGCAACTACAAGAAAAGATGAAGGAAAGCCACCCATGAGTATTTCGCACCAGCAGGCTCAAAAATGGATCCGCGAATTCGCAGGAGGAAGCGCCAACCCGCGCGCCGAAGGCCGCCTGGCTGAGCACCTGGACGCCTGCGTGGAGTGCCGCGCCTATGCGGCAGAACTGGCCGCCTTTGAACAACAGATAGCTGGTTCGCTGAAAGAACACTGGCAGCGCCCCGGCCTTTCAAACTACGAGGTGCGCGCCATCACCATCGAAATCAACCGGCAGGCCCGACAGCGCCGCCGGTTGGCCCGCTGGCAGGCGCTGCTGCGTTCGCTGGCGCTGGCAGGGAGCGCGGCGGCGGTCATTCTGGCGTTGGGGTGGGCCATTCAGGCCAAAGCGCCCTGGCTAGGGCGGCTCTTCCCCGCCCCAACCGTGGAGACCGGCGCAAGCACAGAGCCAGCAGCGGCCCCTACCCTGCCTTATCAGGAACTGCCCTTCCTGAAACAGCGGCCCCCGGCTGTGCTTCAGGGCCAACCGCTGCCTGAAACGCAAGCAAAGATCACTCCCGAAAACGCCTCTCAACTGGCGCCCCTGGCTTTATGGGGACAAGATTCTTTCAGCGCGATGGCGCTTTCGCCCGATGGGCAAGAGGTCGCGGCCCTTTCGCCAGCTTCTGGGCGGGTCTTCTTCTATAACTCCCAAACCCTCACGGAAACCGGCTCAGTAGATATGGGCCGCCAGGAGTCTTGCACTCAACTGGCCTACGCTCCCGATGGCCGCCGGCTGGCGGTGGGCTGTGATGCCCATTTGCAAATCTGGCGACTGCCAGAAAAGAAGCTCCTGCACAACCCTGTGACCGGTCCGGTCGGCGGCCTGGCCTTTGCGCCAGACGGCAGTTACCTTGCCAGCGCACAAAAGACCACTGTACAGTTATGGAACGACCAAGGGGAAAATATCCTCGCCATTGACGCAGATCAGCCTGTGGCCGCGCTGGCCGTCTCGCCGGATGGGCAGGTAATTGCCACCGGCGACCAGAGTGGGGCGATTACGCTCTGGCAGGCGCGAGATGGGCAAAGAATTCGCTCATGGGCCGCCCACCCCAACTGGGTCTACCGGTTGGCTTTTTCGCCGGATGGCGCAACCCTGGTTTCTACCGGCGGAGATGCTTACGTAAAAATGTGGAACCCCCTGGACGGGACTCTTCAGCGGCAGGCGCTGGTTGACGACTGGGGTAGCGACCTGGCCTTCTCGCCCAATGGCCGGCTGCTCGTTGTGGGAAGGTACCGGCTCTATCGGCTGGTCATGCCTGATGGAAACCTGGTCGAACAAAGCTGGGCCGGCAGTCCAATGGACGCCGCCGCCAACCTGACCTTCACCTCTGACGGTGAAGCTCTGCTGCTGCGCTCAGATAACCGCATTTACCGCCTGCTCACTGCTGACTGGAGCCTGGCGGCGCAGTCTCAACAGCCTCTCAGCCGACTGACGGCCCTGGCGCTCTCGCCCGACAACCATTCTGCCGCCACCGGAACAGCAGATCACGGCGTGCAGGTGTGGCGTGTGAGCGATGGCGGACTGCTGCACACCCTGACCGGGCAGACAGAAAAGGTGACGGCGCTGGCCTTCTCGCCGGACGGCGCGCTGCTGGCCTCTGGCTCGCTGGATGGTACGGTGCGCATCTGGGGCCTGCAAAGCGCGCGTGAATCGGCAGGGCAGATTGACCGGCGCATTGCCGCCGGTCAGCGGGTGCGCTGCCTGGCCTTTGCGCCCGATGGCCTGACGCTGGCAACCGGCGGGTCTGACGGCAAGGTTCACCTGTGGCGGCTGGCGGACGCCCGCCGGCTGTTAACGGTTGAAATCGGCCTGGGCGATGTGACCAGCCTGGATTTTTCGCCCGATGGCAGTCTGCTGGTGATCGGCTCCGGGCAAAACACCATCACCCTGGCGAGCGCCGCGGGGGGGGCGGTCGTGCGCCAGTGGCAAGAGGGGCAGTCAGCCTTTCCAGGGCATATCGCGGCGGTGCGCTTTACGCCGGACGGCAGGGAGGTGGCAGCATCATACCGCGATGGCGAGTATTCTTACGTCAAAATCTGGCGCGTAACCGACGGGGCCGTTCTGCGCGCCTTCCAAACCTACAACCTGCCCGATTCACCGCTGGCCTTCTCACCAGATGGCCGGCTGGCAGCCTACGGGAACTTCCTCTTTCGCGTGGAAGATGGAGCCGTTGCGGCGGTTTTACCCAACTGGGGGCAGGGGCCAGTATTTTCGGGGGATGGCAAACTGCTGTTGAATTTTACTTCTGGGGGTGTGTGGGTGTGGGGCATCCCCTGAAAAGAAAGGGCCCTAAACGTTACAAGTAGCGCCGCCTGCCGCCAATCAGACCGAAAATCAGCGAAAGGATCGCTGAACCAATGATGGCCCATACTAGCGGGAAAGGCTCGCCGTCAACCACGATAGTGAAAAATTCAGGCAAACCTAACTGCCGGGCCAGCCACAACCCCAAGAACGCGCCGATAAAACCGATCAGGATCGAGGCCAGACAGCCGCCTACCGAGTAACCGGCCAGAACCTGACCCAACGCTCCAGCGACGGCGGCAATCACCAATAAAACGATAAATCCCATCAGAGTCATGAGGTTGTCCTCCTCGTCATACCGAAGGCACTCCCCTTTTGTCTTACGCTTGTACTATACGGCGGTCGCAAAGTTCCAACCATGGGGACAGCGCGCCTGACCGGATAGGGATTTTCCCTCCCTTCCTCCACCCTGGCCTGCCCGTCTGACAACGTTTTCCCACTCCTGTGTTAAAATGAAGCTCATCCATTCCATCGAGGAGATTGCTTCCATGTCGCAAGCAGGTATTAAGAAAATTAAAGCCGGAGTCATTGGCTGTGGGAATATCAGCGGGATCTATCTGGAAGTCGGCCAGACCTTCGAGAGCATGCAAATTGCCGCGGTAGCGGATTTAATTCCAGAGCGCGCCCAGGCACAGGCCGCCAAGTACGGCATCCCTAAGGCGTGCAGCGTGGAAGAACTGCTGGCCGACCCCGAAATTGAAATCGTGATTAATCTAACCATCCCCAAAGCCCACGCCAGCGTGGCGCTGGCGGCGGTGGAGGCCGGTAAGTCCGTCTATAACGAAAAGCCCCTCACCATTGAGCGCGAAGAAGCCTGCCAACTGCTGGAATTGGCGGCCAAAAAGGGCGTGCGCGTGGGCGGAGCGCCCGATACCTTCCTCGGCGGCGGCTTGCAGACCTGCCGCAAGCTGATTGACGACGGCTGGATCGGCGAGCCGGTGGCCGCCACTGCTTTCATGCTGTGCCACGGCCACGAATCCTGGCATCCGGCTCCCGAGTTCTACTACCAAAAGGGCGGCGGCCCGATGTTCGATATGGGCCCCTATTACCTGACGGCCCTGGTTGCGCTGCTTGGCCCCGTCCGCCGCGTGACCGGCTCGACTCGTATCACCTTCCCAGAGCGCACCATCACCAGCCAACCCAAATACGGGACCAAAGTGCAGGTTGAAGTGCCAACCCACATCGCAGGCGTGTTAGATTTTGCCTCTGGCGCAATCGGAACCCTCGTCACCAGTTTTGACGTATGGTACGCGGAAGTGCCGCGCATCGAAATTTACGGCACGACCGGCTCGCTGAGCGTCCCCGATCCTAACGGGTTTGGCGGCCCCGTGCGCGTGCGCCGGGCCGGGGCTTCGGAGTGGAGCGAAATACCGCTCACGCACGGTTATGCCAAAAACAGCCGCAGCGTGGGCGTGGCCGACATGGCCTATGCGCTGCAGTCTGGCCGCCCGCACCGCGCCAGCGGCGAGCTAACCTATCACGTGTTAGACCTGATGCACGCCTTCCACGACGCCGCCCGTGAAGGCCGTCACGTAGAACTGAAGTCTACGTGCAGCCGCCCGGCCCCCCTGCCCCTGGGCCTGCGCGACGGCCAGCTAGACTACTAAAATGAGGATTGTCCATGGTCAAGCGCCTGATCTTAATTGCCGGTAACATCGGCTCCGGCAAGACTTCGCTCACCGAGCGGCTCGGAGAGCGCCTTGGCTGGCGCACCGCTTACGAGTCGGTGGCGGACAACCCCTACCTGCCAGATTTCTACCGCGATATGCGCGCCTGGTCGTTCCATCTGCAAGTGTATTTCCTCGGCCACCGCGCCCAACAACATATTGAAATGGCCTGCGACCCACGCTCCGCGGTAATTGACCGCAGTATCTACGAAGACGCGTTTATCTTCGCGCGGGCGCTGCACCATATGGGCAATCTTACCGAGCGCGATTACCAATCGTACCGTCAGCTTTTTGACCTGGTGGTTAAAACCCTGCCGCCGCCCTCGCTTCTCATCCTGCTCAAGGCCCCTGTGCCGGTGCTGGTGGAGCGCATCCGCCGGCGCGGGCGAGATATCGAAAGCACCATCTCTCCCGATTATCTGGCCCTGCTCGATTCGTTCTATGATGACTGGATGCGCAGTTTCGACCTCTGCCCGGTGCTGACCATCCGCTCGGACGACCTGGACTTCGTTCACCAGAACCATCACCTGGATATGGTGGTAGAGCGCATTCAGGAAAAGCTGGCTGGCAAGGAAGAGATCACCTTTTAAAAGCCAACGCGGCTGTGTAACTGACAGCCGCGTTGGCTTTTAAGCCCGGCTCTTATAATGCACCGGACTCAGTTCCCTCAGCCGCGCGGCGGCGGTTTCGGGAGTCAGGTCGCGCTGCGGCATGCCCAACAGTTCAAAGCCCACCATAAACTTGCGCACGGTGGCCGAACGCAGCAGCGGAGGGTAATAATGAGCATGGAGGTGATGGGCCGGGTAAGCCCGCCCGTCCGTAGGGGTTTGGTGGAAGCCCATCGAATAAGGGAACGATACCTCGAACAGATTATCGTAGCGGATGGTCACCTGCCGGATCACATCGGCCAGGCCGGTGACCTCGCCGGGGGTCAGGTCGGCCAGAGCGCCCACGTGGCGGTGTGAGATTAACATCACCTCAAAGGGCCACACAGCCCAAAAGGGCGTGACGGCGGTAAAGTGATCGTTGCCTGCCACCACCCGCTCGCCGCTGGCGCGCTCGGCGGCAAGGTAGTCGCACAGCAGGCAGGAACCATGCTCGTTCAAATAAGCGGCCTGGCGCTCTAACTCCACCGCTGGCTCGTTGGGAATGGCCTGCGTGCTCCACACCTGGCTGTGCGGGTGAGGGTTCGAGGCCCCCATCATAGCGCCTTTGTTTTCAAACACCTGCACATAGTTGATAAAATCGCGTTTGCCCAGGTCGAGGGTTTGTTCGGTCCAGGTGCGCACCACGGCCTCCACTTCTTCCTGTGAAAGTTCTGGCAGTGAAAGATCGTGGCGCGGCGAAAAGCAGATCACGCGGCAAATGCCGTTATCTGGCTCGGCCACAAACAGGCCCCCGCGCTGGGGCTCGCCGGCCTCACCGGCTTCTGGCGGGAGCAAGGCGGCAAAATCATTATCAAAGACAAATGTGCCGGTGTAGGGTGGGTTGTGGTTGCCGGTGTTGCGCTGGTTGCCAGGGCAAAGATAGCAGGTGGGATCGTAAGGCGGCAGTTGTTCCACGGGGGCTTTTTCCACCTGCCCCTGCCAGGGGCGGCGGGCGCGGTGCGGCGAAACCAGCACCCACTGCCCGGTCAGCAGGTTCAAACGGCGGTGCGGACGATCAAAGTTCATAAGCCTGAGACCCTTTCATGCGCGGGATCCGAAGGATTCCGGCGCGTTAGATGATGCTGTGTTGTGGGTTGGATTCTAACACAACCGGCGCCCTCAGCTACCGGGCAACATCCGAATCAAAATTAACCGGCACTGTCAGAAACGACTCTTGCCTGCACCGGCCTTTTTCGCTCAAGAACAGCATCATCTGACGCCCGCATAGTTCTTGCAACCAATGGGGTTGCTTACCGAGTTTTGTGTAAATTGCAGGGCGCAGCCTGCAATTTACACAAAATTTGAAATACTACCACCAATGGATAATGAGGTTTTAGAAAACCGTCCTATTGTTTACCATTGTAGACTACAATAAGGGTCAGAATGAATATTCTTTCTAAAGACTGCCAGAACCGCGCCCAGGACTGCGAGGAATATTCAGGGAACCGAGTGGGGACTTAAAACGTCATACACATTATGGTGAATCGATCTCGTTCTGCTTATCCGCATCCGCCGCGCCCCAACCGGGCATATGCTACTGCCGTTCCGGTGGTCGTGCCCCGCTACCGCGTTCCGCGGCGCGCCGCTTCGATGAAAATGGTTTGGGTGGCCCTGGCGCTGGCCGCCGCCATCCTCTTGCCCGCCGCCTGCCTGATCGGGGGGATCTTGGCTTACCAGATGTCAGACCGGATCTTCCCCGGCGTGACGGTTGGCTCCACCGCCATCGGCTGGCAAACGCGCGCCGAAGCTGAAGAGGCCGTAGACACAGCCTGGAACGGTAAGCGCCGCCTGACGGTGACGACCGGCCAGGCCACTGGACCGGCCTGGTCTGCTGGACCGGTGGAAATGGGCCTGTGGATCAACCCTGCCGCTACTGTGGAACGTGCTTACCAGATTGGCCGCGGGCCGGATGGCTTTCAAGAGGCCGCCGCCTTGCTCTTTCAGGGTCCCGTCGCACTGACGCCCAGCGTGGTCTTCAGCCCGGCAGTGGCGCGCGACCGCTTAACCCACCTGGCCCCTCAGGTGAGCCGCCCGCCGGTCAACGCCACACTGCGCCTGGAGAACGGCCGATGGGTGGGCGTGCCAGCACAGAACGGCTCGGCGCTGAATGTTGAAAAAACCATCGCCCAGGCCGCCGCTCAGCCCGAAGCGATTGTAACCGGCGGTCTGTTTCCTCTGATGACCGATCCGGTGGCCGCGCACATCCCCGACCCGGCCCCACTGTTGGCCCGCCTCGAAGCCGCCCTCTCGAACCCGCTGAAGGTACGCGCCTACGACCCGATCACTGATCAGACTATCGAGTGGCAGATCCCGCGTGAAACCTTTGAAAGCTGGGTAACGGTGAACATGGACGCAGGCGAGCCAGAATTTCACATGGACCCGGCCCCCCTCAGCGCCTATCTGGAAAGCTGGAAAGCCGCCCTCGGCCCTGGCCGCGACCTGGAGCCGTTCGCCCCCCCACCTGAACTGACTTCGCTGTGGCTCTCCGGCCAGCCGCTTACCATCCTGGTGCGCCACCTGCCCACTACCTACACCGTCCAGCCGGGTGATACGCTCACGCGCGTGGGTTTTAACGTGGGCATGCCCTACTGGAAGATCGAGCAGGCCAACCCCGGACGCGACCTCACCAACCTGGTCCCCGGCGAAGTGCTGACGATCCCATCCAAAAACGAAATGCTCCCCCTGCCGGTAGTGCTGGGCAAGCGCATTGTGGTGAGCATCACTGAACAGCGCATGTGGACCTATGAAAATGGCAGCCTGCGCAGTGAACATATCATCAGCACCGGCATTGCTCGCTCGCCTACCTACCCCGGCATCTACCAGGTTCGCTCGCACGAACTGGAAGCCTACGCCTCGGTCTGGGACCTCACTATGCCCCACTTCTTAGGCATCTACGAAGGCTGGCCCGGCTTTATGAACGGCATCCACGGCCTGCCGATGCTCTCCAGCGGTGTGCGCCTGTGGGGCAACGTCTTGGGCAGGCCGGCCTCTTACGGCTGTATCATTATGAGCCTGGAAGAAGCCGAGGCGCTGTATTCCTGGGCTGAAGATGGGGTGGTGGTGGAGATTCAACCCTAAAAAAGCGCAAACCGCCACGGCATGAACAGAGGAAAAAAGGGGTTGAAGAACTTGCTCAACCCCTTTTTTGTTTTGCCAGGGCTATTCGATGCAACCTATTTAAAAATCCATCGTATATAGAGTCAGAATGAACGAGACACAGGAGCGTCGAGTGAGTATCTCTGAAGTGGAGTGGCTCCAGCAAGCTGTGGAGGGGGATGAAAGCGCCTTCGCCAACCTCGTGGAAGCCTACCAGCGCCCGGTTTACAACCTGTGTTACCGGATGCTGGGCGACCCGGTGGAGGCCGAGGACGCCGCGCAAGAAACCTTCTGGCGGGCGTATCAGAACCTGCGCCGGTACGATCCCCGCCGGTCTTTCCCTACCTGGCTGCTGTCCATCGCCGCGCATTACTGCATTGACCAGCAGCGCAAGCGCCGCATCCCGCTGTTGAGCATTGAACTGATGCCAGAAGAGGATGCCCCCGATTCTACGCCCAACCCTGAAAAAGTGGTGAGCCAGCTTGAAGAGACTTCGCAGATGCGCCGCCTGCTGGCAAAACTGGGGTCTCAAGACCGTGCCGCGGTGATCCTGCGTTACTGGTATGAGTTTTCAGAAGAAGAAATTGCCAAAGCCCTGTCGCTAACGGTCAGCGCCGTCAAAAGCCGGCTGCACCGGGCGCGCAAAGAACTGGCTAACAACTGGCAGGAAGAGCAGGTCCGCAGCCCTTTTTCGGAGAGGAGGAAGAATGAGTCACCAGCCCTTTGAAACCTGGATTTTGGATATGGATATGCTGTCTGGGGAAGACCGCCGCGCCCTACAGGCTCACCTGGAGGGGTGCGAGCAGTGCCGCACCTTGCAGCGCAAGTGGCAGGCCACCCGGCAAGAACTGCGCCTGCGGACGATGGTCTCGCCGGCGCCGGGCTTTGCGCAGCGCTGGCAGGCCAGCCTGCCCGAGCGCCGCGCCCGCGAGATGCGCCGCCAAGCCTGGAAAGCCTTCCTCGGCTTCCTGGGCGGCGCGCTGATCCTTCTGCTGGTGCTGGCGCTCTACGTGCTATCGCGTTCCTCTCCCGCCGACTGGCTGGCGGCCCTTATCCGCTACGCCTCATATTCTCTGAACCTGGCCGATACGCTCTTCTCGCTGGTAATTGTCTGGCTGCGCAGCACGCCGCTGGCGCTCAACATCGCCCTGTGGATCTACGCAACTGTTACCCTGGGCCTTCTCAGCCTGGCCTGGGTGTTTGCACTCTGGCGCACCTCTATCCTAGGAGCTATTAACCGATGAAACTTCTCAAACGCCTTCCTCTCTTCCTGTTGTTCATCCTGGCCGCGCTGGCCCTGGCCGGCTGTGGGACGGTTAAGGGAACCCTGGTGATGGGCGATACGTACCGGCTCGCCAGCGGCGAAACCCTCAACGATGACCTCACCGTGATGGGCGGGGTCGCCGAGCTTGAAGCAGGCTCGACGGTCAACGGCGACGTCGCGGTGATGGGCGGCACGCTGCGGGTGGATGGAACCATCAACGGCGATATCAGCGTGATGGGCGGCTCGGTCTCGTTGAGCGATTCGGCCCGGGTCTCTGGCGATGTCACCCAACTCGGCGGCTCTGTATCGAAAGCGCCAGGCGCAGTCGTCAGCGGAACCTTCGGGAAGAAAGGCTCCACCATTAACCTGCCGCGCTTCTCGCCCATGATGGGCATGCGCAACCTGGATCCCATCCTCTCGCCCTTCGTGGCTTTCTTCCAGGCCCTGGCGATGGCGGCCCTGGCGGTGCTGGTCTATCTGTTCGCCGCCCGCCCGATGGAACGGGTAGGGCAGGCCGTCCTGCAACAGCCGGCCATCTCCGGCGGCATTGGCCTGCTGACGGTGATCGTCGTCCCCCCCCTGCTCATCGTCCTGGGGATCACCATCATCCTGCTGCCCGTCACCCTGTTAGGGATCGTGGTAGCGGGCGTGGCCTGGGTGTTTGGCTGGCTCTCGCTAGGGCTGATCGCCGGGCGGCAGATCGCCCGCATGTTCAACCAGAACTGGACGGACCCGCTCAGCGCCGGTGTTGGGACCCTGACGCTCTCGCTGGTCGCCAGCCTGCTCAACATCATCCCCTGCATTGGCTGGATGGCGGGCTTTATCGCCGGGGTCATCGGCCTGGGAGCGGTGGTGCTGACGCGCTTTGGCACGCAAGATTACACCGGCGCAGGGCCTGCCCCTTACCGGACCTCTGGCGGCCCGGCGCCGCGGCCCACGCCGCCGCCCGTCTATACCCCCGCGCCGCCCTCGCCGTATTCAGCCCCGGTTCAACAGCCGATGCGGCCTGAACCTCCCGCCCCGCCGGCTCCGGCCTCTCCCGCCGCGGACTTCTTCGGCACGGAAGGACCCACCCATGCCACCTTCGTACCCGATGCCGACATCTCCGGCGAAGAGCGCCCCGCCGCGCCGCGCACAGAGGATGACCGCCGCGAAGAGCCCACCGACCCGGCCATTTAGCAGATAGCGTATCACTGGCCGTGGCGATAACGCCGCACCCGTCAGAAGTTTCTGACGGGCGCGGTCTTTTGTTTTATAATCACCGCCTGGGTCTCGGCCCCGGTCTGATCTCATCCTTATTCTGGTTTTTTATCGGTGCGAAACAATGAACACCTGGATCACCCTCAGTATTGCCACTCTCGCGTATGCCGGCATTGCCGCCGGAAGCTGGCCCGGACTGCGCGCCAACCGCGCTACCATTGCCCTGATGGGCGCGGGGCTGCTGCTGGCCGCCGGACAGATCCGTTTTGACCAGATAGGCCAATTTCTGGATCTCAATACCCTGATTCTGCTCTTCAGCATGATGATTCTGAACGCCAATCTGCAAATGTCGGGCTTCTTCCGGCTGGCGGGTGGTTCTCTCTTGCGGCTGGCAAAGACTCCCCGCGCTTTTCTGGCAGTTGAAATCTTGCTCAGTGGGCTGTTGAGCGCCTTCTTCCTGAACGATACCATCTGCCTGATGTTCACGCCGTTCATCCTGAACATGATGCTGACGGCCCGGCGCAACCCCCTCCCTTACCTGATCGCCCTGGCAACCGCCGCTAATATCGGCTCCACGGCCACCCTGACGGGCAACCCGCAAAATATGATCATCGGAGTAGCCTCTGGCATTGCCTATGTTGATTTTTCTCTGGCGCTTCTGCCCGCAGCTCTCTTGGGCATGGGAGGGATCTGGCTCGTTCTGGTATGGTTGTACCCAGATGAATTCCGGGCAGAAGCCTTCGATCCGGCTCTGCGGCGCGTCAGCGTATACCGCCCCCTGCTGTTGAAAACGCTCATCATCGTGGCCGGCCTGCTGGCGGCCTTCTTGGCGGGCGTACCGGTGGCGCTGGCGTCGTTCCTGGCGGCCTGCGCCCTGCTGTTTACCCGGCGCATTCGCCCGGAAAAGATGCTGAAAGAAATTGACTGGGACCTGCTCGTTTTCTTCAGCGCCTTGTTCATCGTGACCGGATCATTAGAAGCCAACGGCGTCTCGCAGTGGATCTTTGGCTTGATGCGCCTGGGCCCAGAAACGGGGCCGGCGGCCTTCGCCGCCATCACGGTGATTCTGAGCAACCTGGTATCGAACGTTCCGGCAGTACTGCTTTTACGTCCGGTGATTCCCACCCTCTCAGACCCGCGCGCCGGCTGGCTGGCGCTGGCGGCGGCCTCAACGCTGGCTGGCAATCTCACCCTGCTCGGCTCCGTCGCCAACCTGATCGTCGCAGAAATCGCCCGCAAGCGCGGGGTAGAAATGTCCTTCTGGGAATATACCAAAGCCGGGGCGTTGATTACGCTGATCTCACTGGTGACCGGCATTGGCTGGATTGCGCTGTTCGTGTGGCGCTGAGGAGCGATACAGCTTCTTCTCGTTCACGATGCAGGCCACGCGCGGCGGCAGGAAATAATAGAAGTGGCGGCCCTGCGCGACGCGCTCGCGGATAGCGGTTGAGGATATTTCAATCAGCGGGACTTCGATAAAATGGACTTTGGCGACCAGGCCCGGCAAGGCGCGCTCCAGCGCAGGAAGGTCAACAAAATCCTGAGGGCGGCGCATCACACCCAACCCGGTCAGTGCGGCAACTAACTCTGTCGGACGCTTCCAGGTAGGCAGGTCATGCAGTGAATCACCGCCCATCAGGTAAAACAATTCCGCGCCGGGGTATTGAGCGGCCAGGATTCGCACCGTATCCACCGAGTAATGCGGGCCGGGGCGGTCGATCTCCACCCGCGAAATCTCAAAGCCGGGGTCATTGCCAATGGCGGCGGCGGCCAGTTCCAGACGGACTGCCAGTGGGGTGAGCGTCCGCCCGGTTTTATGGGGCGGGTCGGGCGTCAGCACCCACAGCACGCGGTCCAGAGCCAACTGGTCGCGGGCCTCCGCCGCCAGGATCAGGTGGCCGAGGTGAGGGGGGTCAAACGTGCCGCCAAAGATGCCTAATCTTGCCATTCCAGTTCAAAGTCGCCGATATAAACGGTATCGCCTTCCTGCACGCCGGCCTTGCGCAGGGCCTGGTCAATGCCTAACGTCTCGATGAGCCTTTGGAAGCGGCGCACATTCTCTTCGTACTCCCAATAGGTCATGGCGGCGGCGCGCTCGATGGCCTCTCCCCGCACCCGGTAGCCGCCGTCAGGCGTGCGCTCGATGGTAAAAGCCTGCGGATCGGCCTCTGGGCGGTAAACGGGCATTGCCGCGGGCGCAACTTCTGGTTCAGGCGCGGTTTGCAGCAGTTCATAAGCCCGCCACAACAGCGGGCGCAGGTTGGTCTGCGCCAGCGCCGAGATTGCAAACGCTTCAAACCCGCGCGCTTCCAGTTCTTTCTGCACGGCGGGCCAGCGTTCCTGAGCTTCAGGCATGTCCATCTTGTTAAAAGCAACCAGCATGGGCTTATCGGCCAGAGCGGGATCGAACAGGGCCAGTTCGCTGTTAATCTGGGCGAAATCGGCCAGCGGGTTTTCAGAAAGGCCGTCCAGCACGTGAATCAGCACGCGCGTGCGCTGGATGTGGCGCAAGAAGGCATCGCCCAGGCCCACGCCGCGGTGCGCCCCTTCGATCAGGCCGGGAATGTCGGCCAGCACCATGGTGTGATCCATGTCCAGTTCGACCACGCCCAGGTTCGGCTCTAGCGTTGTGAAGGGATAATCGGCGATTTTGGGCTTCGCGTTGGTGACGGCCGCCAGCAGGCTGGATTTGCCCGCGTTGGGCATCCCAACGATGCCAACGTCGGCGATCAGCTTCAATTCCAGGCGTAAGGTACGCTCTTGGGCCGGCTCGCCCTTCTCGGCAATCTTAGGAACCTGCCGGCTGGCGCTGGCGAAGTGCTGGTTGCCGCGTCCGCCACGCCCCCCCTTTGCCACCAACAGCCGCTGCCCGGCGACCGTCAGGTCGCCGATCAACTCGCCGGTGACGCCGTCGTACACCAGCGTGCCAGGCGGGACGAGGATAATCAGGTCTTTGCCTGAGCGCCCGCTCATGTTATTGGGGCCGCCGTTTTTGCCGTCTTCCGCAAGAAACCTTCTCTTTTCGCGAAATTGGGAGAGGGTATTGAGGGTGGGCGATACTTCCAGATAAACATCGCCGCCCTTGCCGCCGTCGCCGCCGTCTGGGCCGCCGTGCGCTACGTATTTCTCGCGGTGGAAATGCACCATGCCATCGCCGCCCTTCCCAGATCGGACGTAAATTTCCGCTTCATCAACAAACATCCGCTAACCCTTTCCATTCCCCCGCAAAAACGCCTTGGATGCCTGGAGTCTGGCCTTGAGGCCAGACTCCAGGCGTTTCTGATTACTTTTTCCCAAACTTCTGGACCAAAATATCTTCCAGGCTGGGTTTACCGATCTCCTGCAATTCGTAGCGCACCCGCTGCATGGGCTTGTTGATCTTGATAATGCGGTTCAGATCAATCGGCGTGGCGCTGACGACGTAATCGGCATTCGAGCCGTTGATGGTCTTCTCCAGGTCTCGGATCATCTCATCGCCATAGCCCATGGCCGGCAAAATGGCGCCCGTGCCGGGGTATTTGCGGTAGGTCTCGGCAATCGAACCAACGGCGAAGGGGCGCGGATCCACAATCTCCGCCGCGCCGTAGCGCCGGGCGGCCACCCAGCCGGCCCCGTAAGCCATATCGCCGTGCGTCAGAGTGGGGCCGTCCTCGATCACCAGCACGCGCTTGCCGCGGATAGCCGCCGGGTCTTCGACAAACAGCGGCGAGGCCGCTTCGATGATAACCGCGTGCGGGTTGAGGGTGCGCAGGCTTTCGCGCACCGCAATGATATTTTCGGGGCTAGCGGTATCCACTTTGTTGATGACAAACACATCTGCCGCGCGCACGTTGGTCTCGCCGGGGTGGTAAGAGCGCTCGTGACCGGGCCGGTGAGGGTCTGCCACCACAATGTGCAGGTCTGATTGAAAGAAGGGGAAGTCATTGTTGCCGCCATCCCATAGGATAATATCCACTTCCTGTTCGGCCTGCCGCAAGATCGCCTCGTAATCAACCCCGGCGTAAACGATGATGCCGTTATCGAGATGCGGCTCGTACTCCTCGCGTTCCTCGATGGTACATTCGTGTTTATCCAGGTCAGTATAATCCGCAAACCGCTGCACCCGCTGGCGGACCAGGTCTCCGTAGGGCATGGGGTGGCGGATGGCCGCGACTTTGTAGCCCAGGTCGCGCAGGATAAGCGACACGCGCCGGGTGGTCTGGCTCTTGCCAGAGCCGGTACGCACAGCGCCCACCGAAACGACCGGTTTGTTCGACTTCAGTTGGGTTGATTTCATCCCCATCAGGCGGAAGTCTGCCCCTGCCGCCATAACTGCCGAGGCGTGATGCATCACGTACTCGTGGGGTACGTCGCTGTAAGCAAAGACCACCTGGTCTACCTGGTGTTCACGGATCAACCGCACCAGGTCGCTTTCGGGGTAAATCGGGATGCCCTGCGGGTACTGGCTGCCGGCCAGTTCTGGCGGGTATTTGCGGCCCTCAATATTGGGGATCTGCGTGGCGGTAAACGCCACCACTTCGTAGTCGGGGTTCCCACGGAAGAAAACGTTGAAGTTGTGAAAATCCCGTCCGGCGGCACCCATGATGATCGTGCGAATGGGAGACATAGATATTGGTTAGCTCCTTATGCCTGAAAGGTTATCTGCCGGGGTCTGCAACCACAAGACTCCGTCACATCGCTTCTGGGGCTGTGATGCCCAATAAAGCCAACGCATTGGCAAGAGCCACACGCGCCGCTGCGACCAGGCGCAGGCGGCCGCTCCGCACCGGTTCTTCGGCCTGGAGAACCGGGCATTCATTGTAAAAGTCGCTGAAAGCCTTCGCCATCTCATAGGCCAGGCTGGAGATGTACAACGGGCGCAGTTCCGCCGCCGCCCGCTGTACTTCTTTGGGCAGGCGCGAGATCAGGTCAATCAACTGCACTTCCGACTGAGTCAGCGGGTAGCGGTAATCATGAGCCTCTGGGATCGCCCCACCCGACTTGCGCAGGATGCTGTTGGCGCGCACCGCCGCATATTGGATGTAGGGGGCCGCCTGGCCGTTAAAATCCAGGGCCGATTCCCAATCAAAGGTTACGATTTTGGTGTTATCGCGCGAGAGCATCGGGTATTTGATGGCCCCAATGCCGACCGCCTTCGCCACGGCCAGCTTCTGTTCTGCGCTCAAATCGGGGTTCTTTTCTTCGACCACGGCCAGGGCGCGCCGGGTAGCCTCGCGGATCAGTTCTTCCAGCAGCACCACCGTGCCTTCGCGCGAGGCCATTACCACGTTGCCCGGCAGGTTGACCAGTTCATACGAAACGTGCTGGCAGCGCGTGGCCCACGGATACCCGGCCAGTTCCAGGGTCTTAAACACCTGCTGGAAGTGCAGCGACTGGCGCACATCTACCACGTAATACGACTTGACCAGGTCGGGGTAGTCGGTGAACTTCTGCACCGCCAGGGCTAAGTCTTCAGTAGCGTAGAGAGCTGTGTTATCTGAGCGCAGCACTACCAGCACACGGTACTTCTCATTCTTCAGGCCCAATAGTTCATCCAGCTTCACCACCACCGGGCCGCCGCTGGGGCGCTCATCCTGGGCAATGCCCTTCCGAATCAGTTCCTCAACGATCTGTTTGCCGGGCTGTTCGGCCTGGCTGTTGAAGTAGTAGCGGTCGAAGCGGATATCTAGCTGGTCATAAATATCATTAAAACCGTCCAGGGACCACTGGCGGGTGCGTTCCCACAGTTCCACCACCTCTGGATCGCGCCGGTCCCAGCGGGCATACAGCGCCCGCACCTCAGCTTCGAGTTCGGGGTTGGCTTCCAGGCGCTTATTGGCTTCGGCGTAAATACTGCCCATCCATTGGGTGATGTCTTTGTCGGGCTTCTCGCCGTTGTGGTACTTCATGTAGTTCCACAGCCACTTAATGACGTGCAGCCCCATATCGCCGGGGTAATTGGCGCGCACCACGTCATAACCGCTAAATTCCAAAATACGGCACAGCACATCACCTAAAATGGCACTGCGCAGATGCCCCACGTGGAACGCCTTGTGGGTATTGGGCTGTGAGAACTCAACCATCACGCGCTCGTGCCGGCGCGGGCCTTGACCATAGCGGTCTTTCTCGGCCAGCACTGTGTCAATCACGCGCCGGGCGTATTCTGGCGGCGAAAAATACAGGTTCAAGAAGCCCTTCACAGCCTCCACGCGCTCAAAGCCCGCTGGCGTCCCCAGATACGCGGCGATTGCTTCGGAGAGTTCCACCGCCCGCTGGTTGACGTTGATCTTTTCGCCCTGCTGGGCGCGGCGGCGGGCGTCTTGTGCGGCCAATTGAAAGAGGTTGGTGGTAATCCCCCACTGACCGCTAAACGGAATCCACCCCCACGTCAACGCCGGTTCGGGCAGGCCGTGGCTGGCGCAGTACTCTCGGATTTTGGCTTCAAGCTGCTGCTGTTCGGCTTCAAACATCGTACCATCCTCGCTAGGTTTTGTCGTTTGAGAATTATATCAAACCGAAACACAAAAGCGGGAGCGAATCACTCCCGCTACAGATAAACATGGTATCCCCCGCCGGGGCTTACTCTGTCAACCGAAAATGAACTACTGCTGGCTCAATGCTGCCAGACGCTTCATCAGGCGGCTTTTGCGGCGAGCGGCATTGTTTTTATGGATAATCCCCTTCTCCGCGGCTTTATCCAACGCGCTGACGGCCATCCGCACAGCTTCTACCGCATTCTCAGGGCTATTCTCAATCGCCGCGCGCGCTTTCGCCACGAACGTTCGGGCGCGACCGCGATAAATACGGTTGCGAAGGCGGCGCTTCTCGTTCTGCCGGTTTCGCTTGATCTGAGACTTAATATTTGCCAAAGTCGTTCCTCCAAAAAAGATCCACAAGTGCGGTTGGGGATTTTACCCGAAAGGGACGGTTTTGTCTAGGGAGAGACAAAAAAAGAGGTTTCTCACCTCAATGAAGCGAAAAACCTCTCTTTTCATTATAAAACCCGTTTACTTATCTTGCAGCGCCGCCACGCCGGGCAGGGTGATGCCCTCCAGCATTTCCAGCGACGCGCCGCCGCCGGTGGAGATGTGCGTAATCTTGTCAGCCAGCCCCGACTGCTGGATGGCTGCCGCCGAATCGCCGCCGCCCACGATGGTGGTCGCGCCGCTTTCGGCCAGGGCTTTGGCAATGCCAAAGGTTCCCTCGGCAAAGCGCGGGGTCTCAAACAGGCCCATCGGGCCGTTCCACACCACCGTCTTGGCATCCTTAATCACGCGGCTGAAGTTCGCCACGGTCTCAGGGCCAATATCCAGGGCCTTCCAGCCATCCGGCACCGGCCCTACCGGGATCACCTTCACTTCCGCGCCCTCTTCAGTGCCCGTAGCGATCACCAGGTCTACAGGCAGGCGGATCTTCGTGCCGCCGCTGCCGAGCAGTTCACGGGCCAGCTCCAACACTTCGTTCTCAACCAGCGAGTCGCCCATCGGGTAGCCCTGTGCTTTAAAGAAGGTATTCGCCATGCCGCCGCCGATGAGGATGGCATCTGCTTTGGCAAGCAGGTTCTTGATCACGCCGATCTTGTCGCTGATCTTGGCCCCGCCTAAGATTGCCACAAACGGGCGCGCCGGGTTTGCGATGGCCTGGCCCAAATACTGGATTTCCTTTTCCATCAAGAAGCCGGCCACAGCAGGCAGGTAGCGAGTTACGCCCTCGGTGGAGGCGTGCGCGCGGTGGGCACTGCCGAAAGCGTCCATCACATACACATCGGCCAGTTGGGCAAACTGCTCGGCCAGGGCCGGATCATTCTTCTCTTCGCCGGGGTAGAAGCGGGTGTTTTCCAGCACCAAAATTTCGCCGGGTTTCAGAGCATCGGCGGCCGCCTTCGCTTTGGGGCCTGCCGCTTCTTCGGCAAACTTCACCGGGGCTTTCACCAGGCCGGCCAGGTAATCGGCCACCGGCTTCATCGAATACTTGGGATCTGGGCCGCCCTTGGGCCGTCCCAGGTGCGAGAACAGGATCACAGCCGCGTTCTGTCCAAGCAAATATTCGATTGTGGGCAGCGCCGCCCGGATGCGGGTATCGTCGGTCACTTTGCCGTCCTTAATGGGGACGTTAAAGTCCACGCGAACCAGAACGCGCTTCCCTTTCAAATCAATATCGCGTACAGTTTTCTTGCTGAACATGCTTGCCTCCCAGAATCACTGTGGTTTCAGCGTAATATTTGAATGGAACTCAAACAGGAGATCAAATTTTCAGGAGCAGGTGAGATGCAGGTCAAGCGTTATGGGTGGCGTATTACGCGCCACCCATAACGCCTGAAGGGTGGAATTCGATTTTACAGGGACTTCGCCATGAGGGCCGCCAGGTCGGCGGTGCGGCAGGAGTAGCCCCATTCATTATCGTACCAGGCCACAACCTTAATCAGCGTGCCGCCCATCACCATGTTCGAGGGCAGGTCAACGATCGAGGAGCGCGGATCGCCCTTGAAATCCATAGACACGAGCGGGGCGTTGTATTCGCCAGTGGTAACGCCCAGAATGCCCTTCAACTCGCCGTTGGCGCACTCGATGAAGAGGTTGTTCAGCTCTTCCTTGGTGGTCGGCTTTTCAACCACAGCCGAGAAGTCCACCACTGAAACGGTGGGGGTGGGGACGCGCAGAGAATAACCGTCGAACTTACCCTTCAGTTCTGGGATCACCAGGGCGACGGCCTTCGCGGCTCCGGTAGTGGTGGGGATGATGTTCAGGCCAGCGGCGCGCGAGCGGCGCATTTCTTTCTTGTGGCCCTGATCCAGGATGACCTGGTCATTGGTGTACGAGTGGATGGTGGTCATCACCGCGCTCTGGATCTTGAAGTGGTCATGGACGACTTTCGCCGCCGGGGCCAGGCAGTTGGTGGTGCAAGAAGCATTCGAAACCACATGGTGTTTGGCAGGGTCGTACTGCTTATCGTTGACGCCCAAAACCAGGGTGATGTCTTCATTTTTAGCCGGGGCCGAGATGATGACCTTCTTGGCGCCGCCCTGCTGGATGTGGACGTTGGCGCCGGGCTTGCCCTTGGCCGGGTCGCCCTTGGCGTCGGTGAAGATGCCGGTGCTTTCCACCACGATGTCAACGCCCAGGTCAGCCCACTTCAGGTTGGCGGGGTCCTTCTCGGCAAAAACGCGGATCACTTTGCCATTAACAACCAGGTCCGTCCCATCCGCTTCCACCTCAACCGTTCCGGGGAAAACGCCGTAATTCGAATCGTACTTCAAGAGATGGGCGTTGGTCTTGCTGTCGAACAAATCATTAATCGCAACAACTTCGAGTTCACCAGGGTATCTCTCCATGATCGCCTTGAGAACCTGGCGGCCAATCCGGCCAAATCCGTTGATACCAACTTTGGTAGCCATTCAAAAGCCTCCTAGCATGATATGAGGGGTTGTTCACCCCTAAATTTCTTAAGGTAGACGGAGATGATGAAACAGCATAACGAATTTTACCATGCATTTACGTGATGGTTATCACAATTCGCGCGTGATTTTGATTGAACTTTCGCACTCCGCGCGCCTCCTACGGCTCGCGCCCCGGCAGTGGTCCGGTGCGCTCAAAATACAGGTCCATCACGGCCTGGGCCAATTTAACGGAGTCGTGTCGCCATCGTTTTTCATCATCAACCAGGTCGGTAGCGTAGATAGTGTATTCGTCTTCCAGCTCCGGCTCTGTTTTGACGAATTCAATGCCCTCCGGCAGATCGCCCTCAAAATTGTTGTTGACGATCACGATATCAAAGAGGCGCGATCCGACGTGCTTTTCCAGGCTGCGGACGTGATCGCCGCCGGAATAACCATCCGTCTCGCCAGGCTGTGTAGCTACATTGCAAATGTAGAACTTCAGGGCGCGCGTGGCGCGCAGAGCATCGGCCAGGTCTGGAACCAGCAGGTTAGGCAGTACGCTGGTATACAGACTGCCTGGGCCGATGAGGATCAGTTCGGCGTTGAGGATCGCCTGGGTGGCCGGGGGATAGGGGAGCGGGTTATTCGGCTCCAGCCAGACGTGGCGGATGCGCCCGGCCGTCTGAGGGATTTTGCTTTCACCCCGCACAAGCACCTCAGACTCGCGGTCTGGCAGGTGAATATCGGCGACCAGGCGCACATCGTGCAGGGTAGCCGGTAAAACCTTGCCGCGTACCGCCAGCACCCGCCCAGACTCGGCAACCCCTTCTTCAAAGCTGCCTGTGATATCCGCCAGGGCCGTGATCAGCAGATTGCCCAGCGAATGGCCGCTCAGGCCGTTGCCAGCCGCGAAGCGGTACTGAAACAACTGCCCCATCAGGGTTTCATCATCGGCCAGGGCTGTCAGGCAGTGGCGAATATCCCCCGGCGGCAAGATGCCCAGACTGCGGCGCAGTTCACCAGAAGAACCGCCGTCATCCGCCACGGATACAATGGCAGTGAGGTTATGGGTATAAGCCTTCAGGCCGCGCAGCAGGGTTGAAAGGCCGGTTCCACCGCCAATCACCACGATGCGCGGGCCGCGGTCACGCTTGCGAAAAGTCGAAACGGTATCGAGGATGTTGCGGCCCGGCTGCAAAAAGGGCCGCAGCAGGGCGCGGTTTAACCCCCAAATTCCCAGCAGAATTAGGGCCATCCCCGCCCCGCCAAAGATGGCGGCGCGCAGCGGGCGCTCGACAAACTGCAACGAGAGGAAAGAAACCACCGGAAGCCACCAGGTTCCTGGCGCGGTGCGGTAAACGTCAATGAGCAGAATAGCGAAGCCGAGAGCAATCAACGTTGTGCCGACCAGAATCACCACAATCCAGCGTTTTACCCCCAAACCAGGAAGCAACCAGCGGGCCTCCTGTCTAGCACGTTTGAAAAGATCGGTGTTCGCGGCACGCTTCGACCCCATAGCGAGATGATAATAGCAGTGTTTTGAAGATCCGTCAACGGCTACTTTTTGGATTTCATGCTATAATGTCCCCTCGTATGGACACATATATTGCCATTGACATCGGTGGAACCCAAATCCGCGCCGCAGTGTACCCAGCGGCGGACTCGAATCGCTCCGGGAGTGAGACGCGCCCGGTCAAACAAAAACGCATTCCCACCCAGGGCAAAAACGCTACGCCGCTGGATCGTCTGATTGACCTGATCGCCGAAATCTGGCCGACCGGCGATACGGTATGCAGTATGGCGGTGGCGGCTCCGGGGCCAAACAACCCGCAATTGGGCATTATTTACCGCGCGCCCAATATCCCCGGTTGGGAAAAACTGCCCATCGTCCAGATTTTGCAAGACCGCTTCAAAGTCCCCGTATTTTTGGGCAACGACGCCAACCTGGCGGCCCTCGGAGAATGGAAATTTGGAGCCGGGCAGGGCCACCATCACCTGCTGTATGTGACCATCAGCACCGGCATTGGCGGCGGCGTGATTATTGACGACCGCCTGCTGTTGGGCTATCACGGCCTGGCCGCTGAAATTGGACATGTCACCGTAGACCCGAACGGTCCCCTGTGCGGCTGCGGCCACCCAGGCCACCTCGAAGCATTTGCTTCTGGCACTGCCATCGCCCGCTACGTGAGCGAGCAACTGGCGCAGGGCGTGCCGTCCTCCCTGTCGCAAATTCCCAATCCCTCCGCCCGCGATATTTCAATGGCGGCAGAAAACGGCGACCCGCTTGCCAAAGCCGCTCTGGCGCGTGCCGGCACGTATATGGGCCGCGCTCTGGCCGACTACCTGCACATCTTCAACCCCTCCATTATTATCTTGGGTGGAGGCGTTTCGCGCAGCGGGCCCTTGCTGATCGAACCACTGCGGGCCGCCATGGTGGAAACGATTATCTCACCGGAGTATATGCACGGGCTGGTGATCACCACCGCCGCCCTCGGCGACGATGCCGGGCTGTTGGGCGCGCTGGCACTGGCGCAAACCGTTCAACGCAGTTGAACCTGCCGCCGCGCAAGCGGTTCGCTGATTCTGGTAATATATATAGTAGAAACAAACGGGACAATCGGGTAAGATTAAGTTGTCCCGTTTTTCATCCCAAGACGGGGCTTACCAGGGGAAATTTCCCCCGCGTCTCTCAACCAATTTTCAGTCACAATCCAGGAGAAAGTCTATGCGCACTCTCAATGTCCCAGGGCCGAAAGCCAGAAGCCTGATCGAGCGCGACCGGGCCGTCATCTCGCCTTCCTACCCGCGCGGCTATCCGTTTGTGATGGATCACGGCAAAGGTTGTGAAGTTTGGGATGTCGATGGTAATCGTTTCCTGGACTTTGCCGCCGGTATCGCCGTGGTGTCTACCGGCCACAGCCACCCCAGAGTCGTAAAAGCGATCCAGGAACAGGTCGAAAAGTTCATCCATATCTCTTCCGACTTCTATCACGACAAATGGGTGCAACTGGGCGAGGAACTCGACCGCATCGCGCCGTTCAGCGAGCCGGCTGCGTGCTTTATGACCAACTCAGGGACGGAGAGCGTCGAAGCGGCCATTAAACTGGCCCGCTACTACACCGGACGCAGTGAATTCATCGGCTTTTTGGGCGGCTTTCACGGGCGCACTATGGGAGCTGTAACCTTCACGGCCAGCAAACCGCATTACCACAAGGGGTTTTTCCCGCTGATGGCCGGCGTCGTCCATGCCCCCTACCCCGACGCCTACCACCCCATCCTGCACAGCCTGCCCGATGAAGATTACGGTCAGACGGTTGTGCGCTACATCGAAGAAGAAATTCTGGGCCGCATCCTGCCGGCAGACGAAGTCGCTGGCATCCTGGTGGAGCCGGTGCAGGGCGAAGGCGGCTATATCGTTCCCCCGCCGGGGTTCTTCCCGGCTCTGCGCCAGTTGTGCGACCGGCACGGCATCCTGCTGATTGCAGACGAAGTTCAATCGGGGATGGGACGCACCGGCAAATGGTGGGGCATCCAACATTTTGGCGTCGAACCAGATATTCTGTGCGTTGCGAAAGGGATTGCTTCGGGCGTGCCGTTGGGCGCCATGATCGCCCGCCGCCGCATCATGACCTGGCCCAAAGGCTCGCACGGCAATACCTACGGCGGCAACCCCATCGCCTGCGCCGCCGCCCTGGCGACCATTGACCTGATCGAAACCGAGTATATGAAAAACGCCAATCGGATGGGCCAGTATGCCCTCGAATGCCTGGCAGAAATCGAAACGCGCCACCCCAGCGTTGGGCAGGTGCGCGGCCTGGGCCTGATGTTAGGGGTCGAGTTCGTCCACGAGAAGAACCCGCGCTACCCGGCGGAAAAAATCCGCGATCGAATTGTTGACCTGGCCTTCGAGCGCGGCCTGCTGCTCTTAGGCTGCGGCAAAAGCACGGTGCGCCTATCCCCGCCGCTGTGCGTGAGCAAGGCGGAAATTGACGAGGGCCTGCTGATCTTTGAAGAGGCGATCTCTCTGGCAGAAAACGAGATGTAAAGGATGTTGCCCGATTTCCGCATTCGCCAGCGCGATTATCTGCTTGAGATTGCCCGCGCTCTGACTCAGGAATTAGACCTTGACAAGCTGCTCAGCCGCATTTTAAAAATCGCGGTTGAAATGCTGACCGGGCAGGCCGGGTTCATTGCCCTGCGCTCTGAAAACGGGCGCTGGCAGGTTGCCGTAACCCATGGCATGTCTCAGCCCTTCCGAAAGATCATTGAGTCCTTCCTGTCTGAATTCCCTGATCAGGACGACCCCGAAAGCCTCGATCTAACGGAAATCAACCGCGCCCTCAATGAACTCATCTATACCGCCAGCCTGGGTTCGCTGACCGGCGTGGGTCTGCCGTTGATCGCGCGCAAGAAGGTGGTGGGGCTGTTGTTTATCTTCAGAGGGTATTCAGGGGTATTTTCCGCCAATGACCATGCCCTGCTGAGCAGTTTTGCCAACCAGGCCGCCATCGCCGTGCAGAACGCCCAGCTTTACACCCAGGTCAACCAGGAAAAGGAACGCCTCAATCTGCTGCTGGATTCGCTGGCCGATGGCGTTATTATTCTGACGGCTGAAAACCGCATCGAGCGCTGTAACCCGGCCTTTGCCCGCATCGTGGGGATGCCGGTCGAACAGATCCAGGGACAGCTACACGAAGCCGTCGTTCAGTGGGCGCGCCGCCCGGCCGGACTGACCCTCGAAGAAGCCGAGTCGGGTGGATGGCCGCTCACGCCGCACGCTCACCTGTACCTGGAAGGCGACCTGAAGCGCGCCAACGGCCTGCCGCCGCTGCCGGTTGGCATTGCCTATACCCCACTGGTTTCGCCGGAAGGCAACCTACTCAACATCATCGCTACGGTGCGCGACATCACCCGCTACCGCCAGGCCGAGGAACTCAAAAGTACGTTCATTTCGGTCATCAGCCACGAATTAAAGACCCCGGTGGCGCTGATTAAGGGCTACGTATCTACCCTGCGGCTGGAAGATGCGAATTGGGACCCGCGCATTGTGCAGGACAGCCTGCAAGTGATCGAAGAAGAAGCCGACCGCCTGGCCGGATTGATCGAAAATCTGTTAGACGCCTCGCGCTTACAGGCCGGGGCGTTAAGCATCAAGCGCGCCGAAGTCTTTTTGCCAGAAGTGGCCGCCCGCATGGCGAAGCGGATGCAAACCCAAACCACGCGCCACGCCATCATCGTTGATTTTCCCGAAGATTTTCCCGTGATCCTGGCCGATGAAAACCGGCTGGAGCAGGTGCTTGCCAACCTGATTTCCAACGCCATCAAATACGCGCCGGGCGGCGAAATCCGCATCAGCGGCGAGGCCCGCCGGGCCGGCACGCCTGGCACGCCCAGCGGGCAAGGCTCGTATGTCATCGTATGCGTTCAAGATCAGGGGCCGGGCATCGCGCCCGAAGACATTCCCCACGTGTTCGACCGTTTCTACCGCGCGCCCGATATGGCCCGCAATACCAAAGGGGCCGGCCTGGGCCTTTACCTGGCCCGCGCCATTGTAGAAGCTCACGGCGGCAGAATTTGGGTGGATACCGCGCCAGGGAAAGGCACCCGCATGTGCTTTTCACTTCCAATCCATCAGGAGTGAGGTCTTACAGAGGCGTGGTTTTCCCCCACTTAAATGGTATAATCATTCGATAATCTTTAGAGAGGGTATGCGTTATGCCGAAAGTACAGATGTTTTGTCCGCGCTGCCGCCAGCCAATTCTGGCCGAGGTCGAGCAGTTGTTTGACGTTGGACAAGATCCCAGCGCCAAACAACGCTTTATTTCCGGTAACTTTAACCTGGCGAACTGCCAAAATTGCGGCTATCAGGGGCCACTCAGTACCCCAATTGTTTATCACGACCCGGATAAAGAGCTGCTGTTGACCTATTTCCCGCCGGAACTGGGGCTGCCGGTCAATGAACAGGAGCGGTTGATCGGCCCGTTGATCACGCAGGCCGTCAACAAGCTGCCGCCGGAGAAACGCAAAGCCTACCTGCTGCGCCCTCAGACGATGTTCACGCTCCAATCCATGATTGACAAGGTGCTGGAAGGGGAAGGGATTACGCGCGAGATGATGGAAGCCTCGCAGGCGCGCCTGAACCTGCTACAGCGCCTGATCCGCGCGACCACCGCCGAAGCACGCGCCGAAATCGTTAAGCAAGAAGAGAAGCTGATCGACGAGCAGTTCTTTGAAATCCTGTCGCGCTTGATTGAAGCATCCCTCTCTGCCGGAGACCAAAATTCAGCGCGCGCCCTGGCCGGCTTGCAGCAAGAGATCCTCCCGCAAACGGCCCTGGGCCGCCGCATCACCGAGCAAAACAACGAGGTGCAGGCCGCCATTCAAAAGCTGCAAGAAGCCTCGCAGAAGGGCCTGACGCGCGAAGGTCTCTTAGACATTTTCCTGGAAACCCCCAACGATACCCAACTGGCGACGATGGTGAGCATGGCCCGCACCGGGCTGGATTACGAATTCTTCACCATCCTGAGCGACCGCATCGAAAAGGCCCAGGGCGAAGAAAAGCAAAAACTGATTGACATGCGCGAGCGTCTGCTGAAGCTGACCCAAGAGATTGACAACCGCGTTCAGGCGCAGATGGCCGTCTCGCGCCAGTTGCTCGAAGAACTTCTCAAGGCGGAAGACATTGAGAAAGCCACCTCGGAAGTACTGCCTGAATTGGATGACTTCTTTGCCGAGGCACTGCGCGCTGAGCTGGATCAGGCCCGCCAGAAAGGCGACCACGACCGCCTGGAGAAACTCCGCAAAATCGTGAGCGTGCTGCAGCAGGCTTCAGCCCCGCCCGCTGAGATCGCCCTGGCCGAAGAACTGATGGGCGCCGAAGATGAAGCCGGCCGCCGGACCATTCTGCAGGAACATGCCGAAGAAATCACCCCAGAATTCTTACAAATCCTCAGCCAGTTAGTCGCTCAACTGGAACAGCAGCAGCAGCCTGAGATGGCCCAGCGCCTGCAAGAAGTCTACCGCTCGGCGCTGCGTTTCTCCATGCAGGCCAACCTGAAGAAATAGGCAGATCGCGTCTCTCTTTTTCTGTAGATTGAGGGATAAGTCCCTCAATCTACAGAAAAAGATGGGTTATTCTTCTGGATTGTCCAGGCGCAGGCCGTGGCCGCGCACGGTGACAATAAAGGTGTGAGTAGGGTCTACCATTGCCAGCCGGTCGCGCAGGCGGCGCACCAGAGCGTCAAACGCCTGTTCTGAGACCCCCACCGCTTCATCTTCCCCCCAAACCAGGTCCACCAATTCCTGACGCTCAACCACCTCGCCGCGCTGTTCATAGAGGGCTTGCAGCAGGCGGAATTGTGGAACCGACAGCGGCGGAAGCACTTCCTTCTGGTTCACCCAAACCCGGCGTGAGCGCGGGTCTAAAGTCAACCGCCCTTTGGTTTCGGTTTTTTCCGGCAGGGCTTCATACTCCAGCGGCATAGTCGCATCTGAGCTGAGGAACACAAAATACTGCACCAGCGCAATCTGCACCAGGTCGCCGTCCGAGAGCAGCACCGGCTCTTCCAGGCGCGTGCCATTACAGAACGTGCCGTTCTTACTCCCCAAATCTTCCAGCATCACCCCATCGTCAGAGCGTGAAAAGCGGGCATGGAAGCGCGAAACCTGGCGATCCGCAATAACGATATCGCAAGAAGGCTCGCGGCCTACCACAAGGTCATGTTCCAGTATCCAGCGCTGCCCATTCAGGGGTCCGGTTTGTGCAATTAAGACAGGTAGATCAGCCCCTGCGCGTTGCTCCATCCACGCCTCCCGTGGTTTGATGGGGTCTGGCAGGGTTGAAACCACATCCCGATCACAACCACGCCAATTCCGAAAGAGATCAAAGTTCGTTGCTCAGTTCAGGTATAATATAGCAGAAATTTAAGGTTTTGGTAAGCCTGGCAGAAGAGTGGTTTTCTGGAATAAACGCCGCCGGTAAAATCAGACACTTCGCCAGGCGCCGAGGGAAGTCGCGCCATGCCGGTCCCGCTCAAAGCTGGAGAAGTCCTGCGTGGTCGGTACAAGATTCGCCGGATCATCGGCCAGGGGGGAATGGGAAGCATTTATCTCGCCGATGATCTTCGCCTCGAAGGGCGCCTATGCGCACTGAAAGAGGTCGAACATGACCGGTCTCTACCGGCCGACCTGCTGCGAGAAGCTCGCGAACAATTTCAACGCGAAGCGGTGGTTTTGGCGCGCCTGGATCACCCCAACCTGCCCAAAGTCTCTGACTTCTTCTCAATCGGCAGCCGCGATTACCTGGTGATGGACTACATCCCCGGTAAAGATCTGCGCACCCTGATGATCGAAGCCCGCCATGCCGGAAAATTTTTGGAAGAGAGCGATGTGCTGAACTGGAGCAGTCAGTTGGCCGACGCCCTCACCTATCTGCATATCCAAGACCCGCCCATCTTACACCGCGACATTAAACCTTCTAACCTTAAGCTGACCCCCAACGGCCTGGTCAAACTGGTGGATTTTGGGCTGGTCAAACTGCTGGCTCCCGGCGAAGTGACCATCACCATTCTGCAAGGACAGGGAACGGCCCTGTATACTCCGCTGGAACAGTACGGGGGCGACAGCGGCCATACCGATGCGCGCACCGATATCTACGCCTTTGGCGCTACGCTGTATCACCTGCTCACCAACCAGCCTCCCGCCGATGCCCGCGAGCGCTTCCTCGACCCCGACCGGCTGATCCCGCCCCGCCAGATTAACCCAGACATCAGCACACGCACCGAAAAAGCCATCCTATGGGCGATGGCACTGCACCCCGCCGACCGGCCTCAATCGGTCGAGATCTTCCGCGAAAGCCTGCTGGGAAACTACCAGCCTATCATCCGCCCGGCTGCGGCAACCCGGCAGGCTCAATCGCTGGCCCGGTATCTTCAACGCGACCCAGAGCGGATTTTATTATGGGTGGCGGCGGGACTGGGGATCATCAGTCTGTTAGCGACTTTCGTGCGCTAGACCTGTCATTTCGCAAACGGTTCAGACTCGTCCAGAGAGAGAACAGCAATTGTGTTCAATCATCGGGTTTGAGTTTTGGGCCGGTGATGGTCCGCCGGTCATCGGGACTGCGCTCTGCGGGCGTTAACAGTTTCCAGGCCAGGCCCGCCAACAGCCCCACGCTGACCCCCAGCAGAGTCACCAGCACCACGCCCCTCGTCCCGGCACTGCGCAGCAGGTTCTCACTGCCGGGCAGTTCCAGCGCCAGGTAATTATAGGCCAGCAGGCCGCCGATCAGACCCAAGAGACCCCAGCGCAGGCCCCAGCGGGTGATCGCCCGCCGTATCCCCAACCACGAAATGCCTGCCGAGACTCCCAGGGCCAGGATCACCGTCAGGAACCAATCGGTCCCCCTCACGGCCACATCGGGCAGCGGCGTAGGTGTGGGCGTGGGCGTTTGGGTCGGCGTAGAAGTGGCCGTCACCGTCGGAGAAGGGGTAACGGTGGGCGTGGGCATGGTGGTCGGCTGCACGACAATCGTCGGCACGCTCTCGCCGCTGCGCACATCCAACTGCACAATATCTGACTTTGCCCCCCCGCTGACCGCGTAAATCTCGATCAACCCGGCCTGTTCAATCCGGTACGTGACGCGAGCAATTCCATCCATAGTGACCTGCTCAATCTGCTGCGAAAACCGGCCGGTAGAAGTCACCACATTGATCTGAAACGTCACGCGGGTATTATCTGGCACGGTACGGCCATTGCGATCCACGATGACACCGGTGCGCAGAGGGATGACATCATCCACGCCGTAGGATTGGGTGACCGGGGTGGCGATCTCGGTAGATGGCAGGGTGGGGGTCAGCGTCGTTTCCGGCCTGGCTCCCGCTGTGTCAATAAACAGAGGAATATTCTGGTCAGGGTCTGGAGCGGTGGCGTTTGCCAAAAGGTAGCCCGCGCCCGACACCGACACCGGCAGACCACCGGTAGGGGTTAATTCTTGAAAGAGAACGCGCGCGGCTACATCTACAAACGGGTCGCTCTTACTATAGAGGCCATAATAGGCGGTGATCTGCGAAATGTCGGTCGCATCGAGGTAGTAGGGCGCATCAAAGGCGAATACGACTACGTTTTTACTGCGCAGCAGATCAGGCCGCTCAGAGAGCAAGCGCCGGAATGCCTGAGATTCGGGCCGCTGTGGATCAGGGCGGCCCAACGCCACCACCACCCACTCCGCCATCTGCAGGTCTTCTTTCAGTGAGACGCTTTCCTCTGGCGATGGCGCTGGCTCGACCTCATCCAACATCTTGACGATGTCGCTAAAAGTATAAGAAGACATCTGCGTATGCGAAACCTGGCCGGTGGCGCGCGGGCCATAAAAACGCAGCACAGCGTTTTGCAACGAATCCACCTGAATGGGGGCCTGTCTGGCGCACTGACTGCACTGCGCCAGTTCTTGCACATCTGTCAAGAACACCATGCGGCTGCGCGCGCCGGGCGGCTGGGGCAAGACATTCGGCAGTTCGTCCGCTTCCGGACTGATTAACGTGACCGCCTGGCGGGCTACATCCATCACCACCTGTTGCGCCGCCGCGCTGTTGCCCACCTGGGCCAGCGCCTCTTCAGATGGCAGTACCTGACTGATTTCAAATTCTGGGTACAGGCGGTACTTCATCGCCAGCACCCGCTCCACCGACGCATCCACCCGCCGGGCGAACTCGGGGTCGGTGCGGTATTTTTGCGCAAAGAAGTTCAGGATGCGAACAATGGTCGTATAAGAGTCCGGGTCATCCACCGAAACGAGGTGGTTTAGATACAACAGATCATTGCCAGCGTTGAAACTCTCGCGGACAACCTGCTGGGCCTGTTGCGCATTAAAAACGCCGCCGTTGGCCTCATAGAACCGCCGGATGGCCGGACTGCCCAGATCATCGCTGATTACCAGACCGCCGCTCTGTCGCCAACTTGCCAGTTCGGGCTGCTTTAAAATCATATCCAGCGCGGCGGCATCGGCTGAAACCGGGCGAGTAGAAGCGCGAATATTGCCCTGGAACCCCTGGTAGCGGATGTGCGACACCATCAGGCCATCCACGACGGCGGCGGTCTCTGGCGCTTTGCCGGTGACTGCAAAGAAGGGGGCCAGTTCAACGCTGCGCAGTTCTTCGAGCGGGCTGCGCACCGTGGCAATCTCTTCTTCGGCCAGACGGTCGGCGTTGCCGCGCCCCGGAAAATGGCTGGCGATCACCGCCATGCGGCGGCTACTTCCCTCGTGCAGTCCACTCACGTAAGCCTGGCCCATCTTGCTGACCCAGTAAGGACTGCCCCCAAAGGAACGCACGCCCAAATCGTTGCCGCCCTCAATTTGGGGGGCTGTTAACACATCTAAAGAAGGCCCCAGATACAGGTTAAACCCCAATCCTGCCAGGTCCTGCCCCATGATACGCCCAATCTGACGCGCCAGTTCAGGGTCCCAAGTGGCTCCAATGGACATCAGGCTGGGCAGCGTTGTGACGCCGCTTAACATCTGATTATCGGCAGAAAGGTCGCCTTCCTGCGCAATACCAACCCATAAAGGAATATATTGGGGAGTAAAGGTAACGCCCGTCGCCGTACTGGCTATGCCATTTTGGGTCGCGTCCCAGCGAATCTGGTGTAGATTGGCAATCAACTGATAAGTATTGGCGCGAATATCGCCTTCAGGCGAAAAATTATCGTTCTCGCGCAGTAAAACCACTCCGCCCACCAACTGCCGGGCGATCAGGTCATACACCGGCGTGTTTTCGCCAGTTTGCGTCCCCTGAAACGTCACCAGGAACAACTGACCGACCCGTTCTTCAACGGTCAGCTTGGCGAGCAAATTTTTCGCCTTCATCAGCGCGGGATCTTCCTGGCGGGCCTGGCCTGCTGAACCGGCCAGCGGCCCCATCACCAACAGGATCACCAGGACCCAGGTGCTTAACAGTCGAAACTGCACCCTCATGGTTACTCGGCCTGTTCTGGGAACATTAACAGCTTCACCTTCCATTCAGGACCTGCCTTGCCGGGCAAGGATCGTCCGTAATAATACCATCAATTCACCAATTTATCAGACATTCTCTGCCAATCCGTGAATCGTAGGGACAACATAGGTAAAAGGACAGTCGAGTATATGCCAGCCACGCACTCGACTGCCCTTGCGCCCGTTCTGCCAGAGCCCGAATTATAACTCCACGAAGTAAGACTGCGCGGCCCGATCCAGCAGTTCGCGGGTCATAGCCGGCTCAATGCTCAGGTAGCGGGCTACGTCAATGATCTGGTCGCACAGGTCACGCGGATGCGAAGCGCGTACCTTGCGGTTGCGCTTGATATACCACTCTTGCAGGAGGTAAGCCAGGCCCTGGTCGCTGTAGACCACGTTTTTGGCCTGGGCCACGCGCCGGAAGATCTCACGGAACTCTTCGTAGGTTGGATCGCCAATTTCGATCTTGTGGCGCAGGCGGCGCAGAAAAGCCTCATCCACCAGGTCTTTGGGTGGAAGGTTGGTAGAAAAGATCACCAACACGTCGAATGGAATTTCAATCTTGCGGCCGGTATGCAGCGCCAGGTAGTCAATGCGGTTCTCTAGCGGCACGATCCAGCGGTTGAGCAGGTCGCGCGGGCGGACCTGCTGGCGGCCAAAGTCATCAATCAATAAGATGCCGCCGTTGGCTTTTACCTGGAAGGGAGCTTCATAAAACTTAAGGGTATCATCAAACACCAGATCCAGGCCGGCCAGGGTTAGCTCACCGCCCGTCACAATAAAAGGCCGGCGGATGCGCACCCAACGCGGGTCGCGCCTGGCTCCGGTGCGCAGAGAACCGGTTCCCACCGCCGTGGCTTCCTGGTCGGGAGCCAACTGGTGGTTGACCGTGTCGTACATCTTAATGACCTGCCCATCCACGTAAATGCTGTAGGGGATGTAAATATTCTGCCCCATAATCATGTTGCCGATGGCGCGGGCAATGCTGGTTTTCCCATTGCCGGGCGGGCCGTAAAGAAAGATTGATGTTCCCGAATTAACAGCCGGCCCCAGCGTCTGAAAGGTTTTTTCAGACAGCACCAGGTTCGCCAAAACCTGGCGCATCTGGCGGTTGGTGATCGTCATGCGGCTGCGCGCCTGGCGCTTGACCGATTCATTATAGACTTTCACCGGCACAGGCGCCGGCCCGGCATACTGACTGCGCTCCAGCGCCTCGCGCGCGCGCGCAATCCCCGCGCCGGTAATGGCATACAGGTAAGCCCCCTCGCCCAGGCCCATTTGCGAAGAGCGCACCTCGATCAGCTTTTCTTTCTTGAGCGAATCCATGATCTGATCCACTACGCCAGAGAAAGGCAGGGCGACCTCTTCAGCTACCTTATAGCCGGTCATGTACCCCTGGAAGTACATAATTTTCAACACCAGATCTTGCAGCCACAAGAAGGACAGGCCGGTATCCTCAATTGACATAATCGGCGGTGGGACAAAAGCCGTGCTGGCCGGTTGAGCCTGAACAGCGGCTGGATCGCGCAGGGTAGATGAACCAGGTAAACTGCCAGATGGGCGGGCAGGAGCATTCGCCATATTCTTCCTCCGTGTGGAGAGGTCAATCTGAAAAGAATCGTTTTTAAATTATAGCATGGTACGCTGAATGACTAATTCAGTGCGCTTCGCCGCGGATCGGCGGCTCGCCAATCTCTAAAGGAGCAGACCCCGCCGGGCGCAAATCGAGGACTTTTAACTGCAAGCTTTCTTCTCCATTGTAATAGTTTATCTCAAACTGGTACATCAGGTCCACGCTGGGGGGCATATGGTTGGCCCACTCCCCCTGACGAAAGGCAATGGCCGAGAAAACGACATCTCCGGCCGATACGGAGAATTTTAGATGAGACTTGTCGCTTCCGACCTGTCTGTAACTGTGGACTTTTAACCCACGCGAGACAAACACTGGCTCGGGGTTACCTTGCCCGGTGGGCTGAAGCTGTTCCAGGTATTTCATCAAGGAATCAATATACTTCCTATGGATTTTTGACGCATCCAGTTCCTTATCGGCGCGGATGACCGGGCGAAGCTCACGGGTTCCTAGTTCGCGCGCGGCAATCTGCCCCAGGCGCTCGCGCAGTTCGTCTAAATGTTCGGTGCGCAGGGTCAGCCCGGCGGCCATAGAGTGGCCGCCATGCCGCACCAGCAGATCTTTGCACTCATCTAGCGCACGCGTAATGTGGAACTCTGGGATACTACGGCAGGAAGCCCGCGCATACTCCCCCTCGATCTTGCCCACTACAGCGGGCCGGTAGTAACGCTCTGTCAGACGCGCCGCCGCCAGCCCTAAAATGCCTTCACTGAAATCTTCTTGAAAGGCAAACAAAATGGCTTCCTCACCTTCCCTTAAAGCAATCGCTTCAGCGCGCTCCTGCATGTCGCGCATCACCTCCTGCCGCCGGATGTTATGATTATCTAACACCTGCGCCAGCCTTCCAGCAGTGGCAGAATCCTTTGCCAGCAGTAGCTCCAGCGCCGACATGGCACTGTCCATCCGCCCGGCGGCATTCAGGCGCGGCCCCAACCCAAAGCCAATGTCGAAGGTAGAAAGCTTGGGCAGGTTCAGCCGGGCGGCCCCGGCCAGCGCTGCCAGCCCTGGCCGGCGGCCCTGGCGCAGACGTTCGATCCCGCGCCGCACCAACATGCGGTTCTCGCCCAAGAGCGAAGCCACGTCCGCCACCGTTCCTACCGCCACCAGGTCCAGCCAATCGGCGGCCTCCAACCCGCTGGACGGAAAGCGCGCCAGCAAGGCCTGGGCAATCTTATACGCCAGCCCAACCCCGGCCAGGTTGCGATCGGGGTAAGTTTCGCCTTCCTGCCTGGGGCAGACAATGGCAAATGCATCTGGCAGGGATTGAAGGGGATGGTGGTGGTCGCTGATAATCAGGTCCATCCCTAACTGCCTGGCCCGTTCGGCTTCTTCAAACGAGCGGATGCCGCAGTCAACCGTCAGCACCAGCCGCGCGCCCTCCTTCGCCAGCAGTTCGACCGCCTCCAGGTTCAGGCCGTAGCCCTCATCGAAGCGGCTGGGGATATACGGCCTGACGTTGGCCCCCAGCGCCTCCAGCACCTGAACCATCAGAGCGGTGGCGGTTACGCCGTCGGCGTCGTAGTCGCCGTAGACTACGATCTTCTCGCCGTGCTCCACCGCCCACGCCAGCCGGTCAACGGTTGCCGCCATGCCCAACATGAGCGCGGGGTCATCGCACTCCACCTGCCCCTGGAGATAGCGTTCCGCCTCCGCCAGGGTAAGAATTCCCCGGTTATAGAGCAGTTGGCGAAAAAACGGCGGGTAAAGGGCCGCCAGTTCCCGATCCACTTCCTCCGGGAGCGCCGGAGCCACTTCCCAGCGTTTGCTGTGGTGAAACGGCATGGCAAAGGATCTCCTATTCGAAATACAGGCGAGGCACGCGGGCCTGCAAGCCGCAAACGACCTCGTAGTTATTGGTCCCCCACGCCTGGGCAATCTCTTCGGCGGTGATGGCGGCCTCTCCCTGACGGCCCAACAGCACCACTTCATCGCCGGGTTTGGCGTCTGGCACTTCATCCAATTGAAGCATACATTGATCCATGCACACCCCGCCGACCACCGGCACGCGCCGGCCCCCCACCAGCGCAAAGTTGCCCAACCGCCGGCGGAAACCATCGGCGTAGCCCACCGGAATCACCCCAATGCGCTCGCGCTTTTGGGTGATGTAACGGTAGTTATACCCCACCCCATGGCGAGCCGGAAGTTCTTTCACCGAGGCCAGACGGGCTTTCCAGCTCAGGGCCGGGCGAAAGCCTTCTGGCAAAGGGGCTTCGGGGGCCGGATGCAGGCCGTAAATGGCAATGCCAGGGCGCACCATGTCGTAATAAGCGCGCGGAAAGTACAGGGCAGCGGCCGAGTTGGCGGCATGTACCAGAGGCGGGCGCAGGCCCACCGCTTGCAGGCTCGCCAGGACCGCATCAAAGGCGTCAATCTGGCGGTCGGTCTGATTTAACTCTGGCTCATCGGCGCGGGCAAAATGAGTGAAAATCCCCTGCACCGTCAGGCCGGGCGTCGAGGCCAGCAGACTGACAAACGCCACAGCGTCCGCCGCAAACATGCCTAAGCGGCCCATGCCGGTATCAATCTTAACGTGGACCCGCAGAGTGTGGCCGGCCTGGCGCGCCTGAGCGGCCAGCGCCAAAGCCTGGTCGGGGTGAAAGGCCGCCAGACTGACCCGATTGGCCGCCGCTTCTGCCGCGCGTTCCGGCGCGCAGTACCCCAGCACCAAAATTGGCAGGTCCAGCCCACCCGCGCGCAGCCAGAGGGCCTCTTCCAGCCGCGCCACGCCCAACCAGGCTGCCCCAGCCGCCGCCGCCGCCCGCCCCACCTCAACCAATCCATGACCGTAGCCGTTGGCCTTAATCACCGCCAGCACCGGCCGCCCGCTGATGGCCTGAATCCGGCGAATATTATTTTGAATCGCGCTTAGATCAATTTCTAACCACGTGGAGTAAGCTCCATTGAGCATGAACCAAGTATAAACGGAGAAGCAGAGGCGGGCAAGAGGATGAAACAGGTTCTGCGCTCACCGTCAGTTTGAGATCCCTTCGAAAAAAGGGTATAATCCGCCCTTAAGATGAGTGCAGAAAACCAGAAAACACCCTTCTCATTTTCGTTGATCGCCCGCCAGGGGAACGCCCGGGCGGGTGTTTTTCGTACTCCCCACGGCGAGATTCTCACGCCCGTTTTCGCTCCGGTAGGAACCCAGGCCACCGTTAAAGCAGTGACGCCCGCCCAACTGGAAGAAGTGGGAGCCAGCCTGGTGCTGGCGAACACCTACCACCTCTACCTGCGTCCCGGCGCAGACCTGGTGGCCGAGATGGGCGGCCTGCATGAGTTTATGCGCTGGCCGCATCCCATTCTGACCGATTCCGGCGGGTTTCAAGTCTTTTCGCTGGCCGGTATGCGCAAAATTGACGAAGACGGCGTTACCTTCAAAAGCCATATTGACGGCTCAACCCACCGCTTTACCCCGGAAAAATCTGTTGAAATCCAGGAGGAAATGCTGGGGGCCGACATTATCATGGCTTTTGACGAATGCGCCCCCCCTTACGACCGCGCCTACAGCGAGCGCGCCATGCTGCGCACCCACGCCTGGGCAGAGCGCTGTCTGGCCGCCAAAACCCGGCCCGATCAGGCCCTCTTTGGCATCGTTCAGGGCGGAGTGTTCCCAGACCTGCGCGAGCGATCCGCCGAGAAGATTGCTTCACTGGGTTTTCCCGGTCACGCCATTGGCGGGCTGTCGGTCGGCGAGACCAAACCCGAAATGAACGCCATGATCGAAATCGTCAACGCCGTACTGCCCGAAGACAAGCCCCGCTACCTGATGGGCGTCGGCTCGCCGGAAGATTTAATCAACGGCATCCTGCGCGGGGTTGATATTTTCGACTGCGTCCTGCCCACCCGGCTGGCCCGTCACCAGGCCGCTATGACGCGCACCGGGCGCATTAACCTGCTGAATGCGGCCTACAGCCGCGACGCCCGCCCGATTGATGAGCAGTGCGACTGCTACACCTGCCGCCAGTTCACCCGCGCCTACCTGCGCCACTTGATCATCGCCAAAGAAATGCTGGCCGCTACTCTGATTTCCATCCACAACCTCTTTACCCTGCTCCAGTTGATGCGCGACGCCCGTCAGGCCATTCTGGATGGTACTTTCGACCGGTTCGCCGCCGCGTTCCTCGAAAGCTACCAGGCGCAAGGCCAGATATAAGGCTCGCGCCGCGCCAGGCAGACGCCCGTACTCACCACGCTCCATAAGGAGAGACCATATTATGTCACTCATCGAAGCGATCATCCTCGGTATTGTCCAGGGACTGACCGAATTCCTCCCCATCTCCAGCTCGGCTCACCTGGTCATCGTCCCCTTTGTGTTCGGATGGCAGGTTCCACCAGAGCAGGCTTTTGTATTCGGCGTACTGGTGCAGATTGGCACATTGGTAGCGGTCATGGTATATTTCTGGCAAGATCTGAAGGGCATCCTGATGGCCTGTGTGCGCGGACTGCTGCAGGGCCGGCCCTTTGCCGGGGAACAGGCGCGCCTGGGGTGGTATCTTATCCTGGCGACTATTCCGGCAGGTCTTTTTGGACTGCTGGTCAAGGACCAGGTGGAAGCGGCGTTCAGCGACGCGCGCGCCGCGGTCCTCTTCCTGGTGGTCACTGCTGGGCTGCTGCTGGCCGCAGAGCGCATTGGGCGGCGTGATCGCCCATTACAGCAGATGAACTGGCTGGATGCCCTGTGGATGGGCATAGCTCAGGCGGCTGCGATCTTCCCCGGTATTTCGCGCTCCGGCGCGAGTATTGCGGGGGGACTGGCGCGCCACTTAGACCGCACTTCTGCGGCGCGCTTCTCGTTTCTCATGTCTGTTCCCGTCATGCTGGCCGCCGGACTGCTGGCTGCGCTGGACCTGTTGGAAACGCCCAACCTGGCTCAATTCCTGCCGGTGTTGGCCGCCGGGTTTGTGACGGCGGCCGTGGTGGGGTATCTGGCGATCCGCTGGCTGTTGGCGTACCTGACGCGGCATTCGCTGGCGGTCTTTGCCTATTACTGCCTGGCGTTGGCAGGAGTAGTGCTGATTATGTCTTATGCGCGGTAGAAAGCTCGCATGCGGGCTGTTGGTCCTGGCGCTCTGCGGCTGTCTGCCATCCGTCACTCCCACGCCCCTGCCCAGCCCGGTCATTTTAGAAGTGCAGGCCAGCGCCGCTCTGCTGGACCTTAAAAACGATTTTTACGAATGCGCCCGCCGTGAAAACCTGGCGCTCATCGTAGACGAAGCGGCGGACGGCGAAAACGTCCGCCTGTTACTGCGTTGGGGACCGCCGCCCGGCTGGAACGGGTACGCGTCGGTGCTGGGAGAAGATGAACTGGCATTGGTGGCGCACCCTGCCAACCCCATCGAGCGGCTTTCGCTGGCGAGCGTGCGCGATCTCTTCACGGGCAAACTGCACGCCTGGCCCAGCACCGGAGCGGACGAGACCGAAGTTCACATGTGGGGTTACCCGGCAGGCACAGACATCCGCCAGGCGTATGAGGAGCGCGTGCTGGAAGAGCCTCAGCCCGAAGGCAGTTTTTACGTAGCCCCCGGCCCGGCGGAACTGCGCGAGGGCGTGGGAGCCGATCCATCTGCGCTGGGTTTCTTGCCGCGCCGTTGGGTCAATGCTCAGGTGAAGGTCCTGCCCATTGACGATCTCGACCCGGCGCGGTTACGACTGCCGGTTCTGGCGCTCAGCCCGGCCCAACCCACCGAACCGGCTGCCGGATGGTTGTTATGCGTGCAAGAGCAATCCTTTTTGACTGGGGGCCAAACCAGGGAGGAGTCGAATGGCAATTAAACTCATCCTGCGCAAAAAAGAAACTGAGCTTGAAGAAAAAGCGATTCAGGTCAAACATGCGCTTCAGCGCCTGGAGCTTTCGCCCGAAGCCTACCTGCTGGTGCGCGATGGTGAACTGCTCAACGAAAATGATGTCTTGCGCGACGGCGATGTGGTGAAAATTGTGCCGGTCATCTCTGGAGGGACGACATGAATATCAGCCAGACCAGCATGAAGTGCAATAAGTGCGATCAGCGCGCCGTCCTGCGCATGAAGCATCACCGCCTGGCCTTATGTAAAGATCACTTCATCGCATGGTTCACCGACCAGACCGAGCGCGCCATTCAGAAATACCACATGTTCCGGCGCGACCAGCGCATTTTGGTGGCCGTCTCTGGCGGCAAAGATTCGCTGGCCCTTTGGGATGTCCTCCACCGGCTGGGATACGAGGCCGATGGGCTGTACATTAACCTGGGAATCACCGGAGAAGAGGGGTATTCAGACGAATCCGAACGCTACGCCGTGACCTTTGCCGAACAGCGCGGGCTAAAGCTGCACATTGTCAACGTCCAAGAGACCTACGGCGCTTCAATCCCGGCGCTGGCGGGGCGCACGCGGCGCGGACGCGAAAAGCCCTGCGGCGTGTGCGGCCTGGCAAAGCGCCATATTATGAACCGGATTGCGCGTGAAGGCTTTGGTTTTGCGGCGGGCGAGGGTCTCGCCGGGCAGGCCGGCGACGGCGGCGAAACGCTGGCCGAGGAAGATTTCGCGCGGCGGGCCGGGTACGAAGTCTTGGCAACGGCCCATAATTTGGATGACGAAGTAGCTGTACTGATGGGCAATCTGATGAACTGGCACATAGACCTGCTGGCGCGTCAGTCGCCGGTGCTGGCGGCGGCGCCCGGCTTCGCCCGCAAGGTAAAGCCCTTCTGCCGCTTTTATGAACGCGAGACAGCCGCCTACTCGCTGCTGCGCGGCATTGCATACATTGAAGAAGAATGCCCCTTTGCAGTCGGCAGCAAGCAGTTGTATTATAAAGATATGCTCAACAAGATCGAAGAAGATCAGCCAGGCACAAAGCTGGCATTTTACGTAGGGTTTCTCAAAGCCAGAGAAAGCGGAGCATTCCTCCCTTTGCCCCAGCGAGAAGAACCCTGGGAAGAAGCAGAAGAAACCGCCGCCAGCGGCCCGCAGTTGCACCCCTGCCCAGGGTGTGGTCAGCCTACTTCCAATGTGGGGTTATGCGCTTTCTGTCGTACAATAGGGGCAGTGAAGATGACAAAACCATAAACTGCCCATTGACGACCCGAACATTTGTACTATAATTGAACTACACCAACTCGCATAGATTTTGGTTACAGATCATCTTTAAGGTGGACGAAAGTCAGGAGAACATGAAACATGGCGCGTAAATCAGCACAACCCCAACAGACCATTCCGGCCGCACCTCCGCCCATGGATGACGCCCGCCGGGCCATCCTGGATAAAGCGTTGGGCGATATTGTCAAGCGGTACGGGGAGGGTTCCATCATGCGCATGGGCGAAGCCCAGCACATGGTTGTGGAGGCCATCCCAACCGGGTCTCTCTCCCTCGATCTGGCGTTGGGGGTTGGAGGCATCCCGCGCGGCAGAGTGATCGAAATCTACGGCCCTGAATCTTCAGGCAAGACGACCATTTGCCAGCACATTGTCGCGGAAGCGCAGCGCATGGGCGGCATGGCCGCTTATATTGATATGGAACATGCGCTCGATCCGCGCTACGCGGCCAACTGCGGCGTAGACATTGATAATTTACTCATCTCACAGCCCGATACAGGTGAACAGGCCCTCGAAATCGCTGAAACGCTCGTGCGCTCCGGCGCAGTAGATGTAGTGGTCGTTGACTCGGTCGCCGCTCTGGTGCCGCGCGCTGAAATCGAGGGCGATATGGGCGATGCCAGCATGGGGATGCAGGCGCGCCTGATGTCGCAGGCCCTGCGCAAGCTTTCCGGCGCAATTAACCAAACCAAAACCGCCGTGATCTTTACCAACCAACTGCGTCAGAAAATCGGCGTGATGTTCGGCAACCCCGAAACCACCCCTGGCGGCCTGGCGCTCAAGTTTTACGCCTCGGTGCGCATGGACGTGCGCCGCGTACAGACCATCAAGGTCGGCCCCGAAATGGTCGGCAACCGCGTGCGCGTGCGCGTGATTAAAAACAAAGTTGCCCCACCCTTCCGCACTGCCGAGTTTGACATTATGTATAACGAAGGCATCTCGAAAGTGGGCGATATTATTGATCTGGCAACCCAACTCGAAATCGTCACCAAGCGCGGGGCCTTCTTCTCTTACGGCGATATTCGCCTGGGCCAGGGCCGCGAGAACGCCAAAGAATTTCTGCGCCAGAACCCCGAAATCTGCGGTGAAATCGAACAGACCGTGCGCCAGCGCGCCCTCAGCGGTGAAGTTCCTCTGCCTCTTGGGGGCGGCGGGGATGATGGCGGCGGCGACGACGAATAAATAAATCGGATGTAAAATGAGTGCGGTGCACTGCACCCATTCTACAGGCTCAGAAGGAGGACCGGTGAACCGAAGCGCCCTGACAGGCCGCCTTGCGCTGGTCCTTTTTCTTGTTTTAAGCCTGACCGGCTGTTCCACTCTGCTACGCAGTGGGCAGGGCAGCGCCACTCCCTTTCTCCCGCCCACCCCGGCCTCGTATCTGCCCCCTACTTCCACCCCCGCGCCCACTCCGGCAGGGCCATCCCTGCCGACCCAAACCGCCGCCTGCCGTGATAACCTCACCTTCCTGGCCGATGTCACCATTCCAGATGGCACGGTCGTCGAACCAGAATCCACCCTGGATAAACGTTGGGAAGTAGAAAACAGCGGCAACTGCAACTGGAACGAACACTACCGCATCCGTCTGGTGGCCGGGCCAGACCTGGGCGCACAGCCCGAACAGGCCCTGTATCCGGCGCGCAGCGGCACGCGCGCCGTGATCCGCATCGTGTTCAAAGCGCCCGCCGAGCCAGGCTCGTACCGCAGCGCCTGGCAGGCCGTCGCTCCAAACGGCGAGCCTTTCGGCGACCCCTTTTTCATCGTCGTCGAAGTGCAGTAACCCCCTATCAAAAACCTCCATCCGGGGGCCTTTGAAAACGCTGTTTATTTTAGATCGAGGATTTCATAAGCCAGCACCGGGGCGCTCTTGCCTTTGGCCGCAATTGGCTCCACCGGGCGCACCTCCACCTGGTCTGCAACCAGGAGATAGGCCGGCTGGCTGATTAAAATCTGGCCGGCGCTGGCATTTTCCTGGATGCGCTTGGCCGTGTTGACGCTGTCGCCAATGGCGGTGTAATCCAGGCGTCTTTCCGTGCCAATCAGGCCCAAAACGGCCTCGCCCACATGGATGCCCGCGCCAAAGTTAAGGTGCTGGTGCGGCGGCAGGGTATTGTGCAGTTCGTGGATGGCCGCGCGCATTGCCAGGGCCGCTCGCACCGCCCGCAGAGTATGATCGGGCTGCGGGATGGGCGCGTTGAACAGGGCCATGATCGCGTCGCCCATGAATTTATCAATCGTTCCTTCTTCGCTCAGCACCGCCTCCGCCGAAACCTTCAGATAGCAGTTCAAAATACTCACCAGTTCTTCTGGCGAAAGCGCCTCGCTGAAATGCGTGAAGCCGCGAATATCCGCAAACAGCGTAGTGATCTCCGTGCGCTTGCCGCCCAACTGCAAGCTGTTAGGGTTCAACTGGTTGATCACCGCCGGAGAAACCATGCGCTCGAACAGGCGGCGTTGAGCTTCCAGCTTCTTCTTCTCAGTCAGGTCTTCCATCACAATCGCGACGCCCTGCGTGTTTTGCTGTACGTCTTTCAGCGGTGAAAGGTTAAGCCGCAGGTCGAGCGGGCCGCGGTCGGCAAAATCCGAGGTGACTTCCAGGCCGGTCACGACGGCATTTTCGTTTAAAACGCCGTTCAGGTGCGGTTTCAGGGTTGAAGAGAGGCTGGCCATCACCGCGCTGAGGGGTTGGCCGATTAACTCCCCAGTTACCCGCCCCAAAATATTCTCCGCCGCCCGGTTGCACAGCACAATCCGCTCTTCAATATCGGTAGTGACAACCCCGCTGGCAATGGAGAAGAACACGTTGTCCATCAGGTTCTTTAACTCAGTCACTTCGGCCAGGGTTTGGCGTACCGAAGCAAACAGGCGAGCGTTATCAATGGCGATGGCCGCCTGGTTGGCAAATGCCGCCAACGAGTCCAGATGCCGCTGGGTGAACAGGCCGCTTTTAATGCGGTTATCGGTGTAAATTACCCCGATCACCTCATTTTTTAGCTTTAACGGAGCGCACAGAATCGAGCGCAGGTTATAAGCCACCACGCTCTGCTGTCCGCCAAATCGAGGGTCTTCTTGGGCATTGGTAGTGAGTACCGGCTGGCCTTCATTGGCCACGCGGTTGATGACCGTCCGGCTGATGGCAAATTCAGAAGGGTCCAGCGACTCCTGTTCCCAATTGCGCGCCACGCGGATTGCCATATCTCCATCACCGTCGCGCAGCATTAAGAAGCCGCGTTCTGCCCCGGTTAGCTGGATGATCGTGTCCATAACGATCTGCAAAACCAGGTCCAGTTCCAGGGTAGAATTCATCGCCTGAGACACTTCAGCCATCCCTACCAGGCTGCGCCACTCCCCCTCCAGGTTGACAGCCTGTTTGCGCAGTCTGCCCAGGCTTTCGTAAAGGCGGTTTAACTGCTCATAGACGCGGGGCGGAGCACTGCCAGGACGCTGGCTCAGGATCGTCTGAATCTCTTCTACCAGAGCAGACACCTCTCGAAATTGAGCATCCATTGCCTGAGAGGCCGAAGCGTGCTGATTTTTCAACATAACGCCCTCGCAACCTTATGTCTGAAACTGCACGCCCTAAGAGAGCCTATGCTCCCCGCAAGACGCGCGGATGAATCAAAAGCGGTGTCAATATTATATATTAAGCCGGTTCCAGGCCTGCCAGGCGCAAAACCCAATTCTTCAAGCCAGTACTGCGTAACTCATCCACGGCCTGGCGGGCACGCAACAGGTTGGCCGGGTAGGGGCTGTACAGCGAGCGCTGGTATTCTTCGAGCAAGGCCACTGCGCTCTCTTTCAGGCCTGGGACGATGCTGACCAGCAAAGCTACCTGCTCCGCCGGGGTCTGCGCCGGGTCGGCCATCTGGCCCCAAATGCGCAACATGATACCCACATTAGCGAACAGGTTCTCCATAGGCGTGCGCAGTGACTGGCGCGACCACAACCGCAGCCAGCCCGGAGTCCGCCAGCCGCGCTCATCTAAAGTGCGCTCCATCCAGGCCGGCAGTGGTAGAGATGAAACCCGGCGGCGGCGGCGCTCCAGATACACCAATACTGCGGCCACTACCACGCTCACCACCATTACGACCATCCAGGGAGCGATAAAGAACCCGCCCGGAAGCGTGCCGCCGTTATTCTGCTGGGCGCGCAGGAAATCCTCATAGGGATTTTCACTGCCAGGCGGTGGGTAAAGATTATCGTCCATCTCACGCCCGCCGCGCGGGTCGAGGGCCTCTGCATTGTCCTCGCCATCAGTATCACCAGACGGGAAAGCCACCATCGGCTGTGACACCGTCGGCTCAAAAGGCACCCACCCCACATTGGGGAAGTACACTTCAGGCCAGGCATGGCTGTCTTTGCCGATCACGGTATACAGGCCCTGTTCAGGGTCCCAGGTCCCCTGGGCGTACCCCGCCGACAGGCGCGCCGGAATGCCCAGCGAGCGCAGCATCACCACTTCGGCTGAAGCATAATAATTGCAGAAGCCCGAGCGCAGGTCAAATAAGAACCACTCCAGCGGATCGCGGTTGCGCGGCGGTTGGGGGATGGATTCAGAATA
>Ga0073932_1000768_pt1 | contig 72285 bp, 54 predicted proteins | sample DewCreD2012metaG_FD_76967 | JGI IMG/M metagenome (GOLD analysis project Ga0073932, IMG submission 76967) | Hot spring sediment bacterial and archeal communities from British Columbia, Canada, to study Microbial Dark Matter (Phase II) - Dewar... ...
AGGTAGTTCAGCAGCAGCTTCAGTTCGGTCAGATACGCCTTGGCCTCGGCGGGCGAACGGAGGTCGGGCTTGCTGACGATCTCCAACAGCGGCGTGCCGGCGCGGTTCAAGTCGATCCGGCTGTCGCCCTTGCCTGCCTTCTCGTCGTGCATGCTCTTGCCCGCGTCCTCCTCGAGATGCACGCGGAGGATGCCGATGTTTTTCGGCTCGATCCGGCCCTTCGGGTCGCTGATCGGCAGGTAGCCGTCGCGCGAGAGCGGCAAATCGTACTGGCTGATCTGGTAGCCCTTCGGAAGGTCCGGATAGTAGTAATTCTTCCGGTCCCACTTCGTGAATCGGGCAATCTGGCAATTCAGCGCCAGCGCCGCCTTCAACGCCAGTTCATACGCCCTGCGGTTCATCACGGGCAGCGTCCCCGGCATCCCGATGCACACCGGGCAGGTCAGCGTGTTGGGCGGCTCGCCGAACTTCGTCGAGCACCCGCAAAACATCTTGCTTTCGGTCAGAAGCTGCACGTGGACTTCCAGGCCGATGATGATTTCGTAGGATGGCGTCTTCTCCGCCGGGGAGGACACTGCTTTTCTCCTTCGTCATTTCGGGAACATCAGACGATTGTACTTTCGGAGGCTTGCTGGGTCGATGGGAGCGAGATTGGCGCGCCGGATTTCGTCATCTGGAAGGAAAACCGGACCGCTTGTTTGTTTGAAGCCCATGTGTTCAAATCCGCGGTGTCCGCGGGCGAACGCCCCATCGCTTCCTGTCCCGCGGCGCCATGCGCCATGCCCGAGTTGCCTGAAGTGGAAACGATGCGTCGAGGAATCGCATCGATCCTCGGGTCGAGGATCGACGATGTCTGGGTTCCTCTGACACGCTTGCGGCCGATCACGATCGAGCCGCCCATCGCGGAGTTTCGACGGAAAGCGGTCGGACGCCGCGTGGTGGACGTGGGCCGGGCCGGCAAGCGGGTGCTGATCGAGCTGGACTCCGGCGAGCGAATCGTCGTCGAGCCGCGCATGACCGGCCGCCTCGTGCTTTCCAGCCCGCCCGACGAAGAACACCTCCGATGGGTCGTGCAGTTTTCTCGCTTCGGGAATCGCTCCCACAGGCTGATGTTCTGGGACTCGCGGGGGCTTGGCGTCGTGCGGATGGCGACGCCGGAGGAGTTCCGCCGCCTCGTGTCGGAAAAGCTCGGTCCCGATGCCTTGCAGATCACGGCGGAACAACTTCGCACGCGGCTGGGCACGAGCCGTCGGGCGATCAAGGCGGCCCTTTTGGACCAAAGCGTCTTGGCCGGGGTGGGAAATCTCTACGCCTCCGAGGTTTTGCACCGGGCTCGGGTTCATCCAACCGTCCCTTGCTGCCGCATTCGGCCGTCCCAGTGGCGAACGATTCACGCCGCCCTCCAAGAGATCCTTCGCGAAGCGATCGCCATGCAAGGCTCGACCCTCGCCGACGGCATGTACGGCACTGCCCAAGGCGAGCCGGGCCGATTTCAGGAGCGCCACCTTGTCTATCAACGGGCCGGGCAGGTTTGCCGACAGTGTGCCAAGGCCCGAATTGTTCGCATCGTTCAGTCGCAGCGGTCCAGCTTCTATTGCCCAAGTTGCCAGCGCCGGCGGAGCTAAATTGGACTTTCCTCTGTCTTGGGATGGCCGCCCGCAAGACGCGTTCGGTTTGCACAGCCGCTGACGGCTACTGTCCCCGTTCGGGGATAGGGTAACCGTTCACAGGCCGAAGAGTGGCTCGTTTTCCCGCCCGTTTCGCGCTGAACAGCGTGCCTGTCTCTTTACTGGCCGGAGGGAAAATACCATCTTCGCGGACTTCGCCGCGAAAATCGGGACAGTCCCCGGGAACGATTGGGGGATAGGCAAGATGGCCCCAAGGCCATTCCGGCGGTTGACAAGCGGCGTTCCGAAAATCTACCATGACGAGCGTGAAGCATCCGTTGCGCGGCGGGGATCGCCCCGCGGGAGGGTGTGAGGTGTCCTTGGCATGGCTTCTTCCATTCCGGGAGGACGTTTGCGATGAAGAAGAGGATCGGCATGGCGGTTGTCGCCCTGGGTGTGATTTGGCAGGCAGGGAGTTTGCGGGAGGCGGCCGCCGACAAGGCGTTCTTTGACCAGTTCGTCGCCACCTACGTGAAATCCGACAGCGAGGACGCCAAGGACAAAGCCTTCGCCGAGGCGGTCGAAAAAGTCAAGTGCAACGTTTGCCACGAAGGCAAGCTGAAAAAGAACCGCAACGAGTACGGCAAAGCCCTGGGGCAACTGCTCAGCCGCAAGACCGACACGGAAGACAAGGAGAAGATTCTCGCCGCGCTGAAGAAAGTGGAGGCGAAGCGCGTCGATCCCAAGGATGAGAATTCGCCCACCTTTGGCGATCGGATCAAGGCCGGCAAGCTGCCGGTCGAACCGAAAAGCGGCAAATAGTCTCGGCAACGTGGGGCCGAAACCGCGCCCCCTGGCGGGTTTGGCAGGGGGGCGGGACATGGCGTGAACCTCGAGGTTCTCCGCAAGAGTCAGGAGCGATTCGATGCGGCTTTCCAGGCGGCAATGGCTCGCGCTGGCCGCGGCCATGGGATTCGGCTCGACGGCAACGGGCGAACCCCAGGGTTCGAAGAGCACACGGAGCGACAAAGGGATGAGCGTCCAGAAACAGTTGTTCGGCGTCACAGGCGACGGAAAAACGGTCGATGTATACATTTTGCGCAACGCCGCCGGCGCCAGCGCCCGGGTCATGACGCTCGGCGCTGCGTTGATCGGCGTCGAGGTCCCCGACCGCGAGGGCAAGTTCGCAAACGTGACGCTGCACTTCGATGCGTTCGCGGACTACGCGTCGGGCCACCCCTGCTTCGGTTCGATTTGCGGACGCTACGCGAATCGCATCGCCAACGGGCGATTCACGCTCGATGGCGCGACGTACACCCTGGCCACGAACAACGGCCGCAACCATCTTCACGGCGGCAAGGTCGGGTTCGACAAGGTTGTGTGGTTCGCGGAGTCGAGCGAACAGGACGGCTCGGCCGCCGTCACCCTCACGTATCTGAGCCGCGACGGCGAGGAAGGCTATCCCGGCAATCTTACCGCCAAGGTTACCTACACGCTGACCGCCGACAACGAGCTGCGCATGGAGTACGCGGCCACGACCGACAAGCCCACCGTGGTCAATCTCACGAATCACGCGTATTGGAACCTGGCGGGCTCGGGCGACATCCTCGGCCACGAACTGACGATCCACGCCGACCGCTACCTGCCCGTGGATGAGGGGCAAATTCCCCTGGGCGAGCTGAGGCCCGTGGAAGGCAGCCCGATGGACTTCCGGAAGGCCATGACGGTTGGCTCGCGGATCGCCCAAGTGCCCGGCGGCTATGACCACTGCTACGTGCTGACCAAGACGGCCGAGGGGGAACTCTCCTTTGCCGCCCGGCTTTTCGACCCGAAGAGCGGCCGCGTCATGGAGGTCTTCACCACCGAACCCGGCGTCCAGCTCTATACGGCCAATGGGCTGAACATTTCCAAGCCCAGCGGCTTCCGCTACGGCAAGCACGCTGGGCTGTGTCTGGAGTGCCAACATTTCCCCGACTCCCCCAACCAGGTCCATTTTCCCTCGACAGTGCTCCGGCCGGGACAGACGTACCGCCAACGGACGGTGCACAAGTTCAGCGTGGCAAAAAGCTGATTTCTCGCGGACGGCAACACTCGGTCGTTCCCACAAATCTTGGGGGGACTTGCGTCACTTCTTGGACTGAATGGGGGGATCCCAAGCTTGGGCGCGGACAAGACGCCTCGCTGCTTGCTTGGCCGCAGCCGTGCCAGGCAGCCCGAGCGCCATCCCCCCCTGAGAGTACGGCGGCTTGGTGCTCCATTCTGGACTGCCGAAACTCTTTTCCCACAACGAGCGTCCGGGTCCGGCCCACAAGAGTTGAAACGTGTCGTGAACGGAGTGAAACCTTTCCCGGTCCAATGGACTTGTATCTAAAATGCTTGAAGGGTCATCCAAACTGACGTAGGCGGTGCCCAAGGTGTTTGCATTGACAGGGCAAGCGATGTCCCCCAGAATGACGGATTGCCTATGCTTCGCCTGACAAGGAGGCAGAGAGTATCCATGGCTCGAAAGACTCTCCATTGGCCGCTCGTGGTGATCGTCCTGTTGGCGGCGGCGCACCGGCCCGTGGCGGCCCAGACCGACAAGGGTTTGATCGGCAAGACCTCCAATGGGGGTGGGTTGGGCGCAACGGCCAGTCGCGCGGCCAGTTCGGTGAAGGTTTCCGCCGAGTTCACCGAGGAGCGGGGCGGTCGGTCGGGAACGCTGTTTGTCACCGCCCATATCGAGCCCGGCTGGCACATCTATTCCATCACCCAGGCGCCTGGCGGACCGAGGCGGACCAGGATCCGGCTGAATCCCTCGACGGAATACCGGGTGGTGGGCGATTTCACCGCCACGCCGCCGCCCACCAAAAGCACTCAGCCCGAGGCGTTCAACGACCTGGTGCTCGAAAGCCACAAGGGCACGGTGACGTGGTTCGCGCCGATCGAGTTCGCGCCGGGCGTGGATCCCTCGAGACTGAAAATCACCGGATCCGTCAACGCCCAACCGTGCGACGCGAATAGCTGCTATCCGCCGGAGGATTTCGCCTTCACGGCCAGTCTTGGCCAAGGTCCGCCGAGCGTCCCGGCGTCCGCCGCCTTCAACCCCGAGGAACTCCGCCGCAACATCGAGCAACAAAAGGACGAACGGTCGCTCGTCGTCAATTTGGCATTGGGCTTCTTGGGCGGGCTGATCCTGAACTTGATGCCGTGCGTCTTGCCGGTGATCGGCCTGAAGGTTTTTTCCTTTGTGCAGCAGGCGGGCCAGGACCGGAAGATGGCCCTGTGGCTCAACGTGGCCTATTCCCTGGGACTGATCTCGGTGTTTTGGGTGCTCGCGGCGCTGGCGGCCGCTCCCGCGCTGGCCTTGGCGGAACAAGGCATGGGCTGGGGCCAACAGTTCCAGAACGCCGGATTCAATGTCTTCATCGCGGCCCTGGTGTTTGCCATGGCGCTCAGTTTTCTGGGCGTCTGGGAGTTTCCCATCCCGGGATTCGCCGGCGGCAAACAGGCCGCGCGGCTGGCGGAACAGGAAGGGTTTTCTGGGGCGTTCTTCAAGGGGGTCATCACGACGTTGCTGGCCACGCCGTGCACGGGCCCTTTCATGGGCGGGGCCCTGGCCTGGGCCTTTTATCAGCCGCCGGGCGTGATCTTCGCCGTGTTCACGAGCGTCGGGTTGGGGATGGCCAGCCCGTACCTCCTCATCGGCGCTTTTCCGAAACTCATCCGTTTCCTGCCCAAGCCGGGCGCATGGATGGACACCTTTAAACAGGTCATGGGCTTCGTGCTCTTGGGCACGGTGGTCTACTTGTTTACTTTCCTGGAGACCTCCTACCTCGTGCCCACGCTGGCCTTGTTGTTCGTCTTGTGGGCGGCGTGTTGGTGGGTGGCTCGCGCGCCGGTGACCGCGGAAACGGGGGTCAAGGCCCGGGCATGGTTGGAGGCGGCGGCCTTGGTCGGAGCGGCCTGGATCCTGCTGTTCCCCGGGCTCGATGCCGTCGTGCCGGAGAGCCTGGAAGGGCTTCGCCTGCGGGGCTTGCGCGAGGTGATGGCGGCCCGGCTCCAGCAGCGGATCGAGAACGAGGTCGGGCGTCGCCTTGCCCAAACGGCGCCGGATTCCCCCGCCATGCCCAGCGCAAAAAGTTCGGCTGCCAAGGCCAGCGACCATGAATTGCCTTGGAGGCCTTTCACGACGCGAGCCGAATTCGAAAAACTGCTGGCCAGCGGGAAGACGGTCCTCGTCGATTTCACCGCCGATTGGTGCGCGACCTGCAAGACGCTGGAGGCGTTGTACATGAACACTCGGGAGGTCCGCGAATTGGTCGAAGCCAACGGCGTCGTCCCGGTCAAGGCCGACTGGACCAACTACAATCCCGAGGTCACCGCCATGCTTGAATTGCTCGGCGCCAAACAGGTTCCGGTCATCGCCATCTTTCCCGCCGGAAGCCCCAACAACCCGATCCGTTTTCTCAACGGCTACACCAAAAGCGCGATCCTCGAGGCGTTGCAAAGGGCCGGCCCCTCGCGGCCGGCGCTGGCCTCCGCCACAGCGGGCAGTTGAACCGCCGCCGATCGCCCGCTTCTTTCCCCGTGGCTTGCGGCTTCGTGGTGACCGGCTTGGCGCGCCGGCCGGCTTTCCGAAAGAGTGGCCAGCAACAATCTCCGAAAGAACCACGCGTGCCGACGGGCGTGCGGCGCCCCGGCGTCTTCGTTTCAGACGGGGATGTCGCCGACGTTGTACAAACGACAAACCAGTTCGTCGATTTGCTGCTCGTGGCCTTCGATCTCGCGCTGGAGCCGTTCGATCGCGCGATCGTTGCCCCTGTTTTTCGCGATATCCTTTTTCGCTGCGATGATCCGCTGGACCCGCTCGGCGATTGCATCGGCCAGTTTTCGGTCTTGGGCTGTTGTGGGAAGCTTGATCGGCAATTGGGCCAAGTAGCGCGTGCTGTACGCGTACCAGCCGCTGTGAAAGCGGGTCGTCACGGCCTTGAGATACGTGTCGAGGACCTTGCTGTTGAGCAGGCCCGCAAGATAGGCCAACTTGATGTTCATCGGAGGAACAATCGCGTACCCGCCTCCCCCGCCACCCCCGCTGCCAACGAAGTAGAACTCTCCTCTCTGATCGACGCAGTACTCGGCTTGGCTGCCAATGGCGGGCACAAGGATCTTCGGACGAGGCATCACGTCGAAGTTCTGCGGGCGGGAGAACTGGTAAAACTCCGGCCCAGCGAAGCGACCCCGTTCTCGCGCCTCCAGCAGACCACGGTTCTCCTGAAGGTACGCAAAGGATCTGGGATACTTGGCAGCCATTTCGCTGGGGGGAATCAGCGTCCAGAGACCACGTTCCCTTCGGTACGGAAAAAGCACGACCTTTCCCGACGGGTCGGGCCACCAGCGCCGAAGATGGACGGAGCCCTTCAACAGCGGATGAATCAACGCTCGTTCGATTTCATGCTCCGAGTTCGTCGCGTCGCTTCGGAACCGTTTTCCCGCTTGCGCGAGGTAGAACACCCTATCGCAACCGCTCACAAGTCCTTGCGCAATCTTCTCCGCAATCTGCCCAAGCAGGGGGTGTTCACCGCGCACCGCGCTCAACCAATCGTTCTTGCGTCGGTTCACGAAGACCCACGGGCTGCGGCCTCGAGGGCGTTCGGTCCGGTAGGTGTCAACACCAGCTTCCTTCCGTCCGTTGTCGATCGATCGGCATTGAGCGTCGCCGTCGGTCAGTTCGGCGATTGCGGCATACTCGACGGATTTCTGATTGGGGGTCTTGGAAAGCACATGGATCGCCGTGTACGTCGTCGCTCCGTGGAACACCTGCTGATCGGTGAAGTCGATCACCGAGCGAAGGTGCTGCCCCTCGGCGATGATCTCGCGGAGGCCCTCGCCGTAGGCTGCTTGCCAGAACTTGTTTGGGCAGATGAACCCGAGCAGGCCGTCGTCGGCCAACAGCTCCAGGGCCCGCTCGATGAACACCACGTAGATGTCGTAGTTCCCCTTCGCGGCCGACTTGTAGCGCCACTTGTAGAACTCGCACTCCTCCGGCGCCCAGCGTTTCAACTCTTGAACCCGGATGTACGGCGGGTTGCCGACAATGCAATCGAACCCCCAACGCTTTTCGAACAGTCGGCCAAAACCGTGCGTGTGACTCGACCAGTCGAAGGCGTTCATCCGGAAGGCGACCTCGGCGTCACGAGAGAATAGCCCGCCGTACTTTTTGTCCCAGTAGTCGTCGAAATCGGTTTGCGCGAGGAGGCTGTTGCCGCAGTGGATGTTGTTGTCCAGCGGCGGCAGGAGGCGGTGTTCCAGCAGCCCGCGCTGCCACCCCTCCGGCATGTTTTCCAGCGTCTTGAGGTACAGGCTCATGATCGTCACCTCAACCGCCTGGGCGTCGATGTCCACGCCGTGGATGCAGGAGGTGAGCAACTCGGCTTTGAAGTCGGGCGACAAGAGCCATCGTCCGTCGCCGTTCCGGAGCGCGATCTTCCGCGTCTTGCTCCGCGCCCGGGGCGAGGCCGGCGCTTCGGCGGACTTCGGGTGTTCAGCCACATACCGGCAGCAATAGTCTACAAGGTATTGATACGCGGCAATCAGGAAGGAGCCCGAACCGCAGGCGGGGTCGAGGATCTTCACGTCGAGGACCTGCGACGGCGTCTTGCCTTCGACTTTGGGCGCGACGACGCGGCGGATGATCGTGTCGACGACGAATCGCGGAGTGTAGTAGACGCCGCCGGCGTGACGGACCTCGGGTTTCTGCCTGGCCTCGACCGTGCCCCGCTCAACGGTAATGGCGCTCCCTAAGAATCGTTCGTAAATGATTCCCAACAGGTCGTCGCCAATGGCGTCGAAACGGTATGGGCCTTCCGGAAGATACAGCGAGCGGATGAAATCGGCCAGCAGTTCCGCGGAGACCGACAGTTCTTCACTGAAATGGGGCTTAAACAGATAGCCGTTGAATCGCGCGTCGAACTCCCGCAAACGCTGACGCAGGATATCGTAGAGGTCAAGCCGGTCCCGGGCGGCCGCTTCGACGGCCGCGCGCAGCGTTCCATAACTAATAATGCCCCGGTCCTCGCAAACCCGCATGAAGACCAGGCGATCGATCAAACGTTGCGTGGCTTCGGACAGTGCGGCGGCGCCGTGCCGGGCGTCGCCCTCGCGAAACCGGCCCCGGTTCCCGGCGTAGATTTCCCGCGCGAAGCGTAGCCGGTAGTCCTCCAGGTGTTTCAAGAAGGCTTGGTCGACCGGCTCTGTCCCGCGGAGGTCGAAGAGCACGCGATCGAAGCCGCGAATTCGCCGGCCGGCCCGGACCTTCTTCAGCCTGGCCAGGAGCCGCTCCAGCGAGCCACCGGCAACCGCCTCGCGGCCGAACGTCTGCCACAGCACGTCCCATTGCGCAAGGTAGTCCTCGAAGCGAAGGGCGAACTCCTCGATCAGCCCGCGGCCCGGGTCGTCGAGGTAAGGCTTGATCGTGGTATCGTACAGGCGGAATTCCTCGAAATTGGTGAGGATCGCGAAAGGGATCTGAGCGCTCCAAGCGTAGGTCTTGGCCTGGAAGATCGAATCCTTGTCGGTTCGGAGGTCCACCGCTGGCTTTTTGGCCTCGACCACGAAACGGGGAAACCCGTCGATGCGGAACAGGTAATCTGGCCGACGGTAGCGGCCCTTCTCGCCCTCGACGGCGCCCACGGCTGCTTCGACCAGGACGTCCTTCTCCGCGTAGGAGCGGTGGGCGTCATTCGCCACGTCCCAGCCCAGGGCCTTCCAGAACGGGTCGATATACTCCTGTCGGACGACCGCTTCGCTCGTTCGGGGATCCCGCAAGTCCCGCAGATTCTCGCGGAACCCCGCCACCAGATTCGCTATTGACGCTACGTCAACGACATCGGGCCCCATGCGACAGAACCCCGCCAGATTCTTCAGACGCTGCGTACATCCCAAGGAGGCATTCTATCCGTCTTGTGGTTGCAACGAAAGCGGGCGGTTGACTCCGCGGCGGACCAGGGTGACAATGGTGCAGCGTGATTGGTTTTGCGCACCAAAGACGTTTTTGTTAAGGGAAAGATGCATATGGTCCGCCGTGTAGGGATGGCGATGGGTTGGGTTGTGGTGGTGTCGCTTCTGGGAGCGGGGCTTTCGCAAGGCCGCGCCGGCGAGCCGGGCGCGAAGCCGGGGCTCTGTCCCGACGAGGCCAAGGAAGGGTTTGTTGATCTGCTGGCCGTCGGCTCCCTGGACGAACTATGGCAAGGGGCCACGCGGGGATACGTGCTGGTGGACGACGCCAAGGAAGGACGGAAGTTGGTCTGCAAGAAGACCGGCGGCGGCAACCTGCTTACGAAAAAGGAGTACGCTGACTTTGTCTTTCGCTTCGAGTTCAAATTGACGCCGGGCGCCAACAACGGCGTCGGCATCCGCACCCCCGCCCAAGGCAACCCGGCCTACGTGGGCATGGAGATCCAGATCCTGGACGACGGGCATGAGAAGTACAAAGGGTGGCTCAAGGACTACCAGGTCCATGGCTCGATTTACGGGGTGGTTCCGGCCAGGCGAGGGTTCCTCAAGCCGACGGGCGAGTGGAACTCGGAGGAGATCTGCGCCAAGGGCCGACGGGTGAAGGTGACGCTCAACGGCACGGTGATCGTCGACGCCGATCTCGACGAGGCGGTGGCCAAGAACGGCGGCAAGACGCTCGACGGACAAGACCATCCCGGCCTGAAGCGCGAGAAGGGGCATATCGGCTTCCTGGGCCACGGCGACGAGTTGGAGTTCCGCAACGTGCGGGTGAAGGAATTGCGGTGAATCGGGACGAGCCGTCAGCCCCATGATTGCCGCGGCCCCCAGCAACGACTCGCCCGACAGCGGCGCCGCTGCGAGCGGGGCCGCTGCGGGAGTCCCCGGCGCGGGCATGGCGCTGGGGCTCCTTTTGGCGATCAATCTGTTCAACTACATCGACCGCTTCGTGTTGGCGGCCGTGGAGCCGGAAATCCGCGAGACGCTCCTCCTGGCCCGCGACCCCGAGGATCCGAACGTCAAGGCCAAGATGGGCCTGTTGTCCACGGCCTTCATGGTCTCCTACATGCTCACCGCGCCGGTGTTCGGTTTCCTCGCCGAACGCGCGTCGCGGTGGTTGTTGATCGCCATCGGGGTGGCGCTGTGGAGCCTGGCGAGCGGGGCGAGCGGGCTGGCCGGTTCGTTTGGAGTGCTGTTGGCCACGCGGTGTTTGGTGGGGGTTGGCGAGGGGGCCTACGGGCCGGTGGCGCCGACCCTTTTGTCGGATTTCTATCCCGTGGCGAAGCGAGGACGGGTGCTCGCGCTTTTCTACGTGGCGATCCCGGTGGGGAGCGCCCTGGGGTTCGTGCTTGGCGGACTGGTGGCCCACTGGAACCCCGCCGCCGAGAGCTGGCGCTGGGCGTTCTATCTCGTGGTCGTCCCGGGGCTTCTTTTGGGACTGTGGGCTGTCTTGATGCGCGAACCGCGGCGCGGGGCCGCCGATCGAGTGACGCAGACGCGGCGGGCCACGTTGCGGGAGTACCTGATCCTGCTCCGCACGCGGTCCTACGTCCTGAACACGATGGGCATGACGGCGATGACCTTCGCCATCGGGGCCCTGGCCTTCTGGATGCCGGCCTTCTTGAAGGAACGCGAGGTGCCGCCGCTTTGGGGAGTGCAGCCGGTGCCGCTGTTCGGCGCGATCACCGCCGTGGCCGGACTGCTGGCGACGCTGGCCGGCGGCGTGGCCGGCGATGCTTTGCGCGAGCGGATTCGCGGATCGTACTTCATCGTCTCCGGCGCGGGACTCTGCCTTGGCGTGCCCTGCGCGCTAGCGTTTCTAGTGACCCCTTTCCCCATGGCCTGGGTGTTCGTGTTCCTCGCCGAGTTTTTCGTCTTTTTCAACACCGGTCCGAGCAACGCCATCCTGGCCAACGTGACCCATCCGGCGATGCGGGCCACGGGCTTCGCCTTGAACATCCTGGTGATCCATATCTTGGGCGACGCCATCTCGCCGTTCGTGATCGGGGCCATCGCGGACCGATCGAGCCTGGACGCGGGGTTCCTGGTGGTTTCGTTGTTCATGCTTTTGGGCGGGGTGATTTGGCTTCTCGGGGCGCCTCACCTCGACCGCGACACCGCCGCCGCCCCGCGCCATTTGGAGGGGACGTCGTAGCCATGCAACCTCGACCATTCGGCGCGCCGGCGGTTCTTCGGGTGGTGGCGCCGCGGCCGACGGCCCGGCGAGCCCGGGACGCAATGGAAACACGGATCGCTTCCCATGCTGCTTGGCATTGAAATTGGTGGGACGAAGCTCCAATTCGGCGTGGGCCGGGGCGACGGCCCGCCCTTGGTCAGGTTGGAACGCCTCGACGTGGAGCCGGAACGCGGGGCCGAACGCATTCGCCGGCAAATCGTCGAGGCCTGCCGGCCGCTCATCGAGCGCTATCGGGTCTCGGGCATCGGCATCGGCTTTGGCGGCCCGGTCGATTCGGCCCGCGGACGCGTGATCACCAGCCATCAGGTCGAGGGCTGGAAGGATTTCCCCTTGGCCGAGTGGTGCCGCGAGACGCTGGGCGTGCCGGCGCTTCTGGCCAATGATTCCGACAGCGCCGGTTTGGCGGAGGCCCTGTTTGGCGCCGGCAAGGGCCACCGCGTCGTGGTCTACAACAACATCGGCAGCGGCATTGGCGGGGCGATCGTGATCGAGGGCCGCGTGTACGGGGGGTCGCAGGGCGTGGCCGCCGAGTTCGGCCACCTTCGCCCTGGGCCCCAGGCCGAACGCCCCGAGCAGGACCTCGAAGCCGTGGCCAGCGGTTGGGGCATCACGGCCGCGGTGCGGGCCCGGCTGTCGGGGCTTGCGCCCGCCTCCGCCGTCCCGGGGGAGATCGCCGACGCGGGCGACTTGATGGCGCGATGCGGCGGAAGCCTGGATCGGCTGAACACGAAGATCATCGCGGAAGCGGCCCGGGCCGGCAACCGGCTGGCGGCGGAGGAGTTCGATCGGGCCTGCCGCACGATCGGCTGGGCCCTGGCCCAAGTGATTACGATCCTCGCGCCGAGCGTGGTGGTGATGGGCGGCGGCGTTTCGCTGGTCGGCGAGGACTTGTTCCTCGGGCCGCTCCGGCGCTACGTGGCCCAATACGTGTTTCCACCCCTGGCCGGGACCTGCCAGATTGTTCCCGCCGCCCTGGGCGAGGAAGTGGTTGTCCACGGCGCGTTGGCGCTGGCCGCCGAACGATTCGCCGCACGCTGAGGCGCGCTGGGGAAGCCGCGCCGAAAGGCCGTTTGCGTCAGCGACTACCGCCTGCCCCGGCCGCGGACCTTGCGTTTGGCGAGCGGGGATCCGTTGCCGGCCGCGGCGGGGCGCGGCGAGGGCGCGGCGGGCGCGGGTCCACCGCCGGCCGCCGCCGTCTTGGGCAGGAACTTCCGCTCGGCGATGCTCCACAGGCTGGAGGCGATGAAGTAGATGCACAGCCCGCTGGCCACCTTAAAGAACAGAATGCCCATGAAGATCATCATGAACTGCATGATCTTCTGTTGCATGGCCTGTTGCTCGTCGGTGGGCGGCGGCATGAACTTCTTCTGCTGCCAAATGAACAGGAAGATGGTCAGCAAGGGCAGGAGATTGAAATACGGCCCCAGTCCGAACATGCCGGTGCCCCGGGTGATGAACGACGGCATGAAGCCGCTCCAATCGAAGAGCATGTCGGGCGCGGCCAGGTTCGAGGCCCAGCGGATCCTTTCCGCGATCAATGGGGCCTGGTACAGTTCGACATCGACCATCAACGCACGATACAAGCCGATGAAGATCGGCAGTTGCAAAAACAGGATCAAGCACCCGCCCATCGGATTGTAGTTGTGCTTGCGGAACAGTTCCTGTTGGGCCTTGCTGCGGGCTTCGAGATTGTTCTTGTATTTTTCCTGAATGCGTTTGATCTCGGGCTGAAGTTCCTGCATCTTCTGGGCGCTGAGGGCCTGCTTCTTGCTCAGCGGAAACATGCACGAGCGAACCAGCACGGTAAGCAGGATAATGGCCACGCCATAGTTGGGGATCACCAGATAGAAGGTGTGGAGGATGGCCAGCAGGAGGCGGGCGACGGGGCCGAACCAACCGTAGGTGATGATGTCTTCCAGCCCGTATTGCCCCAGCAGGTCGGGGCGTTTCGGCCCGGCGAAAATCTCGAACGCTTCGACCATCGCCGCGCCGGGGTTCAACTCGCGGAGGGTGCTTGTCGCGCGGAAGGACACATTGGTCAGGCTTCGTTGATCCGGCTCGAACACGCCGTAGCCTAGCGGCTGCCATTGAGCGAAGCGGACCACGGCCGGTTCGGACGGTTGGGGGATCAACAACGACGCGAAATACTGGGCGTCGACGCCCACATAGCTCATCGGTTCGTTGCCCGCGCGCTGCCGAGGCTGGGTGTCGCCGCCCCCGATCTGGATCGCGGAAATCGCGTGCACGTCGCCTTGAAACGAGACGATCACGTCCCGCAGTCCGACGGCGCTCCACGTGCGCGAGACTTTGCTGGCGTACCACCATCCGTCGGTGGGCAAGCCGTTGGGGCCGTCCACGCTGTAGGCCACCTTGCGCGCGGCCTTGCCCGTGTTCCGGATTTCCAGGTCGAACGTCAGGTGGTGATCGCGGGCGTTTTCGCGTTTTCCGTCGCCCGGTTGGATCTTGGCGAGGCGGAAGGTCTTGAGGACCTCCAGTCCCCATTGCGGCAGGGCGCGGCGAAACGTCGCGTGGGACTCGTCGTGGGAGACGATCTCCCAGTTGACGTCCCGCAGGCGCGCGCCGTCGATTTCCGCCTCGAGGTCGCCGCTGCCTTGCGCCGCGCCTCCCGGCTCGGCCGGCGGCGAGGCGGTCTGATCGTCGATCTGGGCGAGTGCGACGCGGAAGGAAGGCGGGGCTGGCGATTCGGGCCGGATGACCGCCAGCGGCCGCCGCGCGAGCTGGACCGGCAGCTCCAACTCCTGGCCGTTGCGCGCCACGGTCAGTCGCACCGTCTGCCCCGGTTTCGTCTCGTGCAAGGCCGCCGCGAGGGAGTTCGGACCGCTGACCGGCGCGCCGTCCACGGCCTTGATCCGGTCGCCCGGCACAAGCCCCGCCTGCTGCGCCGGCGTCCCGTGGCCGACCACCTGGACCAGACAGCCCTCGCCCCGCGCGGCCTCATCGCCCGCCACATGTCCCAAATAGCCGCTCCGATCCTCGGAATCATGGAAGCGAGGCGTGCTCAATTCAATCCGTTGCACGGCCGCGCCGCGGTTGGTCAGCGTGACCAACATGCGATACTGGCCATTGGGATCCAGCGAGCCGAGGGCCACCCATTGATCGGGCGCCTGGACCTCGACGGCAGGCGGCTTGGGGGCGGGCTTCTCGGCGTCGGGCTTCGGTTGAGCGGGCGGAGCCTCGACTTTCTCGGCAGCCTTGGCGGGACCGACCGCCGCTTCCAGCTTGGCGGGGCTTTTCGCCGCTTGGGCCAGGGGCGGGGGCTCGGCAAGGGGCGGTTTGGGCGGCGCCCACCGCGACATCAAATAGGCATTCAGCGCGAGAATGCCTATGGACAGGATGACAAAAAGGGCGTATCGCACCCCCATGCCTCGCACCGGTTGCTCTTCCATCGATCCACTCTTACCTCGCCGCTAGCGCGGCAAAAAAACTGGCAATGGCTGGCGTATCCGTGCCCGGAGATTCCCGCGCCGGACCCGGCCTCCGACGCCGCCGCGCCGCTGGAAATCCCGGTACGAAGGCGAGTTTCGCAGACCCCTTATCGTCCGTCGCGCAACCGATCGCCGAGGAAATTATCCAGTTCAGGGATGGCGTAAATCTTGGCAATGGTCTGCTCGAACGGATACTCGACCCTGCGGAAGCGGACGACCGGCCGAGGAGTGGCGGAAAAACGGAAGGTGCTGTTGGCCGGGCCGGGGGAACTGAGCAGCCCTTGCCCGCTCGCCTCGCTCGCCGCGTCTCCGTCGTCCAGAACGACGTAGCACGCGCGGGGATCGCTGTCGCGGGGTTGGCCCACCGATCCCACGTTGATCATCGTCTTCTGATCGCCCAACGCGTACTCATGGCCGATTTCCTCGGGGCTGAAGAACCGCAGGTCTTCGGTGAACACGCCCGGCACGTGGGTATGGCCCTGGAAGGCGTGGTATTCGATCAGGGCGAAGATCTTCTCCATCTTGCGCCGGTTGTAGATGTCCTCGGGAAACACATACTCGTTGAGCGGATTGCGCGCAGACCCGTGCACGAAGAGGAAGGGGCCTTCGATATGGGTCCGCGGCAATTCGCCGAGGAAATCCCAACGTCGGGCGGCGGCCGCCGAATCCCCGCCCGGCTCCTCCAATTGAGCCCGAGTCCAAAAAATGGCCCGCTCCGCTCCCGTGTTGAACCCCTCCGGATCGAACAGGGCTCCCTGGTCGTGGTTCCCCAGAAGACAGACCTTGCACTGCATCACCAGGTCGATGCACTCGCGGGGATTGGGACCGTAGCCGACCACGTCGCCCAGGCAGATCACCTCCTCGATCCCCTGGCCGCGGATGTCGTCCAGCACGGCGGTGAGGGCTTCCAGGTTGCTGTGGATGTCGCTGATGACCGCTATTTTCACGTTGTCGCGCTCTGTAGAGGACCGCGGAGAAGAAAAAAGGGTTGGACGTGGCGGAGGCAGTCGGCTGAGTCTTTTCCTCGCGGAACAGGTGCGGCGCCAGCCCCTTCACTGGCCCTCCCCCTCCGTTAGGATTTCCGCGGAACCTCAACCCAACACTACCTGAAATGCCCCCAATGCTGGCCAATCATCCCGCCAGTCTATTGTTCCTGATAAACCCGGTCAAGTCGAGCGGAAGCGGCTTCCGGCCTGGCCCTCCTTACGTTATGGTAAGACTCTCATGCGGATTGTGGCCATCGAGACAAGCGAAGCCGTCGGCAGCGTCGCTGCTTTATGGGGCGACGAGGTGCTGATCGAACGTCGTCTACCTCTGGAGAAGGGAACGGCGAGCGCGCTGGCTCCAGCGATCCTAGAGATTCTGCGACAGGCGGGGTGGTCGCCTTCACAAATCCAGGGGGTTGGGGTAACGGTTGGTCCGGGTTCGTTCACGGGCCTCAGGGTGGGGGTGACCACGGCGAAAACGCTGGCCTACGCAACCCAGGCGGCTGTAGCCGGGATCGACACGTTCGCGGCGATTGCCGCCGCCTGTCCGTCCGACGTGACCCATCTCGCGGTGGCTATCGACGGCCAGCAGGGCCAAATCGTTTGCGGGACATTTCGTCGCGGACCCGACGGCGAACTGGCGGCGGTCGGCCCCTGGCAGTTGGTCGATCGGGACATTTGGTTGGCCAGCCTTCCGCACGGAATCGCGGTCGCCGGGTCGGCGTTGCGCGGGCTTTCGGAAAAGCTGCCGCAGGGAGTCCGAGCGTTGGACTCGAGGTTCTGGGGGCCGACCGCGTCGGTTGTCGGACGCCTCGCGGCGCGCCGGTTTGCGCGGGGCGAATGCGACGACCTTTGGTCCCTTGCGCCCCGTTACCATCGCCGCAGCGCGGCCGAGGAGCGTTGGGAACGCCGGCAACAGAACGACCAGGCCGGTTGAGTTGGGAGCGGTCCACCAGGTTGGGACTTGATCTGTCCGATCCATTCGGCAAGGCGATAGGGATGTTTGAGATTTTCGAACACACCGCCGATGTGGGCATTCGGGTCCGGGCTGCCGGTTGGGAGCAACTGTTCGTCGACGCGGCCAAAGGCCTGTTTTCCATCCTCTTGGCGAACCCGGACGCAGTCGAACCGCTCCAAGAACTGGCCTTTACCATCTCGGGACACGAGGACGAGGACCTGTTGCTCGATTGGTTGTGCGAACTGTTGTATGTGTTTTCCACGCGACGCCTCGTGTTTAGCGAGTTTGAGGTCCGGCGAACCCCGGAGGGGATCGCCGCCGCGGCCCGAGGCGAACCCCTCGATAGCTGTAGACATCGGCCGAACGTCGAGATCAAGGCCATCACGTACCACGGGTTGAAGGTAGAGCGCAGGGGCGACGAATGGTTGGCGGAAGTGATTGTGGACATATGACTTGCGAATCGATGGGACTAGCGGCCGCGGCGATGTCCCACCAACGTCGGCGAGGCAAACGTCCGTAAGCCAGCGGCGAGGATGCGCTCCGGCCCTTACCGTCGCCCCTAGAATTTCTTCGAAGGAACCGAGGTCATGACCAAGCAAGGCTACCACGGACCGTTGGAACAGATCGACGAGTGCTGCTGGAGGATCCCGGAGTCCTACAAGGAGGGAATGCGGGTCGAGGGCCGGATCTTCGCCGACGAGCGTCTGGTGGAGCAGGTACGGCAAGATCAGTCGCCCGAACAGGTGGCCAACGTCGCGCACCTCCCGGGAATCCAGATGGCCAGCCTGGCCATGCCCGACATTCACTGGGGATATGGATTTTGCATTGGAGGGGTATGTGCCACCGCTCCGGCCGAGGGCGGAGTGATCTCGCCTGGCGGCGTGGGTTACGACATCAACTGCGGCGTGCGTCTGATCCGCAGCAATTTGCACCTCGAGGAAGTCGAACCCCAAGTCCCAGCGCTGATTGAGGCCCTGTTCCGCCGTATTCCCGCGGGAGTGGGCACGGGCGGGCCGTACCTTTTTGGCGGGAAGGAACTCCAGCGCTTGCTCGGCGAAGGCTGCCATTTCCTGCAAGAGCGGGGCCTCGCCACGGCCGGCGACATCGCGCACACCGAGGCCGGAGGTTGTTTGGCCGATGCCCGACCGGACCTCGTCAGCCCGAGAGCCCTCGAACGCGGTAGCGACCAGTGCGGGACGCTGGGCTCAGGCAACCACTTTCTGGAGGTCCAGGTGGTCGAGGAGATCTTCGACGAAGAGGCCGCTCGGGTCATGGGCTTGGACCAGGGGCAGATCTGCGTGATGATCCATTCGGGGTCGCGCGGGTTGGGTTACCAGGTGTGCGACGATGCCTTGCGCGACCTGCGCAAAGTGCCTGCCCGCTACGGCATCCAGCTTCCCGACCGGCAGCTCGCCTGCGCTCCGGTCGACAGCCCCGAGGGGCAAGCGTATTTGGGGGCGATGCGGGCCGCGGCCAACTACGCCTGGGCCAACCGCCAGCTCCTCATGTGGCAGACCCGCGAGTGCTTCGCCGAGTTTTTCGGCAGGAGTTGGGAATCGCTCCAAATGGGCCTGGTTTACGACGTGGCGCACAACATCGCCAAGATGGAGAAGCACACCATCGACGGCGTGGAGAAAACCGTTTGCGTGCATCGCAAGGGCGCGACCCGGGCGTTTCCGGCGGGCCACCCGGAGGTCCCCGAGCAATACCGCCGGATCGGCCAACCGGTCATCATCCCCGGCGACATGGGCCGGGCGAGTTGGGTGCTGGCCGGGCAACCGAACAGCATGAGGAAATCGTTTGGCACTACGTGTCACGGGGCGGGCCGGGTGATGAGCCGCACGGCCGCGATCCAGGACGCCAAGGGACGGCGCATTGACCGGGAACTCGCCGAGCGAGGCGTGGTTGCCCGCGCCCGAAGCTGGCAAGGACTCGCCGAGGAACAGCCCGCCGCCTATAAAGACGTGAGCCAGGTCGTCGACGTGGTTCACCGGGCCGACCTTGCGCGCAAGGTCGCCCGGCTGCGTCCCATCGGCGTCGTCAAGGGCTGATACGACGAGGAGGAAATCATGGCGGATCGCAATGCATCCGGCGCGTTGTCGTTGGTGATGTTCTGGCTGCTGCCGTGGATCCTCTGCGGTTGCCAGGCGGCCGACGAGAAGGCCGCGTCGAAAAACCTCCCCCCTCCGTCTTCCATGGCTGGCTCGCAAGGAGAGAAAATCATGAAGATCACCATCACCAGTCCCGCGTTCAAGGACGGCTCGCCGATTCCAAGGAAACACACGGGCGAGGGCGAGGACGTGTCGCCGGCGTTGGAGTGGTCGGGCGTGCCCGAAGGAACCCGGCAACTCGCCCTGATCTGCGACGATCCCGACGCGCCCCGCAAGGATCCTTGGGTCCACTGGGTCATTTATAACATTCCCGCCGACGCCAAGGGGCTGCCCGAGGGCGTCGAACCGGTCGCCAAACCCAAACAGCCGGCCGGTTGCGCGCAAGGAAAAAACTCATGGCCGGACGGGGAAAACATGGGCTACCGCGGTCCGATGCCGCCGCCGGGCAAACCGCACCGCTATTACTTCAAGCTCTATGCCCTCGACCGACCGCTCGATGCCCCGCCCGGCCTCACCAAGGAGGAGTTGCTTTCCAAGATGGCCGGCCATGTCGTGGCCGAGGGCCAGTTGATGGGCACCTATCAGCGCCAATAGCATGTGGTGAGGCTTGCCTGACACCCGTAACCATCGCGGCCCTCATCCCGAGGACGCCCGCTTGTTCGCGCCCGAGGCGATCCCGACGTTGCGTCGGGCCGTCGCCGACCTGAACTGGCTGTTGAGCCGAGGCTATGCCGGGACAGCGGCTCAGAAGCTGGTGGGCGATCGTTACCAACTTGCCGCCAGGCAGCGAACGGCCGTCGCGCGATGCGCTTGCTCGGACCTCGAACGAGAGCGGCGGACGGCGACATGCGTTGATTGGTCGAAGTTGGCGGGCAGGCCACTCGAACTCGACGGCTACAATGTGCTGACGACCGTCGAGGCGGCGATGGCCGGGGGGGTCATCCTCGCGGCGCGGGACGGGACGTTTCGCGACATGGCCAGCATGCACGGCAGTTTCCGCCGCGTGATGGAGACCCGGCCTGCCCTGGAATGGATCGGACGAACCGCGGCGGCCCTCGGCGTGTCGATGTGCCGATGGCATCTCGACCGGCCCGTTTCCAATAGCGCCCGGCTCAAGGCGGTCATGGAGGAAATCGCCCGCCAACACGGCTGGAACTGGTCCGTCGAGCTTACCACCAATCCCGACGCCGTGCTCATGGCGAGCCCGGAGACTGTCGCCACCGCCGACAGCGCAATCCTGGACCGATGCGCCGCCTGGTGCAATCTTGCCCGCGAGACCATCCAGCGATTCGTCCCGAACGCCAGAATTGTGGACCTGGCGTCCCTCAACGAGCCGTAAAGTCCATTTCGCCGCCTTTGCATTGCTGCCGTCCGCGTGGTCGGGGCCGAGCCAGAGATTCGGTTGGTATCGCAGGGCAATCTGGCCCGCCCGGCCCCCCTTGAGCCACGGTGCCCGGGGCTGGAGACGAGGGTCTTGCCGGCCCGCGTCACGTCACGCGGGAAAAACGGCAAGTCGATGAGGGCCGTGCCCGGTTTCCTGAGGTAGAGTTGTCTGACGACCGCGGCGAGCGAGCGCGCCCGTAAGGTCGTCGCTTGCGGCACGACCGCTGCGAACGAACTTATTGGCACGCCCGCCGCATCCGGAAAGTTCTGCCAAATGGCCGCGAACACGCGGCCGTTGGTTGACAAGACGGCCGAAGGGCGGTCTGATCCAAGAAAGCGGCTTCCAACCACGTGAGTCAACTCATGGCGATTCGACTTCGACGCAGCGCGGCGATTGCATTCAGCGTGGCGATGACGCTCGTGGTGCTTCCGAGCCCCAGTTACGCCCTGTTCGACTGGCTCTGCCCGCCGCCGGGCACCTATTGCGGCACGGTGAACACCTGCTACGCGCCGCCATTCAGCGGTCAGATGGTGGGGTTTGCCCCGCGCTACGGGGCGTTGCCGTGGCGTCCAGCCGCTCCGCCCGCGACCGTCGTCGCGCCAACCGTCACAGGCTGTTGCTACGTCCCTATCAGTTCCTATCGCGCGGAGTATCGTTTAGCGCCGGTGACGACGTTTCGACCGGTAAGTTACTGGGATCCGCGCGCCGGGGCGGTGGTTGCGTACCGCCCTGCTGTGACCTGGGTGTACCGGCCGGTCATCGCGCCCTATTCCGCTTCGAGCGCGTACGCCGTTGGGCCTTCGGCTGCTGGAGTTGTGCGTCCGGCGTGGTACGGCGGCACACCGGCGGCGCTGGCCGCCCCGAGCTGCCCGACGTGCGTTCGAGCCGCGCCATCCACGGTTGGGCCATCGCCGAGCGCTTCTTCAAGCGGGTCGATCGCCGCGCCGAGTTGGATCGGTCCGGCGTCGCCGATGTCCCTGCCACCGGCCAGTCTGCCTGCGCCGGCGACTTCGCCGCCGAGTCCAGCGTCGAGTCTGCCGCCGACTCTGCCGTCGAGTGTCGGAGTCCCCAGCCCAAGCAGCACTTCGAAGTCCTCCATGCCAGGGCCCTCCGTGCCAGGGCCCTCCGTGCCAGGGCCCTCCGTGCCAGGGACCTCCGTGCCAGGGACCTCCGCGTCTGGGCCCGCCTCGCCTGGGCCCACTACGGCCCCGCTTCCACTTTCCGCTCCCGTGGTGCTCTCCCCCCCCGGCAATTCGGCCGCTCCGTCCAGTCCGCCGGGCGCCACGGCGACGCCTGTCAACACCCTTGACGGCCGGGGCTTGCCGCAAACGTCGCCGCTGCCGAGGCCTGCCCAGGACTCGAACACGCCCGCGACGCCTGATAAAATACCAAGTCCGGCGGCGCCCTTGGGCCGAACCGCGGCCGCCACGATTCGGCAGGCAGTGTACGTTCGACCGCTGGACCGCCAGCCTCAGGCCGGCTCTCCCGTGCGTCCACAAAGCGATACCAGCGGTTGGGAGGCAGCCGGCGAGTAGAGTCGTTCAAATGCCTGCACGGAGCAGGCCTTACGGGAACGATTTGAGCCGATGCCAGCCAATCTGACCGCCCAGTACCTCAAGGCCGAGGAAGCATACCGGCGGGCCACCTCGCCCGAAGAGGAACTCGAATGTCTCCAGGTCATGCTTGCCGAGATCCCCAAACATAAGGGGACCGACAAGCTCCAGGCCGACCTGAAGGCCAAGATCGCCAAGGTCAAGCGCGAACTCCAGGCGGAACGGAAGTCGGGCAAGAAGACCCGGGGCATTCGGATTCCCCGCCAAGGTGCTGGAACGGCGGTCATTATTGGGGGGCCGAACGCGGGGAAAAGCCAGTTGCTGCGGGCCCTCACGCACGCCACCCCCGAGGTGGCCCCCTATCCATTCACCACCCATACCCCAATCCCGGGGATGATGCCTTATCAGGATGTGTTCGTGCAACTGGTGGACACGCCCCCGATCACGGGCGATTTCATGGAGCCTTACACGCAGGGGCTCATCCGCGGCTCGGAATTGGCGCTGCTGATGCTGGATTTGGGGGACGATTCGGGAATCGAGCAATGCCAGGAGGTGGTGGACCGGCTCCAGAACACCAAGACGCGGTTGGGCGCCCGGTCCTACCTGGACGAAAACGACATCGGCTTGTCGTATACCCAGACATTTCTGGTTCCCAACAAGATCGACCTTCCGGACGCCCCGGAACGTTTGGAGTTGTTTCATGAGTTGTGCCGTTGGGAATTCCCGGAATACGTGATTTCGGCCCAGGAGGGCATCGGGCTGGAACCGCTCCGCGAGGCGATCTATCGGGCGATGGACGTGGTTCGCGTTTACTCGAAGCTGCCTACGGCCAAGGAGGCCGATCGCGAGCGGCCGTTCACGCTTCGCCGGGGCAGCACCGTGCTCGACATGGCCGCACAGGTCCATAAGGATTTCGTGGAGAATCTGAAATTCGCGCGGGTGTGGGGCGAGGCCGTCCACGACGGAACCGTGGTCAAGGGCGATTACGTGCTCCACGACGGCGACGTGGTGGAGTTGCACGTTGCATGACCAACTCCGAAATCGCCGCCGTGTTCGAACAGGTCGCCGACCTCTTGGAGTTTCAAGGCGCGAATCCGTTTCGGGTCCGCGCGTATCGGAACGGGGCCCGGGCGATCCGCGACCTCTCGGAGTCGGCGTCGGACCTGGTCGCCCGCAAGGACCGCGGCTTGACCGACATACCCGGCATCGGCAAGGACTTGGCCGACAAGGTGGCCACCCTGGTGCAAACCGGTTCCTTGCCGCTGCTCGAGGAACTCTTGGCCCAGATTCCCGAGAGCATTCTGGCGATTCTGAGGGTGCCGGGCCTTGGTCCCAAGCGAACCGCCGCGCTGCACCGCGAACTGGGAATCGCCACGCTCGAGCAACTCCGCGAGGCGTGCGAGAGCCATCGCGTCGCCGCGTTGAAGGGTTTCGGAGCCAAGACCGAGGCTGCGATCCTTCGGGGGCTGGAAATCGCCGCGCAGGCCGAGCTGCGCGTGTACTGGGCCGAGGCTGACGAGGTGGCCCGCGCGCTGCGAGAGCACCTGGGCTCGCGCCGCGCGGTCCGGCAATTGGAGTTTGCCGGCAGCTACCGGCGCGGCAAGGACACGGTGGGGGATCTGGACATCCTCGTCGTGGCCGACGATCCCGGCGCGGTGATGGAGCATTTCGCGGCGTTTTCGGGCGTGGCCAGCGTTCTGGCCCGCGGCGACACCAAAATGTCGGTCCGACTTCAGAGCAAACTTCAAGTCGATCTGCGTGTGGTGCCCGAGGAGTCGTTCGGGGCGGCGCTCCAGTATTTCACGGGTTCGAAGGCCCACAACGTCGTGTTGCGCGGGATGGCGAAGGCGCGGGGCCTGAAGGTCAACGAGTACGGGGTGTTTCGCGGCGAGGATCGCATCGCCGGCCGGACGGAGGAGGAGGTGTACGCCGCGGTGGACTTGCCCTGGATCCCGCCCGAACTCCGCGAGGCCCGGAGCGAATTCGATTGGGCCGCCGCGGGCCGATTGCCGACGCTGATCGAATTGGGCGACATCCGCGGCGATCTTCACACCCACAGCACCTGGTCTGACGGCCTGGCCACGATCGAGGAAATGGTCGCCGCCGCGCGCCAGCGGGGCTATCAGTACCTGGCCGTCACCGACCATTCCAAGCGAGCGACCATCGCCAACGGCCTCTCGGCCGACCAGTTGCTCAAGCAGTGGGAAGACATCGACCGATTGAACGCCACGCTTCGCGGCTTCAAGGTCCTCAAGGGCGTGGAGGTCGACATCCTGGAGGCCGGCGGCCTCGACTTTCCGGATGAGGTGCTCGCCCAGGCCGACTGGGTGGTGGCCAGTATCCACTTCGGACAGAACCAGTCGCGCGAGCGGATCACGGCCCGGACCATCGACGCCCTGGCGAACCCCTACGTCTGCGCGATCGCTCACCCCACCGGCCGCCTCATCAACCGCCGCAACGCTTACGAGATCGACCTCGACGCGGTGCTCAAGGCGGCCCGCGATCACGGTAAATGCATGGAATTGAACGCCCATCCCTCGCGCCTCGATCTCGACGACGTGGCCTGCGCGGCGGCGAAACACCACGGCGTTCCCATTGTCATTTCCACCGACGCGCATAACATAAACGGACTCGACGCGATGCGCTTCGGCGTGCTCCAGGCCCGCCGCGGCGGACTGTCCAGGGACAACATCGCCAACTGTCGAACGTGGGCGCAAATGAGGAAGCTGTTGGGAAAGAAGGGGGGGCGGTGAGTTCCCTCCGGGCGTTTCCCCTCGCGGGGGAGCGCCGGGGCGTGGAGGGAATCGCGCAGGAGCCCGGCGGGCCCTCGGCTTTCATGACACGGCGAGCCCTGTCCTGCCACTGCTCGGAGTTCCATCGTCCGTGAAGATTCACGAATACCAGGCTAAACAGATCCTCCGCGAAGCCAAGGTGCCGGTGCCGCGCGGGATGGTCGCCGACACGCCCCAGGGAGTGGTCAACGCCTTCAACGCCCTGGGCGGAAACCTGGCGGTGGTCAAGGCCCAAATCCACGCCGGGGGTCGCGGCAAGGGGACGATCAAGGAAAACCCCGACCAGCACGGGGTTCAACTGGTTCGCAGCACGGAGGAGGCCGCTCGGGCGGCAAGCAACATCCTCGGCCATACGCTGGTGACGGTTCAGACCGGGCCGCAAGGCCAGGTGGTCCGCCGCGTGTTGGTCGAGGAAGGCTGCCGCATCGCCGGCGAACTCTACGTAGGCATCGTGGTCGACCGCGCCGCGGAGAGGCCGGTCCTGGTCGCGTCGAATCAAGGCGGGATGGAAATCGAGCGGGTGGCCGCGGTCCGGCCGGAGGCGATCTTCCGCGAGTCCTTCCACCCCGACTCCGGCTTGGCCAGTTACCAGACCCGCAAACTTGCCCGGCGACTCGGCCTGTCCACGGCGGCGGCTTGGCGCGCTGAGTCGTTTCTGAAGAACCTTTGCCGGGTGTTCGTGGAGCGGGATTGCAGCCTGCTGGAGATCAACCCGCTGGTCGTCACCGCGGAAGACGAACTCCTCGCCCTGGACGCCAAGATGACGTTCGACGACAACGCCTTGTTCCGCCAGCCCGACTTGCTCGGCTTCCGCGACCTCGCCGAGGAACAACCCGCCGAAATCCGCGCGGCCGAGGAGGGCCTGAGCTATGTGAAGCTCGACGGCACGATCGGCTGCCTGGTGAACGGGGCGGGTCTGGCGATGAGCACCATGGACCTGATCCAACTGCACGGCGGCCAGCCGGCCAATTTCCTGGACGTCGGGGGCGGGGCGAATGTCCATCAGGTGACCGAGGCCTTCCGCATCCTTTTGGCCGATGCCGACGTCCGCGCCGTGCTGGTCAATATTTTCGGCGGCATCATGCGGTGCACCACCATCGCCGAGGCCATCCTCGCCGCCTACCGCGCCGTGGGTTTCCACGTGCCTCTGGTGGTCCGGCTGGAAGGGACCGAAGTGGAACAGGGACGCAAGATCCTGGCGGAAAGCGGCCTGAAGATCATCACGGCCGAAAGCTTGACCGACGCGGCGAAGAAGGTCGTGGCCGCCGCGGCTGGCTGACGCCTCTTGACTCGATCGAAAGCAGCGCCTCACCCATGAGCATTCTTGTCCATCGAGAGACACGGGTCCTCTGCCAAGGCATCACGGGCAAGGCCGGGCAGTTCCACACGCGGCAATGCCTGGAGTACGGGACGCGGGTGGTGGGCGGGGTCACGCCCGGAAGGGGCGGCGAGACCGTCGAAGGCGTGCCCGTGTTCGACACGGTCGAGGAAGCCGTGGCCAAGACCGGCGCCGACGCCACGATGATCTTCGTGCCTCCGGCGTTCGCCGCCGATGCGATCCTGGAAGCCGCCGACGCCGGCATCCGCCTGATCGTCGCGATCACCGAGGGCATTCCGGTCCTCGACATGGTCCGCGTGGCCGACGTGATTCGGCGCTCGTCAAGCGTGCTGATCGGACCCAACTGCCCCGGCGTGATCACGCCCGGCGAGTGCAAAATCGGCATCATGCCCGGCTACATCCATCGCCGCGGCCCGGTCGGCGTCGTCAGCCGCTCCGGCACCTTGACCTACGAGGCGGTCTGGCAGTTGACCCAATTAGGGCTGGGACAATCGACCTGCGTGGGGTTGGGCGGCGATCCGATCGTGGGCACGTCGTTTGTGGATCTCTTACGGCGGTTCGCCGACGATCCCGAAACCCAGGCCGTGCTCCTGATCGGCGAGATCGGCGGCACGGCCGAGGAAGAAGCCGCGGCCTACATCCGAGAGTCCTTCCCCAAACCCGTCGCCGCCTTCATCGCCGGCCGCACCGCCCCGCCAGGCAAACGCATGGGCCATGCGGGGGCGATCATTTCGGGCGGCAAGGGGTCCGCCCAGGACAAAATCGCCGCACTCCAATCCGCGGGAATCGTGATCGCGGACAGCCCCGCGGACATGGGCGCCGCGGTCCAGAGGGCGATGGCGGCCCGATCTCTTCCTTGACCCGCCGCGACGCGGAGGCATAATGAACGGTCGGTGCGAGGCCGCCGGGAACCGGAGGTTCCAGGGCGCGGAGGCGATGGCCGCCGCGCGGGCCGCGAACCTCGTTGTGTTCCCAAGGTTCGCAACCGCCGCGGCCGGTTGTACCTCCCCACGCCAAACAACATCGTCCGCTTCGCCATGAGCGAGCCTTCTCCGGTGGTGCAGATCGATCGCATCTTCTTCGCGTATCCCCCGCCCGGCGCGGAGTGGGTTCTGGAAGACGTTTCGCTCACCATTGGTCCGCGCGATTTCCTGGGGGTGATCGGCCCGAATGGCGGCGGCAAGACCACGCTCTTGCGGATCATTCTCGGCCTTCTCGAGCCGCAACGCGGCGTGGTCCGCGTCTTGGGGCGTGCGCCGCGCGAGGTCCGCACGCGGATCGGTTACGTGCCGCAGCACGCCCGCATCGATCCCGGCGTCCCGGCGAGCGTCCTCGACGTGGTGCTCACGGGCCGGCTGGCGAGGTCGTCGTGGGGGTTTCGCTACGGGCGCGGGCACGTCGAGGCCGCGATGGCCGCCCTGGAACAAACCGAGATGGCCGCCTTGGCCGGCCGCACCATGGCCACGCTTTCCGGAGGGCAGCGCCAGCGCGTGCTGATCGCCCGGGCATTGGCGTCCGACGCCGAACTGTTGCTCCTGGACGAACCAACGGCCGGGGTGGATCCCCACATGGAGCAGAGCCTCACGGACTTGCTGCACCGGCTGAACCAGCGTTTGCCGATCGTGATCGTCAGCCACGACGTGTCGTTTGTCTCGACGCACTTGCAGCGCGTGGCGTGCTTGAACCGACGGCTGATCTGCCACGCCGCTCAAGAAATCTCCCGTGAAGTGATCGCTGAAATGTACCACGCGCCGATCCGTGTGGTTCGGCACGAGGAAGCGTGCCCGCTGTCGGATCACGGCTGCCGTCAGGGGTGCTCCCCCGAAGGCACGGTGCTGGGCGCTGGGGCCTCTGGCTCGAGGGCCAGGCTGGGGGAGACGTTGGAACGCCAGCCCCCGAAGCAGCTCGACCGCAAGAGCCTGCTTTCCGAGGGAGATCGTCCCCTCGCCCGCGATGAGTCTCCGTCGGATTTGGGCACTGCCGAGGGGGACGGTGTCCGTTTCGGGAGAGGCGGCCAGCCTGGAACCCCATGATCCAGTTCCTTCGCGACATTGGCGACAGCGAGTTCCTGGTCACGGGCCTGGTGGCGGGGCTGCTGGCGAGCGTGGCTTGCGGCGTGATCGGGCCCTACGTGATCACGCGGCGGATCGTGTTCTTGAGCGGGGCCATCGCCCACATGGCGGTCGGCGGGATCGGAGCGGCGTTTTTCTTGCGCGCGATGTTCCCTCGGGTGTTCGGCGCGTTGCAGACGATCCACGGCGCCACGCTCGCCGCCTTGGGCGGGGCCGTCGTCATCGGCCTGATTCATCAGCGCGTGGCCGAACGCATGGACACGCTGATCGGCGCCCTCTGGTCGGTCGGCATGGCCGTCGGAATCCTGTTGGTGAAGTTCACGCCCGGCTACCCCACCGAACTGATGAGCTACCTGTTCGGCAACATCGTGTTCGTGAGTTGGGACGACGTGCGCTTGATGGCTTTGCTCGACGCGGTCATCCTCGGCGCCGTGCTCGTGTTCCACAAGCGGTTTTTGGCCCTGTGCCTCGACGAGGAGCAGGCCCAATTGCAGGGCGTCGATCTGTTGAGGACCAACATTGCCCTGCTTTGCGTCGTGGCCTTGACGGTAATCGTGTTGACCCAGGTCGTGGGCCTGATCCTGGTGATCGCCCTGCTGAGCCTCCCGGCGGCCACCGCGGCCCATCATGTCTCGCGCATGGGCCCTTTGATTCTTGCCTCCACGGGGATTTGCGCGGTGTTGACGACGGCGCCGCGGATGGCCGCCTATGGAACGGCGGTCACGCCGGAGGCGGCCATCGTGCTGGCGGCGGCGGGGCTGTACCTGCTCTCGGTCCTCGCGACCCGGCTCCGCGGCCGGAGAGGGAAAGATTGACGCGGGGCAGCGGCTGGGCTACCCTTGAGCCTCGAAGGAGGGTCCGTCCATGAACGCAAGACAACTCATGCTGGCGTTGGTTACGGCAATTGCCGCGGGTTGGATCGGATGGGCTGGGGGCGCCGAGGGGCCCCAAGCCGTGGAACTCGTTCCGGGAAATCCCGCCGCCGTTGCCGCTCGGCAGCAGGCGATCGCGGCCAAGGCGCCCGAGGGCGCGAAACTGGCCGCCTATCTCGATTGCGGTTGCCAGCGCGAGTCGGGGGCTGCGGGCCCGGTGAAAATCGTCTGCGTTTCCGCCAAAGCGTACCGTTTTCCCGTCGAAGGGGCGGACGTGCCGGCCACCCAGGCCACCGTGTTCTTCGATCCCGAGCAGGTCGTGTTCGAGATCCACGGCCTGGATCGGGCCCGGAACTACCTCGCCGGCATGACCTGGTGGGACTACGACAACGGCCATCGCACGCAATCCGTTCTCGTCGGTTCGCCCGACCAGAGGCTGGTCCGCCTCGCCGTGCCCGCCATTCGCCTGCCCGACTACAAGGACAGCGGCCTCTTGCCCGCCGAACGCCGATTCCAGTTGCCGGTCACGTTCTCGCAGGACGGCAAGCTGCGGTTGGTGGTGCAGCGGGTCGACGGGGCGAACGCGGTGATCAGCGAGTTGTGGGTCTGGCAAATGGCCTCGCCCTGAGCGGCCCGCAAGTCGATTTCTCAACAAGATCTTCCCACCGGAGGAACGAACATGTCGCGTCGAAACGAACCCCACAAACCGTCCACGCCCTCCCGGCGTGAATTCCTGAGAGCCGCCGCGGCCGGGACCGCGGCCCTCAGCGGGCTGTCGATCGCCCGCGGGGCCCACGCCGCCGGCAAGGAAGTCATTAAGATCGGCATGATCGGCTGCGGCGGGCGCTGCTCGGGCGCGGCGGCCGAGAGCCTTCAGGCCGGCGAAATGGTCAAACTGGTGGCCATGACCGATTTCTTCAAGCAGCGCATGGAGGCGAAGCGCAAGTACTTCCAGGCGGAGTTCCCGAAGCAAATGATGGTCGACGACGACCATGCTTGCCACGGCCTGGACGGGTACAAGAAGGTCATCGAGGCCGCCGACGTGGTGCTCATCGCCTGCGCCTCGAAGTTTCACGCCATGTACTCGCTGGCCGCCATTCGAGCGGGCAAGCACGTGTTCGTCGAGAAGCCCCACGCCATCGACCCGCTCGGCTGCCGCCAGATGCAGGAGGCCTGCGACCTGGCCAGGCAGAAGAATCTGAGCCTTGTCTCCGGCCTGCAGAGCCGGTTCCACCTTGGCTACCAGGAATGCGTGAAGCGGATCCACGACGGGGCCATCGGCGACGTCGTGGCCGCGCAGTCGATGTTCCTCCGCGCTCCCTACGGCCTGGTCAGCCGCGATCCCAAGCTTTCCGAATTGCACTACCAGTTCAGCAACTGGTATCACTTCTGCTGGCTGTCGGGCGACGACGTGACCCAGTCGCTGGTCCACAACCTCGACCGCATCGCCTGGATCATGAAGGAGGAAATGCCCAAGTGGTGCTTCGGGCTGGGCGGCCGATCCTCGTCGTTCGGCGAGGTCTACGGCGACATGTTCGACCACCACACCGCGGTCTACGAGTACGCCAACGGGGCGAGGATCTACGCCCTTTGCCGCACCCAGGCCGGCTGCTACGACAACGCCACCGACGTCATTCTGGGCACCAAAGGCCGCTGCTACTTGGGCGAATGCCGCATCGAGGGCGAGACCAAGTGGCGTTTCGAGGGCAAGCACAACAACCCCTACCTCGCCGAGCAAAAGGCCCTCATCGATTCGGTGCTCCAGGGCAAGCCGATCAACAGCGGCAACCACATGGCCCAAAGCACGTTGTTCGCCGTGCTCGGGCAATTGGCGTGCTACACGGGCAAGCCCATCACCTTCGAAGAGGCGGCGAAGTCGAACTTCCATTTCGGCCCCAAGCCCGAGGAAGTGACCGCCGACATGCCGCCTCCGACCAGGCCGGATGAAACCGGCAATTACCCGTTGCCGCTGCCGGGCATCACGAAATTGCTGTAAACGGCGTCGGGCGCACCCGGCTTCGCGGCGCCGCGGGGCTACCGTTTCCCGCGGCGCCGTTTCTTGCGAAGCTGCTCGCGCTGCCTCGCCCGAAGCTCGCGGTCCCGTTTCGCCGCGGCCTCGGCCAGCCAGGCCTGGGCGCCGTCGGTGGCGGCGAAGGCGGGCTTCAACTCGTGGGCGCAAACGACGGCCTCCTCGACGCTGCCGGGCGTGAAGCTATCGGGCAACCGCGGCTCCTCGTCGGAAAGGAGGAAGCGGGGAACCTGGGGATTGCTTCGCAGGGCTGCGCGGAGTTCGCGCTCGGCGGCCGCGGACCGCCCGCTCAAACGAAACGCGATCAACGCCCGGGAGTAGGTCCACGTGGGCGACGGGTCGTCGTATTGCTGGAGCAGCCGGGCGGCGTCGCGGTCCCGGCCCATTTGCATCAGCCGCGGCGCCAAAAGATAGCGAACGCCTAGATGGTCGCCAGGATTCAATTCCAGGAGTTCCTGGTAGTGGACGACGGCTTCCTCCAACCGGCCATGGGTCTCGAACGTGCGGGCCAATCCGAACCGCGCCCTCATGTACGGCCGCGTCTCGATGACCGACCAGAAATGGCCCCGGTGTTGCTCGAACGCCTCGTGTCCCAAGGCTCGTTCGCCCGCCGCCACGCCCTGGGCGTAGCACTCCAGTTGCGACTCCACGGTGGCGGCGTGTTCGGCGAGGATTCCCCACGCGTCGGCGCAATCGGGCCAGATCTCCAAGGCTTGCCGCGCCAGTTGCAGCCGGCGACGGCCAAACGTGGCGAACGCCTGGTAGCATAGGTCCTGGGCTTGCTCCATGGGCGTGGACGGGGGAGTCGATAGTTCGTCGAGGCTGCTGCCCGTGAAACGTTGTTCCAGCGTCGCCCTCAATTCCTGCTCGGTGGCCGGGGGATTCTGGGCAAGAAAGCGGCCGATGTCGGCCATCACGCGTTCGGCGGATCGCGGGTCGGGAGAGAGTCCCCGCTTGATCCACATCGAGGGCGAGGGAGGTTTCAGGAGGTCGGGAATCGCCAAGGTCACGCGCGTCGGCCCGTCGTGCGTGACCACGTCCTTGTGCCAGCGGCCGGAATCGATCTCCGCCTCGCTCGTGGCGGCCAGTGCCCTGAGCCACGCCTCGGCATGGGTCAGTTCATCGCGTCCGGCGCGGCGCAGGCTCATGTCGGAGCCATAACGGAGGAGCACAGGATAGGCCTGGTCTCCGGCGGTCTCCAGCGAGTGCTCCATCCATAAATCGGCGTCGCCCTCCGAAATCGACTCGATGGAGTTGAAGCACACTTGCCAAAACAAGGGGATCTTGCCCGAGGACTCCTCCGCGTGGGACGCCATGCGCCGGAACTCGTAATAGTCCTTCGCCGTTTCATAGAAGGCCATCCCCCTCAGCGTCCCTTTCATGCCAAGGACCACTGCGACCCGCAATTCGGACGGCCCTTGCGGCGCCTCGATATGGATCAGATCGACGTCGGTCAGGTGTCGCCATGGCGCGGCGCGGTAGAACGCCGCCGCCGCCTCGGCAAACGCGCGCATCCTTTCGACGGTCACCCCCGAACCTTCGAGCGGACCGGGGACTCTCGGCTTGCCCTGGTTAAAGTCCGCGTCCATGTGGGCAAGCACGATTTCGTGCAAGTCCAAGCGTTCGACCACGGCGACTTCGATCCCCGTCGCGCCAAGTTCTCCGCGGAGGAATTCGGCCAGCGCGGCATCGGCCACTTCGATGCGGCCGGGGCGATATCGGCCCAGGGACGCATGGAGGCCGTATTCCAACAGGGCGTCGAGAACCATCGCCTGGCTTGCTTCGTGCTCGGGCACGGGCGGGCCAAGATGGATGACGCCCGACTGCCTGGCCGCCCACAACGCCGCCCAGGGGCGATACGGTCGCTTGCCTTCCTCCGAAAGCCAGGCCGGAATACGAACCAACCCGCCCTGCCAGGTTTCCTCGGGGTGTTGGCGCAAGCTGGCCCACTGCTGGATCCTTGGATCGCTCATCACCTGGGCTCCTTCCAGAAAAGTTTTCAGGCCGCCGTCGTCTTGTTTTCCGCCGCCGTGCTTCGGCCGACTCGTCCGATTGCCCTGGGGGCAACCGTTCTCAGGTCGGGGACGGGCTCACGATTCGGGCCGTTTCGGACCGAAAAAAGTACCTGTCCCTTTCCCGGCCAAGAGGACCGTCCCCTTCTCGCGGAATTTCCCGCGAAAATCGGGACACTCCTCGTGAACGGCTGCCTCTGGGCAGACTCTCCCCTGCCGATCGCCGTGCCGCGCCGTCACCACCTTGCCGCGGCGGCGATTTCTTGCGGCGTCCATGCGCGGACGTCTATTCTCAATTTTGCCAACCGGCAAGCCAGGTGCTCGCTCAGGCCGGTGAAGTGCGGGTTTCCACCGAGGGCGAAATCGCGGGCCGAGGACTGGATCTCGACCGGGACGACCATGGCGGCGGCCCGCTTGCCGTTGACATAAAGCGTCGCTTGCGAGCCCGACTTGACCACGGCCACATGATACCATCGCCCCGGCTCGACCGGCACTCCTTCGGTGGAATAGCCCGAGCCGGCCTCGATCCGGGCGAAGAGCTTGCCGCCGACGATGCAGATGCGGAGCGGATCGTCCATCGCATGGTCCCAGGCGCTGAACACTTGACCAAGACGCTCTTCATTTCGCTCGCAGGCCACCCAGATTGAGACGGTGTATTCGTAACTCGGAAACCCCTTTTCCAAAGCATAAACCAGCATCCCGCTCTTGCCGTCAAGCTGCAACGCCGTGCCCGGTTTTCCGTCAACGCCCGCCGTGGGCTGGAAACCGGCGGAGCGGACAAGTTTGCCGTAAGTGGGTTTGGCGTCGCCGGCCAACTCGGCGGAAACGAGGACTCCGTCGGCCCGCTCGCCATACTCGGTGAGTTGGTCGGCGGTCGAGGGCGGGAGCGCAGGATCCACGCGGAAGCGCTTCAACGGCGGCAGGCTGGCGGTCGAGCCGTGCTGGTTTTTCGCCAACAGCCGCCAAAAGTAGTCAACGTGGGGTCGCAGGCGGGCGGCGTCTTCGCCCGAAACGACCAGCCGGTGCCCCGCCTTCACACCGACTTCGAGCACCGCCTTCTGAAAGTCGGGCGTTTCCGAAATCACCAGCGTGTGACCGCGGCCCTTGTCGGCCGCCGCGGGCCGACGCCAGCGAAATTCGATCGGGCCGGGCGGCACCGCGGCGCCGTCGGCGGGTTCGGCGGGCACGGGCGGCGGCGGGGCAATGTCGCGGGCCGGAAGCCACGAAACGTAGCGGGCGCCCGTGGACCCCGCCGTCGCGTAGTCGCACAGCCGCAGGTTAACCTTGCCTGCCGGAATCTCCGCCACGAGCCATGGAGTGAACCGGCCGATCCGCTCGTCGTCCGCCGACGGCGAGGGAAACGAAATCCGCGCGCCGGCGAGCATCGTTGGCGAAATCGTCGGGATGCCCGCCTCGTCGAAGGCGTTCAGCCGCTGGTCGTAGGCCAACAGCAAAGGACCGCGATAGATCGACATCCGTCCAAAGGCTTCCAGGTCGCCCGACTCGTATCGCAGCGGCATGTCGAATTGCAGCGTGACCGCGTCGCCCGCCTTCCACTGCCGGCGGGCCTCGAAATAGGAGCCGGCCCGGGCCGCGACCGGCGGCGAACCGGGGAGCGTCACCGAGGCCGTCGCCGCCCAGCCGGGGATGCGCAGCCGCAGGGTGAATTCACTGGGTTTCTCGGGCCGAAGTACGATCCGAACGTCGCCGTCCAACGGGTACCGCGTTTCCTGTTTCAAGGTCACGGGCACGCCGTCAGCCAATTTCCAGGCGGCTTCCATCGGGCCGTAGTAGTTCACCGTGACGCCGTCGGCCGATCTCATCAAGCCCCATTCCGAAAGCATCCCCAGCCCGCGCGGACCGTTGACCGAGCAGCAATTCAGATCGGGCGTTCCGGCCCGGGCCTGAAAGACGATCGTGTGGTGCGACGCCTCCCGAGCTCCGTCCATGGGCGTGTTGTAGGTACACCACGAGCCGGCCGGGTTGTACGCGCCCATCATGCCGTTGTACGTCGACAACTCCAGTTCGTCGGCCGCCAGCGAGTCGCCGGTCAAACGCAAGGCGTCGAGCGTGATCGCCATCCAGGCCACGGTGCAGCAGGTCTCGATGGCGTTGGGCTGGTAGGGGTTGCCGGTGGCCTGCTCGCCCGACGAGAACGCCCCGTTGTTGTGCCGGTCCCAGCGGCGAATGCTGTGCCAATGATGGAGGAACGATTGCCGATACCGCGCGTCGCCGGTGATCCGATAGAGTTCCACCAGGCCCTGCAAATCGTGAAGGCTTTCCCATCGCGGGCGGGGAATGCGGTGGAAATCCACGCCCGCCAACCCGGTGCGGAAATAGTCCCCGGCCTTTTCCCAGTCCTTCTCGATCTCCCGCATCAAGGCCAGATAGCGGGCCTCGCCGGTCTTGCGATAGAGCCCGCCCAGGCCGTGGATGACCGCCAGGTTCATCTCGTCTGAGCCCGCGCTCAACATCCGGCGGCCGGTCCCAAGATAGATCTTGCACATCAGGTCCGCGGCCTTGCGGCAGGCGCCCAGAGCCGCTTCGTCGCCGGTCCGCTCGTGCCACATCAAGAGGGCGAGCATGATGTGATAGTGGCCCCAGAGGTCCCAGTTGGCCGTCAAGCGAACGTTCTTGGGGAACGGCCCGAGGTAGCCGTCGTCGGCCTGGCAGGCCAGCAGCCGGCCGATCGCGGCCCGCACGGTCTTTTCCAATTCCGGGTCTTCGCTCAGCCGCAGCGACTGGATCGCCGAGATCAGGTACTTTCCGACGAACTCGCCGGCCCAAGGCACGAGGTTCGGCGCCGGCTGGCGGTCGCGCAGTTCAAACATGCCCAAGAGGCCGGGATTGGCCGCCGGGGCGCGGATGAGCCAATTGCGGACATTGGCGTCGATCTGCCTGCCCACCACGCCGCCACAACGCAGCCGCGCGCCAGGAATCGACTCCAGCGCGACCGTTCCCTTCGGACGCTCTTCGGCGGCGACGCATGCAAGCCACGCGACGACGGCGATGGAAAAGAACGCCGGTCGCTTCATATTCGAAGTCTCCAAGTTTCCAAGAACATCGCGCAGCACGATGGAAAAAGGACCACGCGACAGCGTCGGCTTGACAAAACAGAGTCGAACTTCCGCGGAACACGACTTCCGCGAAACCTTTCGACCCGAGGCCACCGGTCGCTCAAAAACTCGCCAGGGCCGTGGCTTCGTCGGGGTGGATGTCGAGCACCGTGTCGAGCCTGGTGGCCGCGAAGACGGATCGCTGTCCCGGCGGCACGCCGAAGATCTTCAATTTGCCTTGAGCCGCCGCCACCTTGCGTTGCAACGACACGAGCATCCCCAAGAACATGCTGGTGACGACGCGCAGACGCGAGAGATCCGCGGCCACTCGCGGTGCGCCCGCGACGGCGGAAACCACCTCGTCCACCCGCGGCAGGCTTTCCGATCCAGAAATCAACCCCGGCAAAAAGACCAGGATGGCCACTTCGTCGTGCGGCTTGCGCACGAACCACAACAGACGGCCGCAGTTCGGACACGGCGCATCTTCGTCGATCATCGCCAGGTCCACCACCGAGGCAGTCCCGCAAAACGGGCACGCGCAATGCCCGCCTTCCGAATACTCCCAAGTGTCCGCCACAAGCATTCCCTTTCCAAGGGCATGGTCCGCCCGTTCGATGATCCTAACGGAACGCGACTCGGGCCGCAAGCCGCAAGAAATCGCGGCCGGCCGGTCCCAGGTCTGGGACTGGCAGGTTTTTTGGGCCGTTTCGGACCGAAAAATGCGTCTTTCCCTTGACCGGCAAAGGCATAGTCCCCGTCAACGGCGGCGGGAAATCGAACCTCGCGCCAACCGGCAAGGGCCGCCGAGACTCCCAAGCCGCTTGGAGGCCTCATGCGGACATGGTACAAGACCGTCGTGGCCATTCACGGGGACGGTCCCATTTTCGCGGACTTCGCCGCGCACCGGCCAGGGGGACAGTCCCCGTGAACGGTTGCCAGGCCGGTCAGCGGGCAGGTCAGGCTCCGCCAGCTTGTGAGCCAAGGCTCCGGGGGCCGCTCCCAGCCAACCCCGCGCTAGGGATCATGACCCGGTAGCCCCCTTGGCCACCGCGGGCCACGGTGGCCTGGACCGATCAGCGGGGAAAGGTCTAATTCCCGCAAGGTTTGCGGGCTGGGCAAGCTGTGCGGAGGCTCCAACGAGGCCGGGCCGCGGTGTCTGCGAAGTCCCGCAAAGTTCCACGGCACTCCGTTTCGATGAGACTCGGAAGGGGGACCTGTTCACGGACGGGCGAGGAAGGGCTGTGGAAACCGTTCACAGGCCGGGGACTGGCTCATTTTTCGGGCCGTTTCGGACCGAAAAACGCGCCCATCGCTTTACCGGCGAGGACAGTCCCCCTTTCGCGGACTTTGACGCGAAAACCGGGAAAATGCCCGCGAACGGCTGCCTCGCACCCGAGGTCATCCCCATGGGCCCTCGGGCAGAAAGCGATGATTCCCGGACCCTTGGCGAGTTGCCTGGGGAGCGGCGCGGTTTGCCTTGGGCCGCCGCGGTCTTGATCGTCTTGCTCGCGTGGTCCCAGGCCGTGCGGGGAGCGGAGTCGCCAGGCGAACGGGGTTTCGAGGTGGCCTCGCGGTCGCTCGGGACGCAACCCGACACCGAGCCGCCCGCGTATGTGCGCCGGCTTGACCAGACGGACCTCCCGGCCCTGCAAGACCTCTCCGCCGTCGAGTTCAACGCGGAACATCGGTTGCGGTTCGAGTATCGCGACGACGACCTTCGGCGGTCGGTTGCCGGGGCCGATGCGCCCTTCTTGTTGCGGACTCGGGCCTACGTGGGATTGAAGGAGGCCCTCGATCCCCTGCGGTTTGGACTCGAGGTCCAGGATTCCCACCGCGTGAACAGCCATTTCCCTCCGAACAACCTGGACGACAATGCGTATGACTTCCTCCAGGCGTTCGGAGAATTGCACTTCAAGGAGGCTTTGGACGACGAACACCCTTTGCGTCTCCAGTATGGCCGCATGACCCTCGACTATGCGGACCGCCGCCTCATTGCCCGAAACGTCTGGCGCAACACGACGAACAGCTTCCAGGGCTTCCGCGGCATCCTTGGCCAGCGTGGAAGCGACTGGGAGGTCGACGTGGTGGCGGTGCAGCCGGTCGAACGGTTGATGACCCGCCCGGACCGACCGGTGGACCGGGACTGGTTCTATGGCGTCATTGGCAACTGGCGGCGATGGTCGGAGGTGGTCACGCTCCAGCCCTATTACCTCTTCCTGGACTCGCACGGAGAAGCAAACCCTTTGGGCCGGGAGATCCACACCGTGGCTTTGCGCGGGTACGGGGACGTCGGCGAGACGGGCTACGATTTCGACGTGGACATCGCCTTCCAATGCGGTCACGACGCGAGGCTGAGGCATCGCGCGTTGGGAGTGGCGGCGGTGCTCGGCCGGACCTTCGACGCGGCTTGGCAGCCCCGCCTCAGCGGCGTCTTGGGTTACGCCAGCGGCGACCGCGACCCGTCGGATGACGTCCAGCAACGGTTCGACCGCCTCTTTGGCGCTTCCCGCCCTTGGTCGCGCAACCTGTACTTCACCTGGCAAAACCTGATCACGCCGCAGGCTCGCCTGGAGTTCCAGCCGCATGAAAAGGTCCGGATCGACGGAAACTACAGCGCCTTCTGGTTGGCCAGCGCGACCGACGAGTGGGTTGTCGCGCACCGCCGCGACCCGACCGGACAGAGCGGCACGTTCGTCGGCCAGGAGCTGGACGTGCGCCTCCGTCACGCCTTGACCCGCCGCCTGGACCTGACCCTCGGCTACGCCCATTTCATCCCCGGCGAATTCACGAAGAAGACCGGCCGGGGCGACGACACGGACTTTCTTTACGTCGAGGTGACGGGGCGGCTGATCAAGTGACGGCGCAAGGCCCTCGCCAGGCGTCAATAGTTCACTTGGAACTGGACGCGCAACAACTGCCCGACGAACTGCCGGTACGACTGCTCGCCCGCCTTGCTGATCGCCGTGGTGTTGGTCCGGTCGGTGAACGTGTAGGCGCAGGTGAGTTCCATCTGGGGGTTGAACTGCCACTCCAGACCGAGTTCCCATTCGTCGATCCGGCTGAACGGGGCGTTGCGCTCCGGCTTGTAGCCGCCCCGGTAATGAACGTAGCGTGCAAAGGGAAACAGCGTGCCATGGCAGGGAGTGAGATGGCGGTACAGGACCATGGCGTAACCGCCCTCCAACGCCCGATCGATGACCGCCGTTTGCGCGTCGTTGAGCCCCGGCCCTCGCCCTACGTTCCACTCGGCTTGGAACCCCAGGGGCTGCGGATACCAGACCAAGGTGGCCGCCAGCCGCTCGTCGAGAATCCCCTGGGGATTGCCGGTCTCCAGCGTGCCGCCGGGCCGTACCGGCGGGCCGATGCCCAGCGGGCTGATCGGCGACGAAAGCACCGTGTATTTTCCCGTGTAGCCTTGGATGGCGGCTTCAAGGAACTGGCCGCTGGGCAACTGCATGGGCAGGGCGAGCCTCGCGACGATATGCAGGTTCTCGTTCTGCTCGACCAGCGAGCCGCCCTGGCCATCGTACGCCCCGAAACCAAAAACGCCGTAGTTGCCGGACCCCTTCAAACCGAGATCGATGACCTGCTTGAAAAACTCTTGGGCGTATTCCGGCGTCCAATAGAAAAACACGCCCACGTCGCGTTCGTTGCGTACGGCGCTGTTCAGCGCGTCGGAGCGGTCCAAGGGCAGCCGGTTGGAACTGGATTGCATGTTCTCCCAGCCATAAGGCACCTTGGACAGTCCCACGCGAAAGCGATATTCCTTTTCCTTGTCGAGATAGCAGTCGGCGTACCAGTCGCGGAGCTGGGCGAAATAGGTGGCGTCGGGGCTGCCCGGCACGTTGACGGCGAAATCGGGCTGGAGATAGACGGCCATGTGATCGGAAATGTCGCCCGAGAGAATCAATCGCGCCCGGCGAATCAGAAAGTTCTGGTTGGCCCCCACCGACTTGTCGCTCGGGTTCTGGGCCGGGGCCGACCCCGGCAGGAGCACCATCGTCTCGTTGAGCCGGAATTGCGTGTACCCCCGAAGGCCGAATTTCTCGAACCACTTTTTCGGTTTTTCCTCCTTCGGCGGCTCGGCGAGGGGCGCCGGCTTGGCCGGATCCATCGTCTCCAGGAAACCGGCGTCCCCGGCCTCCGGGACCGGCGCCCGGGAACCAGCGGTCTCCGCCGACCCAGCAGTCGTGTGGGTGGCATGGACACCACCTGCATCTAAGGGGAAAGCGACACTCCCCGTTCCGCTCCCAAGGTCGCGGATTTCTTCGGTATCCGCGATTCGCGCAACAAGAGCCCAAACCAAGGCGAGCAGGATCCACGGTAGTAAAACGCGTTGACTCATGCTTGCGAGATTGCGCAATGCTATCGCCCCTTTGATTCCCCATGATCGGCAATCTCTGCTTTCTTGCTAAAGTTTATCTATCCCTAACAGTCTAATTTGTTGAAATGGTCGCTGATTTTTTTTGGGAACCGACCCAACGAACGGCCCGCGCGATTACCCAACGAAAACGGAAGACAACTGTAGACACACAGAGTGGTTCCTATATGCCCGTTCCTGTGGTATTTTCCCGAAAGTGGGACCGAGACCTCTGGCGGGAAGGGATACGCGCTTGTTGAGTCAGAAATGCCCATATAAATGTGCGCATCCCTCTGCATACAAAGAGGGGGTTTCGTTGTGAACAGCCGATCCCTTCTTTGTAATGGAACAAGCCCCCCCAATCTGCTAGAATCCGGTAATGGCTAATGCAGCGGCCTGCCCACTTTTTGGGCGAATGGCACACGCCGAATGCCCTGCTGCCTTTGCCGCGCGAGCGTTCAAGCTACGGACGGTTGCCCTGCTGTCCTGCCATCGCTTCGAGCAAGCCATCCAACAACCTTTGAGTCGTCTGGACGCGCTGGGCGTCGGCGAGGACGGACGGCGGGGACTGGATGAACGGGGCGTCGATCAGCTCGTCGCCGCAGTGTTCGATCATCTTCTCGATGCTGGCCAGGGAATAGTCCAGGTGGAACTGGAGGCCAATCACGCGATCGCCGTACTGGAATGCCTGATTCGCGCAGGCCTCGCTCTGGGCCATGTGCCGGGCGCCCGGCGGGATCGAGAACGTGTCGCCGTGCCAATGGAAGGCCAGGAACCGCTGGGGCAGGGCCCGGAACACGGGCGACTGGCTGGCCTCGGGCGATAGCGAGACGGGAAACCATCCAATTTCCTTATGGGCGTTGCGCGTCACGCGCCCACCGAGCACGGCGGCCGCGAGTTGGGCGCCGAGGCAGACCCCCAGCACCAGCTTCCCCGCCTCAATTGCCTCGGCGACGAACCGCTTTTCCCGCACCAGCCATGGATAGCGGTCGTGCTCGTCGACGTTCATCGGCCCGCCCATGATCACCAGCCAGTCGAACGACGCCAGCGGCGGAAAAGGTTCGTCGCGATCCAATCGCGTTGCGCTGACGGCGTGGCCTTGCTTTTTGGCCCAAACCTCGATGTTGGCGGCATCCTCGAAGGAAACGTGTTGAAGGGAATGGATGCGCATGAGAGTTCCCTTTCGCTGCGGAAACGGCGGGTGTGTCGTGGAACCCAGCGATGGAGGATGCCCGATCCCCGCAATCCCCCCGTCGATGCCGGGCAATTCCAACGCTGAATCTCCCGGAATGCGTGGCGCGCGTCAAGCCTTCGCAAGGAGTCGCCACGCGGAATCGGGCTGGTTCGAGGCTCCAGTCGGCGGGGATCGAGCCGTGATTCGCCGCCAATGGGTGGAACCGGGGCCCGCGCGAATCGGGCTGGAAACAGACGCCCACCTGGTTGGTTGTCGCGAATTCAAAAGGAGCCCCAGGAATGACGCCAACGGCTGGCGACAGTCGCCGGAAGTTTCCGTAATATGCTGTTGTCCGGGCGGTGGGTTTGCCCGCGGTTTGGATTTCGGAAACTTGGCTCTTGGCTTTTCGAGGGAGACGCGCGATGAGACGTGGGATCGCATGGGCGACAGTGGTTGGAAGTTGGGCCCTTGTGGCGGGAATGGTATTCGCCCAACCGCCTTTCGGGGGCAAGCCAGGGGAGCGTGGAGGGCCGCCGGGCGGTCCGTTTGGTCCGCCGAGGATCCCGGTCATGACCGCCCTGGACGCCAACGGCGATGGCGAGCTTTCGGCCGACGAGATCGCCAAGGCCCCGGAAGCCTTGAAAAAACTCGACAAGGACGGCGACGGCAAGCTTTCACGCGAGGAACTGCGCCCGCAGTTCGGGCCGGGATTCGGGCCGCGTGGTCCGGGCGACGGGCCCGGTCCCGCCGGCAAACCTGGGGCCGGACGAGGGGGCGCGGGAGGGCCAGGCGGCCGAGTCGCAGCGTCGCTCGAGTCCTCGCCTCAACCCAAAGACGACGCCGAAAAAAAGCTCCTCCAGGTGATCGACGACATCAACCGGAAGCAGGGCCGCATGTTGAACGTGCCCGCCCAAGACGGCCGCATGTTGCGCCTGCTCGCCGAGGCCGTCGGCGCCAAGACCGTCGTCGAGATCGGCACCTCCAACGGCATTTCCGGCATTTGGATGGGAATGGCGCTTCGCAAGACCGGTGGAAAACTGATCACGCACGAGATCGATCCCCAACGAGCGGCTTTGGCGCGGGAAAACTTCGCCGCCGCGGGAATCGCGGATCGGGTGACCATCGTCGAGGGCGACGCCCACGAAACGGTCGCCAGGCTCAAGGGCCCGATCGACGTCGTGTTCATCGACGCCGACAAGGAAGGCTATGTCGACTACTTGAACAAGCTCTTGCCGTTGGTGCGGCCGGGCGGGTTGATCCTCGCCCACAACATCAACCCCCGCATGGCCGACGCCACCTACGTCAAGGCCATCACCACCAACCCGGACCTGGAAACCCTCTTCTTCACCGAGGCCGGCGGCTTGAGCATCACGCTCAAGAAGCGATGAATCGCCCGTGACTCCGACCTCCAGCCGGGCCTTGGCCGCGCGGGTGAGAAGAAGGGGCTGAACCCGGGCAAAACAGCGCCAGCGGTCGTTGCGTCTTGGCCGCCCTCCGCGGGCCGCTTCGCGGCCTGGGAGGGCTGTTGCGTTAAGGCCGGGCGACGGCTTCGCGAGACCGGCGACCGTCGTCTTGCGCGAGACTGCGCTCAGGAGGTGATCAATTCCGCCTCCAGACAACTGGGGCGAGCCGTCTCGATCCAGCGTGGGGCAACCCAGAGAGTGACGCTGCGATAGGGATGCACCGGAGTCACTTGGACCTTGTCCGCCCGCACCGCCTTGACCACGCAAGGGACGCTCTGCTTGCTGCGACGCTGCGCCCCGATGAACGGCGCAAGGTTCACCATCACACGTTCGCCTTCCCGATACTCCATTGCTTTCCTCCGACCCGTTGTTGTGGGAGTGCAAGTCGGCGGCCGTTGCGACATGTCGCGAACGTTCGCCGCTTGGCTCACGACGGCCACGAGTGCGGATTTCCGTTTCCCTACAGTTCGCCTCCCTGAACGCCAAAGCGTCGGCGATGACGCGACGGCCAACCCGTCTTTCCGCCGCTATGGAAAGCATCGGACGTCGGGAAGGCGCGAGATCATCGCCCTCATCATTGTTGCCACAAGGATCCGCGAAACGTCAATCCCCAGCGAAGGAGAAAATGCATCGGCCGATCGGGGGCTGACGGGTGGGTGGGAGATTAGCCACCCACAACGCGATCGAATGTTGTCTTGTGGCATCCCCTGATGATCATTTGCATCTGCTTGGCCGCCAGCAACTTAAGGAATCGCGACGGCCGCCCTGCTGTCCGTGGAAGATTGGGAGGGACTGGCGCACTGAAACGGACAAACAGCCGTCACAAGATGTGGCGAAAAAGCCGCCTGAACACGAGCGGGGGGAAAGCCATCCCCTCCAATCCGCCAACCCCCTCTTCGGCAACGTCGCCCCGGCATCCACCCGTCTGGATCAACGGCCGCCGAGCATTTGGACAGCCTCGGCGACCGTGCGGGCCAAGGCGAAGAACAGATGCACCTTGCTCCGCTCGAAGACCACGGAAAGGAACGGCGTGGGGGACGCCATCACGACCTGGCTGGAGTTCGTGTTGGCATGGACCACCAGCGACATCAACATTCCCAGCCCGGACGACGTGATGTAATTCGAGCCGGAGAGATCCAACACCAACTTCCTGCCCGGTTGGCCCACCAAAGGAAACAGTTGATCCTTGAACTTCGGGCCGGCCGAATCGTCGATCGCTCCGAGGGTCGCCGCCAGCACATATCCGGCCTCGTGCGATACGTTGAGTTCCATTGCGGCGTCCTTTGCTCTTCAGGAGAGAATCGCTCGCCCAGGACAACCCCGGCGGCGCGGATGGCTTGTTCCGGCACTTCCCTCAATCCACCGGTCCCGGCCGCACGATCCGCGGCGCGGTCTTGACCCTCGGCCGGATCGCCAGCCAGTCCACGCCCTGGAAGACTGGATCGTCGATCTGGCGGATTTCGTCGTCGCCCAGGTACGGACACATGGCGTCGATCCACGCGATCAGGCGTTGGAGGCTGATCGGGTCCACTTGGACGTTGTAGTGTTTGCCGCTGGCGGCCAACTCGACCAGCGGGCTCTTGTAGGACAAATAGCTCATCGGCTTCGGCGTGACGTAGGCTTGCGGATCGAGCTGGCCATAGGCCTCGACCATGAGCACGTTGGCGATCCCGAAACCGGGAATCGGCGAGGCCGGACGGACATAGGGAGCGCCCCAGGTGGGCCGCCCGATCAGCGTCAGATAGGGCTCGCTGAACACCGGCGGGGCGGGCCGCTCGGTCGTGTCGAACACCTTGCGTCCCTCGCCGTCTCCCTCGTGGCACTTGCTGCAATACTTGTCGAGCACGGGCCGGACGTATCGAGCATAGCTCGCGGTATCGTCGCTCCAAGGCGGCGGGGTGATCGCGCGAGGCTCCTTGGTCAAGGCAAGCGCCGCGGTCGGCGTTTGCGGCGCCCGGCTGTGCGACTCGTGGCAGCCCAGGCAGCCGCGCCGCTCGCCGGGCATCACGCCCACGAAACTCCGCATCGTGTGCAAGGCGCGGAACTGGTCGTCGAGGAGTTGGAAATGCAACGCCTTGACCGGCGGGGCGTAGAAGGCGACCGAGCCGTCGGGTTCGATCGGGACCGTGCCGAGAATCCGCTTCACCCCCTCCGATTGCACCGCGGAGACCACCGGCCCGGTCGAAATATACGGCCGCTTGTGCCAGTAGGTGTACGTCTTCGGGTCGATGTGGAGCACGCGGAGGTACCTGGCCTTGCCCCTCAGCTCGGGCGGGGCCCCGTCGTGCACGTTGGCGCTGAAGATGACCCCTGGTTTCGGGTTGGATCGATCCTTGCGCTCGGGCCAGGCGACCCGGTCGGCGATCACCGGCGGTCTGGGCCGCGGCTTCAACGGCTGGGCGTGGAACACGTTGTGGACGCCTTCGTAGATCAGTTCCCGATTGCCGTCCACGTCCATCAGATACAGCAGGAACTTTCCGCCGCGCTGGGCCGAGACGAGAAAATCCTTCTCGCCCAGCGGATACGGCGAGTAGTAGGCCGGGTAAAGGCCGCTGGCGTGGTAGCGGGGCGACTCGATGGGATCCACCGGGCCGTTGCCGACCTCGGGCCAGGGCACGTCGGCGGTGACCTTGGTCAATCCGTCGGGAAAATTGAAGCCTTGGTCGGGATCGATGATCGCCACCGAACCGGCGAACCAGTTGTGATGGGCGCTGCCGGTGCACATCACCCGGCGGCTGTTGGGGATCGCCCGGGCGTCCTTCACCAGGTCGGGCCAAACGCTCTGGTTGCCCCAGTACGTGAGGACCTGGGTTCCGTCGGGGTTCATGGTCCAAAGCTTCTGCGCGCGCCACAACGGCTTGTCGGTGTATTCCCAGCGCGTGTAGATCACCCGGCCGTCGTTCATCACCGACGGCAGGTAGTCCGGCTCGTTGTTCGAGGACACCAGGTAGATGTTCTTGCCGTCGCGGTCGCAGCGAGCCAGGACGAAGGCGTTGGTCGGGGGCATGCAGCGCACGTAGGTGTGGGCCCGCGTCGTGGAGAAGAGGATGTGGTCGTCGGGCAAATAGATGGGGTCCAAATCGTCGTAGATTCCGTCGGTCAGTTGGGTCAGGCCCGAGCCGTCCACGTGGACCTCGTAGAGATGGAACGATTTTTCATTGTGCGGCTTGAAGCAGAACACGACGCGCTGGGCGTCATAGGAAAGGTCCGGCCGCCAGAACGAGCCGTGCAAGGGGGGCTGGGGGGCAAGCTGGGTCAGCTTTCCGCCGGGCGAAAGCCCTTGGAGCACCAACAGCCGCCCGCCAGGAACGGCCATGTAGCCCAGGCGATGCCGCGTCTCGTGCTGCCACTCCGAGCCCTGCGGATAGGGTCCATCGACGAAAAGGACCTTGTCGAAATCGACCACGGGATTTTTGAACAAGATCGCCCGCTTCACCGCCCGGACTTGGAAATACAACTCGCGGCTCGATCCCGCCGCCGGCGGCGACTGCGGACTCTCCCCCGCCGCGCGCAGGAGAGACGCCGCGGTGAGGGGCGCCAGGCGCTTCTCCAGCTCCTTCAATTCGGCCAATTCCCGCGTGAAATCCACCCGCCCGCGATGCGATGACCCGATCCGCTCGGCCAGCTCGCGGGCCCAGGCGATCTCGTTCTTGATGCGTTCGGGCGTGGGATTTTGATCGGCCTGGTGGAGCCAATCGCGCTGGATCGCCTCGCGGGCCTCGTCGGCGCTCAACTGCTTCAGCGGCGGCGTTTCCGGCGCCACGTAGGGCGCGACGGCTTCCTGGACGACCGGCCGGAACTGGATCCGCAGGGCGGCCGCGAAGAGGATCTCGATCCACTCCGGCGAGAACTCCGCCGCGTCGCCCTGGGCCTTGAGGGCCTCGAAGCGTCGAGCCATCGCGTCGGCCTCTTCCCAATGGCGGCGGTCCTCGGCCGACTGCTTCTTCCACTGGCTTTCCGTGAGCGGCTTGTATTCCAACATCAGATCAACCAACCGTCCCACGACCCGGAGGTGGAACTCGTTGCCCCGCGAGGTCAAATACTCCACGAGATTCGGTCCGGCCAAGGCCGCGAAGCGATCGTACTCTTTGGGGAAAGCCGACTTGAGCCGGGCGAGCACTGCCCCGGCCACACCGCGATCCAGCGGTGCACTGCCTGGATTCCTCTCCACAATCCTTCTCCGCACCCCCGCCAGCGTCTCGGCAAAGGTCTTGCCCGGCGCATAGATCGCGTCCGCCGCCTGCTGAAGTTCCTTCGCGACCCGGTCCAGCGCGCCGACGCCGCTTCGATAGAGCCCCGCGATCTCGTCCGGCGGGAGGGCGTCCGAGTAGATCCTCAGGTCGTCGATCGCCCCCTGAAAATGCTCGCTCGCGCCGCTGGACGAACCGATGAAGGCCGGCGTCCCCTCCTGGACGGCGATCTTGCCGGGCCGCTCCCTGGCCCCGATTTCCTTTCCATCGAGATACACCCGCATCGTGCGTCCGTCGAACGTGGCCGCGCAGTGGTGCCACGCCCCGTCGAGGACCTGGCCCGGATCAAGCCGGGCATCGCACTCCTCGTAGCCGCCGACGTTCAGGCCCAACGACAGAATCGCGCCGTTTTCCTGAAACGAAAACAGCAAGCGGTTCGGGCATTCTTGCCGGAAGATCTCTCGGAAACCAGTCAAGTCCGCGGGCATGACCCATGCGGAAAAGGTCATGCCCGACAACTCACGGACTGCTTCCTTTTCTCGATTCGGGAGCGGGGCCGGCGGCGAGGCGATGCGGACACCCTCCACGCGCACGGCGTGGCGGCCGCGGAGTTCCAGGGCCGTGCCGTGGACGCCGGGGACGCGCCGCACGGGCCCGGCCGCCTGGGCGTCCATGCCCGGTTTGCCGGAGGAGTCGCGAACGACCCCGCCAACGCCTCGCTCGTTAAAGGTCCAATGCGCGAGGAGCGGCCTGGCCACCCTGGGCTCGCCGGCATCGACCACTTCGCCAGCGCGGTCCAGGGCCGCCAGGCCGTTCTGGTGAAGTCGGGCGATTTCCTCGGCCGTCAGGGCGTCGCAGTAGATCCGCAGGTCGTCCATCATGCCCTGGAAGCACTCGCCCCCGCCCGACGAGCCGATGCACTCCGGCGCCAGGCCGCCGGCGACGATCTGGCCGGGCCGATGGAGCGAGCCGATTTCCTTGCCGTCCAAGTAGACCCGCATCGTCTCTCCGTCGAACGTCGCCGCGCAATGGTGCCATCGCCCGTCCATCAGCCGGGCCGGGTCGATCTTGGCGTCGCACTCGACGTAGCCCTGGATGTTCAGCCCCAGCGAAAGGATCGTGCCGTCGTTTTGGAACGAGAACAGCACCCGGTGGTCGCCGTCTTCCTTGCGGAAGATCTCACGGTAATCGCTCAATTCCGTGGGGAGCGTCCACGCGCTGAAGGAGATTTTTGGGAGCGTGCCGAACGCCGGTTTTTCGGGCACGTGGAGCATGTGCTGTCCCGCGAAGCTCATCGCGCCGCCGAACACCCCCGGCACGCGCTCGAGCGAAGCGGAGGCGGCCGCGGCCGCGTGATGCCCGCCGCCGCTGGCATCGAGGCACTGGGGCCCGAGATCCTCGTCGAACGTCCAGTAGGCAATCAGGGGCTTCTCGATCTTCAGTGGTTCGACGTCGCGAGCGGACGGGTTGGCCGCGGCGAACGCGCCGACCGCGGTCGCCGCCCACAACGCGAGGCCTACCCGCAATGCAAGACGCTGGGTGAACATGGCACAAGCCTCCTCTGGCTAGGTCCGCCGCATGGCGTTCAGGATATGTTGGCGCATGGCGCCGCTTGCCCTCGGCCCGTCTTGGACGGCCACGGCGTTCAGGACGGCCTCGTGTTCGGCGACCGCCGCTTCGCGGATCGCGACGGAGTCCTGATAGAGGAACTGGAGTTCCCGCAAGAGATCCACAATCGAGACCATGAAGACGTAAAAGATCGGATTGCCCGAGCTGTGCGCGAGTTCCTGGTGGAAATCCAGGTCGTGCCGGACGTAGGCCCGCCGGTTGCGGAGGTTGCGCCGCATCCCTTCCAGGGCGTCGCCCAGGGCTCGCAGGTTCGCTTCCGTCCGATGGGCCGCCGCCACCTCGGCGATGCTTCCCTCCAGGTGCAGCCGCGCCTGGAACAGGTGGTCCAGATCGATGTCGGCCTGCGTTTTCAACAGGGGCGACAACATGCCGAACAGCGCGGCCAGATCCAGACGCTTGACGAACACGCCCTTGCCGTGTTTGGCCTCGACGAGGCCGAGCCCTTTGAGCACGCCCAAGGCCTCGCGCAAGGGGAGGCGGCTGGCGCCGACCATCTCGACGAGCTTGCGTTCGGAGGGCAAGCGGTCGCCGGGCTGGAGCCGGTTTTCGGCGATGTACCGGATCAGGCCCTGAGCAATGGCCTCGACCACCGTGAGGCGACGACCGACGGCGAGTTCGGCAAGGGCCATGCGGCGCGCTTTCCAACAGGGCAAGAGGTAAGGTCATATGACCAGTTCAGCCTACCCGCCCGCCGCCCGCCGTGTCAAGCCCATCCGCCTGGAGCTCGATCTGTTTCCAGCCTGGCGCTACTGGCGGACGCAGCGAAAACGTGGAACAATATCGGTCTGCGAGGCAGCCTCCGGGAACCGTGGGTTACCACGGATTCGGGGCGGGGATTCGATGCGCACGCGGTGGAAGCGTGTGGGGCCGAAGCCGCGACGGCAAGCCGCCATGGGCGCTGGCGGACTCGAAAAGGCCGTCGTGCCCGAGGAGGAGTTCGTCATGACTGGAGGACATTCACGCCGTTGCTTCCTGGCGCGAGCCGGGGCCCTTGCGGGTTCGCTCGCGGTTTGGTCGGCTCGCGCCGGCGGTTCTTCGGAAACGAAGGCCGACGTCAAATGCCGTCCGGACGTCATCGTGTACCGCGGCGGGTACCCCGGCTGGCCGTGGGTGGCGAGGGCGGGCCGACGCCTCGTCTGCGTCCTGCGCGACGACGGGGTGCATGACTTCTCGCCCAGCGGCAAGGTGCTCTTCACCTCCAGCGAGGACGACGGCAAAACGTGGGCGCCGGCGACGGTCGTCGCCGACGAGCCGGGCGTCGATGACCGCAACGCCGCAATCGTCCAACTTCCCGACGGACGGCTCATGGTGTGCTACAACACGTACACGCAGGACCGCATTTCGCGGTGCATGGTCACCTGGTCGAAGGACAATGGGAAGACATGGAGCCGGCCCACGCCGTTGGCCGACCTCGACGCTCGGACCCGCGCCGCGCCCTTGGCCCTGGCCTCCGGCGAGATCTTGATCCCGATCTACAAGGCGCCTGGCAGCGGGGCGATTGCCGCGCTTTCGGCCGACGGGGGCAATACGTGGCGGCTTTCTTCCGTCCCCGACGTCCCCGGCTTTCTGGGAGACGAGTGGAGCGTGCTGGAGGTCGAGCGGGGGCGAGTGGTGGGCATTCTTCGCAACTCCGGCGCCAGGGATGGATACTTTTGGAAGACCGAGAGCCGCGACGGCGGCCGCACCTGGGAGAAGCCCGTCCGAACGAACGTGCGCGACGCCCGGTCCACGTCGCCGGCCCACCTGGACTGGCACGGCAAGACGCCCGTGCTCACGTACGCCGATCGCCGCGAGGTTTCCGTTTCGATGGTCACGACCAAGGACCCCGAGTTCTGCGCGTGGGACGTGGAACATCGGGTCCTTTGCTATCAGTATCGACCCGACGGTTCGGCGATCCCCGATGGGGGCTATCCGGTGTCGGTGGCCGTGGGCGAGCGCCGCCGCTTCATCGTGGATTACGAGATCCGGCCGGAAGGCAATCGGATCGCGGGATACTTCGTTGACCTGCCGGCCGGTTGGGGTTGATCCGGCCTTTGGAGCGCGTCGGCTCGACGCCGCTTTGGATGGGGTTTAGGAGTGCGGCAAGGCAAACGCCGCTGTGCTTGGGGGCGACGCGGGTTGCCAGAGAAAAACAACGCGGCGTCGAGCCGCCGTACTCCGCAGATGCTACGAGGAGAACTCAGATGTCAAAGAGCGTGCTGAAGCTTGTGATCGCGGGCGCCGTCGCGGCGTCGCTCGTTGGGACCGGAAGGGCAGAAGAGAAGGTCCGCCGCCTGCCTGTCAGGGAATACCTGGACAAGATGAAGGGCGGGTGGCTTGGCCAGATGGTGGGGGTCGGCTGGGGGGCGCCCACCGAATTCCGCTGGCGCGCGGCCATCATCCCCGAGGACAAAATGCCGCCCTGGAATCCGGCCATGGTCAACCAGCACGGCAACGACGATCTGTACGTGGAGATGACTTTCCTCGGAACGCTGGAGAAGCACGGGCTGGGCGTGTCGATCCGGCAGGCGGGGATCGACTGGGCCAATAGCCGCTACCAGCTTTGGCACGCCAACAAGGCCGGACGCGACAACCTCCGCGCGGGCATCGCCCCGCCCGACAGCGGCCACCCGCGCTTCAACGCCCATGCCGACGACATCGACTACCAGATCGAGGCCGATTTTTCGGGTCTGATCGCGCCCGGCCTGCCCAACACGGCGATCGCCCTGGGCGAGATCTTCGGCCGGCTGATGAACTACGGCGACGGCCTGTACGGCGGCCAGTTCGTCGGCGGCATGTACGCCGAGGCGTTTTTCGAGAGCGATCCGGTAAAACTCGTGCGGTTCGGGCTGGCGTGCATCCCTGAAAAAAGCCAGTACGCCGAGTGCATCCGGGACGTCCTGCGGTGGCACGAGGAGGAGCCCAACGATTGGCGGAAGACCTGGCAAAAAATCGAGGACAAGTACAACAAGAATCCCGCCTACCGCCGCTTCTCGTGCGACAAGGGCGACTTCAACATCGACGCCAAGATCAACGGCGCGTACATCGCGATGGGCCTCTTGTACGGCAAGCGCGACCTGGATCAGACGATCCTCATTTCCTGCCGCTGCGGCCAGGACAGCGACTGCAACCCATCGAACGCCGCCGGCGTGCTCTTCACCACGCTGGGGGCCTCGAAGGTGCCCGACCGCTTCACCCGCGAACTCAAGCTCAACGCCAGGTTCAGCTACACCGACTACGACCTGGCCAAGGCATACGAGGTCTGTGAAAAGCTGGCGCGCCAGGCGGTGGTCCAGGCCGGCGGGCGGATCGAGCGTGAGGGCGGCGAGGAAGTGTTCGTCATCCCCGTGCAAACGCCGAAGCCCGGCAAGCTCGAACAGTGCTGGGAACCGGGGCCGGCGGCCAACAGCAAGTTCACCGCCGAAGAAAGGAAACAAATCACGGCCAAGGAGGAAACGCCCAAGCCCAAGGCGAAGAAGAAGGCCAAGATCCCGGTGATCCTCGACACCGACATCGGCACCGACATCGACGACACCTGGGCCTTGGCCCTGTTGCTGAAGTCGCCTGAGCTGGACCTCAAGATGGTCGTGACGGATCAAGGCGACACCGTCTATCGGGCGAAGATCGCCGCCAGGCTCCTTGAGGTGGCCAGGCGGACCGACGTGCCGGTCGGAATCGGCATCCGGCAGGATGAAAAGGCCGGGCCGCAAGCGCCCTGGGTCGCCGGATACGATTTGGCCAAGTATCCCGGCAAGGTCCACAAGGACGGCGTGGGGGCCATGATCGACCTGATCATGAACTCCCCGGAGAAGATCACCTTGATTTGCATCGGTCCGGTGCCGAACATTCAAGCCGCGCTGGAGCGGAAGCCGGAAATCGCCCAGCGGGCCCGATTCGTCGGCATGCACGGCAGCGTGCGGTTGGGCTACAACGGCAAGCCGACCCCCGACCCCGAATGGAACGTCAAGTGCAATCCCAAGGCGTGCCAGAAAGCGTTTACCGCCGCCTGGCCGATGACGATCACTCCGCTGGACACCTGCGGCCTGGTTCGCCTGAAGGGCGACAAGTATCGCAAGATCGCCGAGTGCGACGAGCCCGTCACCCGCGCCGTCATCGAGAACTACCAAATCTGGTACAAGGCTGGCAATCCGAACGCCACGAGCAAGCCGGACGCCAGCTCCGTGTTGTACGATACGGTCGCCGTCTATTTGGCCTTCACGGACCAATTGGTGAACATCGAGCGGCTGCCGATCCGCGTCACCGACGACGGCTTCACCCGCATCGACCCGAGCGGCAAGCAAATCGACTGCGCGATGTCCTGGAAAGACCTCGGGGCGTTTGAGGATTTCCTGGTGCGGCGATTCACGGCCAAACCTTGAAATGGCGCGCCAAAAGCGGTCCCGCGCGCAGGCTGCAACGAGTCTTTTTCTCGCCAGGAAGGAGTCGTTCGTGCCTGCAGGAGAGGGAACCGGAGACACGGCGCGGCGATGGGCCGAGTTCTTGTGCCCGCCGCAGCTCCGCTCGCCGAGTGACCGGGGTTAACCAGTTGGTTCCGCGGCGACTCGCTGTTGCCCCAACTCGAAGGCGACCTTCAGGCCCACCAGGGCGACGGCCGTCGATTGGGGCAGCGAGAAGCGCACGAAGAGAAACCCTCCGAACAGGATGGCCAGGTGCATGACGAGGATGCGAGGGTACGGCGCGAACATCAGCCGTAGCGGATGGGTGCGCTGGTACTCCCCGCCCCTCCAGTAGTCTCGAAAGAAGAGATATCCGTGCTCGGCCACCAGGAGCCCGAGCGCGACGGCCAGCCCCACGGTCGCCAGCGACGGCAAGGCTCGGAGCGGATCCCCTCCCGGCCTCTCGCCGAACAGGAACAGAATGAACATCAGGTGGACGATCATGAACCCGGAGTAGTGGACCACGAAGAACGCGACGAGCAAGAATTTGACGCCCAGAAGAACACGCGTGGCGGGCTGCGTTTCCCAGCGCCGACGGACCTCTTCAGGAACGCGCTTCGACTCTTCGTCGCAGCCACTTCCAGCGAAACCTCGCAGGAAGTTTCCGATGGTTTGGACCCCCGGCCGCGCGAGGGACATTTTCAGCACGTTGAACAGGCCGATGACCGCGTTTTCCAGCCAATAGAGGAAGACGACGTCCAAGGCGCCCCACTGGAAGAACAGCACGGCGGCCAGCGGCATGAAGTTTCCGAGGAGGATCGGCAGCCACGCGCGCGTTGCCCTCCGTGGAGCAGGAGGTGAATTCATAGGGTTTCCTCGACGGCGTGAAGAACGCCGTGGGTCAAGTCTCGCGACGGGCGCGGACGAAAAGTCGCCTCGCGACCCCGCCAAAGCCCTTGGATCCCCGCGAAACCGAAACGCGGGCCGGGCCCGCCGCTCGGCCGGCGGCCCGGCCGCCGCTTGCACCTCATTCGCCGGTCACCAACAGCGCCACGTCGATGAACTGGCCGCCGGTGTCCTGGTGGCAGTGAATGGCGATGGTGTTTTTTCCAGGTTGCAAGGCCTGTTGCAGCGTCTTGGTCACGTCGAAGCCGACGTAGCGGTCGTTCCAGTTGCGCCCTTGCCAGATCCGTTTGCCGTTGACGTAGACCTCGGTGTCGTTGTCGTAGTGGGCGACGAGCATGGCGCGGCGAAAGGCCACGTCGTGGCAATCGAATTCCTGGCGGAGCCAGATGTCCTTGGTCGACCAGGGGGTCTTGATGAACGCCTCCCAATCGCCTTTCTGTCCGAAGCCGCCCCGGCCAAGCTTCCAGGCCGCCGCGTCGAAACCGGGCATCATCCAGCCGTCGGGCGGCTGGTCGGTGGTGTAGCGCCACTCGCGGGCCAGGGGGCCGTCGGGCGCCGCGCCGACCAGGACCCGCCACGAGACGCTCGATTTCCGCACTTCCAGCGGCGGGTCTTGTTCGTAGGCCGCCGTACGGGACTGGATCTTGCGGATCCGCTCGGCGTCGAACTTCGGTTTGCGGTCGTAAGTGTACATGCCGTTCTGTTCTTGCTCGATATCGGTCAACTGGGTGTAGCAGTAGCCGAACAGGTAACGGTTGTCCAAAAGGGCCTGGGTCAGGCCCTCGTACCGGGCGTAGAAGGCGTCGAGGTCCTTGGGGACGCTGCCGTAGCCCCAGCCGCCCGACACGTTCCAACCAATCCCGCCGTATTCGCTCACGAAGAACGGCACGCCTTGCCAGGACGATCCCGCCCGGTACCGATCCGGCAGCGACGTTCCCGGCCCGAACGAGTCGGTCCACCGCTGGCGGAACGTCGCGGGATCCTGATCGTAGTCGTGGGCGTCGAGCAGGTCGGGGTGGGGGATGCTGTGGGTCCAGCCGCTCGATTCGAGGACGGGCCGCGTGGGATCGAAAGCCCGGGTCACGTTCACGACCGCCGCTTGCAGGGGAGCGGCCTCCGGCGGCGTCTCGTTGAACGGGCACCAACCGATGATCGAAGGGTGATTCCGATCGCGCCGCACAATCTCGATCCACTCGTTGATCACCGGCAGGTTGACCAGCGGGTTCTTGTAGTTCAGGCCCCAATTGGGGAATTCGCCCCAAAGCAAATAGCCCAGCTTGTCGGCCCAGTAGAGGAAGCGCGGCTCGAAGACCTTCTGGTGCAGCCGGGCGCCGTTGAAGCCCAGGGCCTTCGACAGCTCGATGTCCCGCCGCAGCGCGGCGTCGGACGGGGCGGTCCAGATTCCGTCGGGATCAAACCCCTGGTCCAGCACCGTGCGCTGGAAGACCGCCTTGCCGTTGATCAGGATGGCCGCGCCCTGGATCGTCACCTCGCGGAGTCCGAAATAGGAAGCGACCTCGTCGACCGTTTCGTCGCCCCGCACCAGCGCGAGCTTCAGATCGTACAGGAATGGATCCTCCGGCGTCCAAAGGCGCTTCTGGGCCAGAGGCAGCACGAGATAGTTGTGCCGCCAATCGGCGGGAACCTCGGCGGTCCCCACGACTTGCCCTCCGGCCGACGCCGCCGCGCGGAACGTCAGGCCGGCGCACGGCCCGTTGACTTCCGCCTGGATCAGGACGCGCGAGCCTTTCACGTCGGGCAGGACCTGGAACTCGCGGAGGAACGACGCGCCGATCCCCTCGAGCCAGACGGTCTGCCAGATGCCGGTGGTTCGGGTGTAGACGCAGCCGTGGCTCTTTTCCGCGTGGGACTGCTTGCCCGTCGCCTGCAAGCCGCTCCGCGTGTCGTCGAAGGCGTGGACGACGACGGTGTTGTCGCCGTCCTTGAGAAAGCGGGTGATGTCGAACCGCACCGGGGCGCTGCCGCCGACGTGCTCGCCGGCGAATTGCCCGTTGATCCACACCCGCGTCTTCCAATCGCAGGCCCCGATGAGAAACCGCACGCGCGGCGATTTCCAGCCGGCCGGCTTCCGGAACGTGCGGCGGTACCAGACGTTCTTGACGAAGCCGGTGCGCCCCAGGCCCGAAAGCTTGCTCTCCCGGCAGAAGGGGACCACGATCTTGTCCGGATAGGGCGCGGGAGAGAGGAAGCGGGCGTCGGCGTCCTCGTCCGTCTCGCCGAACTCCCAGACGCCGTTCAGGTTCAACCATTCGCCGCGGACCATCTGCGGCTGCGGATGTTCCGGCCGAGGAAGTTCCGCCGCGGCCGCCCCCCGCCCCGCCGCGAGGAAACCGAAAACGCCTGCCCAAACGAGCTTCCTCCAAGTCCGTGGGATCTCATGCATCATGGGTCTTGCTCCTCGGTCTGCAAAGAGGTCCGTCAGCCCTTCGTCGCGTTCGCCGGGCAGGATACCCGCCCGTGGGCGAAACCGCAAGAGACCGCCGGTTGGCATCGGTTCTCGGGGCCTTACCCGATTTCCGCGGCGAAGGTTGCGACCATGGGACTGTCGCCGTGAACGGTGACTCCCGCCGCGGGCGACACCAGTCCCGCTCGGTCCCGCGGCCCCTTCCCGCGTCCGCCGTCACGGTCGCGCCAGCGCGATGGTCGCCACGAGGGCTTCGCCGCACGCGACGCGCACCGGCCTGGCCAGCTTGATTCGCAAATCGCCTCGCTCGAACGCCACCTGGATCGGCACGGCCTGACCCCGCCATTCCAAGGCGACGCGGCCGGGCGTGGTTCCCTCGGGAAGCTGAAGCACGAGCGTGTCGAGGTTCACGGCGCCATAACGGACGTCGATTCGCACGGTCTGGGCGTCGGCCGTGCGGCGCTGGGCGAAGACGCCCCACCCCTCGGCGGCGGTGAAAAACGACGTGTGGTCCTCCGGCTTCCACATCGGCCGGAATCCGAGCACGCCCGCCGGCCCGTCGTGGACGAAGCCCTGGCAAGCCAGGAGCATCGACCAGACGCTCATTGCGCGGGCATAGTACTTGCCGCACTCGTCGTCGCCGAAGGGGTTGCCATTGAACCCGCCCACGGCCACGCCCCGCCGGAGCCGCCCATCGTAACGGGTCCAGACGGCCCGCGCCGCGGCGAAGCCTTCGCGGACGAGGCCGGCTTGGACCATCGCGGCGGCCGCCGCGTATTCAAAGCCGGTCATCGCTTCGTCGGCGTAAAGGATGTGCTTGGTCGGCCGGGGGCCCTTCGGCCAGGTGATCATCTGCATGGCGGGGTCGTCGTCGGCCACGAACTTGCGCGGACGTTGCGCCAGTCCGTGCATGTTCCCCCGGAAATTGTAGCGGAACAACGACGCCAGCGCCGTGCGCGCGCGGTCCGGCGGATACAGCCAGCCCAGGTCCAACTGATGCGCCCACCATTGGCCGAGGAGCTGGTCGATCGCGCAGCCGTCGCCATAGTCCTCGCGGGGCTCGGCGTCGGGAATCTGGATGTAATACTCGCCGTTGAACAGCGTCTGGTCCTGGAGCCGCGCGCCGGAGGAGCGAATCGCCGCGTAACGCCGGGCCGCCTGGGGATCGTTTTGCAGGAGGGCCATCTTCTCCGCGGCCGCCAGCGCGGCCAGATACATCGTGCCCAGCCAGGACGTGCTGCCGCCTAGCGCCCCGTCGAGCGTATTCCACTGCGGGCCCGCCAACACGCCGTCTTCATTCTTGTCCCACGTGGCGATGGCGTACTCCATGGCGCGCCGGATCGCCGGCCAATGGGCGTCGAGCCATGTTCGGTCCGGGCTCATGAGGTGTTCGCGGTAGGAGTTGAGCACCGCCCCGCACTGGCCGTCGCAGGCGGGAAACTCCTTGAATTGGCGGTGCGGGATCGCGCCGTCGGGGGCCTGGAAGCGGAACTCCTGGGCGCGCATCTGGCGGGCGATCTCCGGAAACAGCCGGGCGTGGGCCTGGGCGTAATGCCAGACGTGGTTGCAGTTGCCGTGGCAGCAACCGCTGTCCAGATTGCACCCCTCCCAGCCTCCAAAATAGCCGTCCTTGCACCAGAAGCACGTCTGGCTCCGCAACACGGCCACTTGGGAGCTGATCCGGTCCAGGAGCCAGTGCGGCAAGTTCGAGGCATACAACGCGTCGTGATAGCGCCGCGTCTTTTCGGTCAACTCGTCGAGGCGGTCGACGACGTCGCGGGCCGCGGCCAACGCGCTGGGCCAGTGGTTCGCGTACATGTTGCCCTGGCAATTCCATGCGTCGATGCCGTGCCGGACGTTGGGAAAATGCCAGGTGAGCACGAAGGAAACCGTGCGTTTTTCGCCGGGACCCAGCGTCTGCGAAACGGCAATCGCCCCGTCGAGCGTCTGTCCCGCGGGCGACGGGCCGGCGCGCTGCGGTCCCGACACCCCGCCGCCGGACGCGAATTCGGCCGCCAGCGATTCCAGCGTCTCCCATGCCGCCGTCCCCGAAGCGCTCGGCGCCGCGGCGGCCAGCGCCATGTCGCCCCAGCCCGGCGTCGTCGAGGCCTTGGCCGAGGTCATCGAAAGGATCGCGGCTCGGGGCTCGCGCAACACTTCATTCTTGTTTTCCCCGTAGCCGGAATAGTTCCGGCCCTCGATCGCCGAAACCCCAAGGTAGCCCACGGCGTTCTGCTGCGCGGCGAGGAACCCGACTTCCACCGGCCGATCGGTCGGGTTCTCCGCCGAGAGGTTGAAGATTGCGCAAGGGATCGCCGAATCCTTGGTGCAAAGGGGGATCAACGGATTGAACGCCTCCAGACTCACCTTGACCGGCACGGCGGGGTCCTCGAACGCATACCAGCCGAACGGATACTCGCCGCGAAACGTCAACTCGCGCATGGCGGGCAGGGGGCCCACCGAGACGGTTTGCAGCGCGCGGACCACGGGCGCCCGGTCCGCAAGCTTCACGCGCACGGCGAAGAAGCTGTTCGGCACGCCGACTTGCCCGTAATTGTTGAAAATCTGCCAGATCTCGCGCTGGGCTCGGCCGTTGATCTGGATCGAGCCCGTCCCGATGCCCCCCAGCGTCAGGCGAATCGCTTCCAGGGACTTCCCGCGATAGGTCGTTGGCTGGCCGCGGTCGAAGAGGGCTGGATCGGACAGGAGTTCCGCCCGGCGCTGCTCCCGTCGGGCCTCCAGCGCGGCCCGCCGCCTGGCCTCGCGTTCGGCGCGGGTGTTCTGGATTTCCGCCAGCCGGAGTCGCTGCGCCTGCCAGCCCATCGCGTCCACGTGCCCGGCGATCGCGGATTGCGGCAGCGCCTCGCGGTAAATGGCCACGTTGGCCAGGGAGCCGGCGAACAACTCCGCCCCCCGCGGCTGGGACGAACCGATCGAAAGCGGCAGTCCCGTCCGCTCGAAGCTGAACACGCCCGGCGAACCAAGCAATTCGGCGGCGACGCCGTCGACGTAAAGGTCCATTCGCTCGCCGTTGCAGGCGAGGGCCAGGTGATGCCATTGGCCGCGGGTCAGCGGTCCCTCGCCGACCGCGTACTGCATCACGGCCTTTCCGTTCCAAACCGCCAGGCTCGAATAATCGCCCATGATGTGCAGGCTGAACCGCGTGATCGCGTGGTCGCCGTCGGCCCGTTTGGCGAGGAGGCACGGATTGTAGCCTGGGTTGGGAGGGAAGTCTGGCCGGAACCACAATTCCACCGTCGTCGCCGCGAGGTCCAGCTCCGGCGTGTTGCCCAAGGTCGCGTAGCGGCCGTCGGCGAGGAGGAGGGCATTTCCGCCTGCGGGCCCCGGGCCGAACCGCGGGGGACCGCCCTTCGCCTCGAACTCCCCGACGCCCTTGACCGGCCGAAGGTCCGCGCCCAAGGGCCAGAACGCGACCAGCGACGGTTCGGCGAGGACCCGCTTCTCGTAGGACCCCGGCCCCACGTCGGCGGCCAAGACGGCCGCATGGCCCGCGGCCACAAGCCACCCCACGATGATCACGGCAAACCGATGGATCATGGGCCTTCGCCTTGTCATGGCTGTCTCCTCTCGCCGGGGTGAAGGAAGATCGGCGCCGTCCCATGCTACTTCGCGCCCGTGAGGCCAACAAGTCCCGAAGGGCGGGCCCTGCCTACCGAACGCGCTGTTCGCCGACACCAAGGGAGCCGTCGCCCCAGCCTGCCCATTCCGTGGGCAGCGCCCGCGCGACGCTGACGTCATCTTCGGAACACAAAGCGCCAGTCGGCCTTTGCTTGATCAAGGACGATTGCGGCCCGCAGGCGTCTCAAAGTCATTGAAACGTTCCGCCGGGACGAGGGACTCGCGAAGCACAAGGCCTCGCGTGGAGACGACCACTTCGCGCAATGGCGTCTCAACTCCCGCGGCCCGGCGCGCCGCCTGGGCGATTCGCACCAGGCCCGTGCAGCAGGGCACCTCCATGTGAATGATTGTCAGGCTGCGAAGCGACGCGCGGGTGAACATCGCCGCCAATTTCTCCACGTAGGGCTGCGTCTGGTCGAGTTTCGGACAAGCGATGGCCACCGGCCTTCCCCGCAAGTAGCGTTCATGAAAGTCGGCCAAGGCAAAGGCGACGCAATCGGCCGCCAGCAACAAGTCGGCCCCTTGGAGGAACGGGGCGCTGGGCGGCACCAGATGCAATTGGATCGGCCAGTGCCCCAGCGCGCTGGCGGCGGCTGGCGATGCCGCGGCCGAACGGTCTCCGCCATCTGGCAATCCGCTTTCCGCGCCCGCGCGCGGCGGCGCGAGGTCGAGGCGAAATTCCTCGACCCGCGTGCTTGGACAAGCGCCCGGCCGCGGCGCGCTGGCTTGCCGGGCCTGGCGGAATTGGGCCGCGTGGCGGTGGACGGCCGCCTCGTCGAAGTCCGCCGCCTCGCGTTCAACGATCGTGATTGCCCCTTCGGGACACTCGCCCAGGCAAGCCCCCAGTCCATCGCAATAGACATCCGACACGAGCCGGGCCTTGCCGCCGACGATCTGGATGGCGCCCTCCGCGCACGAGGGCACGCACAAACCGCAGCCGTTGCATTTCGTTTCGTCGATGTGGACGATCTTTCGCCTGGACATGGGAGACCTCACGGTTTTCGGGAAGGGCGAGGGGGTTGGCCTCGCAGGGAATCCAGTTGATGGAGGATGGCGAGCACCGGATGGCGCAGCACCATGCGCGGACCGGCAAAACGCATGACGGCCTTGACCTTGGCCCGCATCTCGGGCTTGTAGCAATGGATCGGACACTTGGCGCACGTCGGCTTTTCCGCGCCGAAAGGACAGCGGTCCAGACGGCAAAACGCGTAGTCCTGCAAGCTCGCGCACTCCGCGCACAACCCCTCGGGCGAACCGTGGTGGGCGCGGCAGTACAACCGGATCATCGACGCGATGGTCTGCTTTTCACGGGCCATCCGCGGAGCGGGATTCGCGTTTTCGGCCATGACGGACACCAAGCAAGCGGATCGAGTCTTTCCAGGGCATTCTACCCCCTGTCCGCCAGGCGGCCCTTGATCTGGATCAAGCTTTGCGAACGGCGAGACCATGGCGGTCTGCCCAAGACCGGGATTTCGGAAGGTGTCCATGAATTGGACACAACTACCGGCCGAGTTGAGTACAGCGGTAGGCGGGTAGCCGAAGGGTACGACGCGCTGTCTCGTCAGCCGGGGTCATGGTCATCCCGCCACAAGACGGGGATTGGCCGCCTTGGGGGTTCCGCGAGATTCATCGGAGCGAAGGAGGCTGGGCAGGTCTGGGGATAGGCTCTCAGATCCAGACCTCAGGCTTTTGTGAGCGACCGCCTGCGTTATGTCGCGCCGGCCTCGTTCGTTCCTTGGACCGCAGGGCGCCGGGCTACACCCGTTGCACGCCGACGGCCCCCTCTCCGCGAGGCGTCCCGACGCGTTCGAGTCAAGAAAGCCGTGTCGAACAGGATTGGCTTCCCGATGGCGTCCTTGCAATCCCGGCGGCCGGGGCGTATCCTAAACTGTTTAGGAGAAATGGGTTGCACGCCACCCATTGGAGTGCGCGGTCGGAAACCTGGTCGAGCGTGGTGATGAATTCAAAACTGTCATCGGGCCCTCAAGCAGTCAGTGGGGCCGAAATCGTCGTGCAGTCGCTGATCCGTCACGGAGTGGACACGGTGTTTGCCTACCCGGGCGGGGCGAGTATGCCGCTCCACCAGGCGCTCACACGGTATCGCGACCGCCTGCGCGTCGTCTTGCCGCGGCACGAGCAAGGCGGCGGGTTTGGCGCCCAAGGCTACGCGCGGTCGACCGGCAAGGTGGGCGTGTGCATGGCGACCAGCGGGCCGGGGGCGACCAACCTGGTGACCACGATTGCCGACGCGAAGCTCGACAGCGTGCCCATGATCGCCATGACCGGCCAGGTGGGCACGCCGGTGATCGGCACCGATGCCTTTCAGGAAACCCCGATTGTCGAGGTTTGCCGCAGCGTGACCAAGCACCACTACCTGGTCACGGACGTCAACGATCTGGCCAGGGTGATGCGCGAGGCCTTCTATATCGCCACCACCGGACGGCCGGGACCGGTCCTGATTGACTTGCCCAAAAACGTCCAGCTCGCCCAGACGGTGCCCGACTACGACGCTCCCATGGACCTGCCCGGCTACCGCGGCGAATCTCCCCGCGCCAAGCCGGAACAAATCGCCCAGGTCGCCGAGCTGATCCGCAAATCGAAACGTCCGGTGATCTACGCGGGCGGGGGCGTGATCGCTGCGGACGCCGCCGAGGAGCTTCGCCAACTCGTGGAAAAGACCGGCATTCCCGTGGCCACCACGTTGATGGGGCTAGGCGGATTTCCCGGCGATCATCCTCTCTCGCTGGACATGCTGGGCATGCACGGGAGCGTCTATGCCAACTACGCGGTGAACGACGCCGATCTGCTCTTGGCGCTGGGGGTGCGATTCGACGACCGCGTGACCGGCAAAGTGGCCGAGTTCGCCAAGCACGGCACGATCGTCCACATCGACATCGATCCGTCGGAAATCAACAAGATCAAGCCAGCCCATCTGCCCATCGTCGCCGATGTCAAGCACGCGCTGGCCGAATTGAACCGAGTGGTCACGGCGCCCTCCCACCTGGACGAATGGCACAAGAAGATCGCCGAGTGGAAGCAGGCGGATCCGCTGACGTACGACAAGGATTTCAACGGGATCCTGCCCCAGCAGGCCATCGAGACGCTGTGGCGGCTGACGCGCGACCGGGACGCGATCATCGCCACCGGCGTGGGCCAGCACCAGATGTGGGCGGCGCAGTTCTACAAGTTCCGCCGGCCACGCCGATGGCTGTCCAGCGCGGGCCTGGGCACGATGGGCTTTGGACTTCCCGCCGCCATCGGCGCCAAGGTTGCCCATCCCGACATGCTCGTCGTCGATATCGACGGCGACGGAAGCCTGTTGATGAACATCCAGGAAATGGCCACGTGCTATTGCGAAAAGGTCCCGGTCAAGGTGCTGCTGCTGAACAATCAGCATCTGGGGATGGTCGTCCAATGGGAGGATCGATTCCACGCGGCGAATCGGGCCCACACGTACCTGGGCCCCATCGACCAGCCCGAGGCCATCGGACGCGGCAACGGCATCAGCCCCCAGCACCGCTATCCCGATTTCGTGACCATCGCCCGCGGATTCGGCTGGAACGCCCGAAGCATTCAAGACAAGGCGGATCTCGAACCCGCGATCGCCGAGATGATCGAGGCGCCGGGCCCTTATTTGCTCGACGTCGCCGTGCCCTACCAGGAGCACGTGCTGCCGATGATTCCGGCGGGAATGACGGTGCGGGAGTTGATCCGCCAGTAACGCGTCGGCCGGAATCGTTTCGCCCGGCTTGGAGAGTGCAGGACGCGCCGCAGGTTCGACACGCCCAGCCCATGACCCGCAGCGTCGGCGGCTCGCCCGACGGGTTCCTACTGCCGCCCGACCGTGTCAGGATAGATGACCAACTCGACGCGGGCGTTGCGTTGTTTTCCGGCGGGCGTGGCGTTCGAAAAGATCGGATGATTGCCGCCGTGGCCCACCACGAGGAGTTGCGAGGCGGGAAAACGACCTTGGGCGACCAGCACGTCGTACACGGCGAGGGCCCGGCCAACCGAGAGTTGGTGATTGTTTTGCCACTGTCCGGCGGGCGGCGGATCGGAGTCCGTATGGCCTTCGACGCCAATGATCTGGTTCGGATAGATCCTGGCGATCTCTTTGGCCGCGCTCAGGATGATCGCGGCGGCGTCCGGCCGGAGCCGGTTCCCGCCGGGTTCGAAAAGTCGATGGGCGGGCAGCTCCACGCGGATCACGTCCCCGTCGCGACGCGGCGGCGGCACGTCCGGCAAATTGATCGTCGGCAGCGTCTGAAGTAAGCTGCTGTTCGGCGTGATCGGCGTGCCCGTTTGACGCTGAAGCGAAGCCGTCAGGGCCTGGACTTTCTGCTCGGTGTTCTTCTTCTCGTCGGTCAGCCGCGCCAACTGGGCGTTGGACGCCACCAGTTGCTCGCGCAGGACGTTGAGTTGGTCCTCGAGGATCTTGGTCCGCTGCTTGGACTGGGTGAGCTGGTTCATCAGGTCCTGGTTGTCGCGGTCCAGTCGCGTCGCCCGATTCTGCAATTCCTCTTTCTGTCGCGATAGGGCCAGTTGCTCTTCTCGGGACTTGTCGAGCTGGCCTTTCATGACCATGGAGTTGCCAGCGCAGCCAGCGACCGCGGCCAAGGCGAGGGCGACCATCCAGCCCACCCCAGCGACGGGCGAAACAGTGGCAAGGAGCCTTCGGTTGGGGGGCCTAAGACTGGTGGGCCCCGCGCAGTTCCGCATGGCCAGACACTCCCGGGGGACGACAAGCGGGCGGAATGGTAACCGTGCCCCAGAGGTCGGACAAGACCAATTTTGTAGCGCAAATGCCTACTCCAGGTGGAATGGGTATAGTCATTCGATGGTATTTGTCAGCTACGTGAGGGACCGCTTGGCCAGAGTCTCCACCGGCGCGACAAGCCGCTGGGATGGGTTCGCCTGCGAATCTCACGTGGCTTCGAATCCTCGCCCTCGAAGCAGTGAGGAAGCCGTCCCGTCAGAAGATTCGGGGGGACCGGTCCCGGACACTCAGGTTTCTGGACATGGCGGCAAAAGGGGCATGGCCCATTTCCCGAGAGAGGGGGTTGACTTCCCCCGTCAAGACCCTCATACTGAGAAGCAGCGGCAGGCGCTCGAAGGGGGGCACGATCATGAAAGAACTCATGCACGAAGACCCGCGCATCATGGCCGCGGCCGAGCGTCAGATGCGCGCCTGGTCTCTCGCCCAGGAAATTGCCGCCAGCTCCAGTTGCACGCGGCGCGGGGATCGGCCGCATGGCCAGTTTGGAGACTTCATCACGCTGTCGCGCGAGGCTGGCGCGGGCGGCGGTGAGATCGGGGAGGCGGTGGGACGCCGACTGGGGTGGGAAGTGCTCGACAAGGGCCTGCTGGACCGGGTGGCCCAAGGCGGGCGATTGCCCCGCGCGATGTTGGACCTGGTGGACGAAACGCAGTGGAACTGGGCCTACGATGTCTTCGGCTCGTGGCTGGATCGGCGGATCGTCCCGCACGAAAAATACATGGTCCACGCCGCGCGGGCCGTGCTGGCCGCGGCGCGACGGGGGAACGTCGTGCTGGTGGGCCGGGGTTGCCAGTTCCTCTTGCCGCCAGGGCACGGTCTTGCGGTCCGGGTCATCGCCTCGGAAAAATACCGCGTGCGCCGCGTGATGGAAAAGTTCAACCTGAGCGAGTCCCAGGCGCGGCAGTTCATCGCCACGTTGGATCGGGGACGCAAGGAGTTTGTCGCGCGGTTCTTTCACCGCGACGTAACCGATCCCCATTGGTACGACCTGGTGATCAACGTTGAATTCCTGGGTCCGGACGCGGCGGTCGAGTTGATCGTCGCCGCGTGGCGGCAGATCGAGGCCCGTCGCCGCGGCGAGGCCACGCCGCGGCCGTCTCCCCCAACGGTCAGGCCACGCTGACCCTTGCCGCCGACCCAAGGCGGTTTTCCCAACACCCCCGCGGCACGATTCCTTCGTTTCCCGAGAGGCCGGGGCGCAAAGCGTCGCCCTCGGCAAAGGCATTTCGCGAGGCTTGTCTTGGCACTCGAGTTTCAACAAATCCATTGGGACGCGTCGCTGCGGCGCGAGGTGATCGCGCTCGTGCGTCTGGCTATACGGGAAGACCTCGGACGGTTGGGCGACCAGACGAGCAAGGCCCTCATTCCCGCCAAGGCACGAGGCGCGGCCGAGGTCGTTGCCCGTCAGGCGGGAATCGTGGCCGGGCTTCCCGCCGCCGAAACGGCCGTCCATCTCGTGGACCGCTCCGTGGTCTGGACGGCCTGCGTGGAGGACGGTCGGGCGATTCAGGCGGGCCAATGCGTGGCGCGTCTGGAGGGGCCGGTGCGGGGCATTTTGGCCGCGGAGCGGGTGCTCTTGAACTTGCTGGCGCGGTTGTCAGGCATCGCCACGCTGGCGCGGCGATACGTGGACGCTGTGGCTGGCACGCGGGCCAGGATCTACGACACCAGGAAGACGACGCCGGGTTGGCGGAGGTTGGAGAAATACGCGGTTCGGATGGGAGGCGGCTGCAATCACCGCACCGGCCTGTACGACGCGATCCTCATCAAGGACAACCACCTTGCCTTCGGCCGCCAGGGCGCGACAAAGGGCTTTTCGCCGGCGGAGGCCGTCCGACTGGCTCGCCGCTGGATCCAACGCCGCGTCGCCCCTGAAATCGCCGCCCGAATGATTGTCGAAATCGAGGTGGACACGCTCGCCCAATTCGACGAGGTCCTGTCCGCCGCTCCCGACCTGGTCTTGCTCGATAATATGACGCCCGATCAGCTCCGCGAGGCGGTCAAGCGGCGCGACGCGGCCGCGCCAGGGATTGAATTGGAGGCCTCCGGCGGGATCCATCTTGAAAACATCGGCCCCATCGCCCAGACCGGCGTCGATCGGATCAGCATCGGGGCCTTGACGCACTCGCCGCCGGCACTGGACTTCGGCCTCGATTGGGCGCGCTGCCTGAAAGGCTGAAGGGGATTACATGGGCAAAAGACGCGTACGGCGGGAACGACGCTCGGCGCGGAGTCGGGCGCGACGCTTGATCACGCTCGGCTTCTCATAGTATTCACGGCGGCGCATCTCTTTCTTGATCCCGCTCCGCTCGACCAGTTTGCGAAATCGCCGCACCGCCTCTTGAATCGACTCGTTGTCCCGCAACGTCAGCTTGACCACTCCTTCCTCCTTCTTTTGCCAATCGATACCTTGGACTCCGTCCATCTTATACCGTCCAGCCACCCCCCTGTCCACTGTATCGGGCGGTTGGGATGGAGTTTTTCTGCCAAGTTTGCCGGGCCACGGCCCGACACGCGACGTATATTCGTAATACCTTGCGCAGATTGACATTAGGATCAAGTCCAGCATCCCGGGGCTGGACTTGCTCCGAGGCGCGCGCCGATGCCATCTTAGGATTCCCTCGATCCAAAACCCTTCATGTGAGGGGGAAGCGAGACGGGCAGCGCGCCAGGGGAACGCAACCGTCCCCCGGCCCGCTACTTGACCTTTCGCACCTGGAGCCTTCAACCCATGCCCCTCCCCCCCGAGCACCTGCAAACCATCCTCGACCTCGAGTCTCGGCACGACCAACTTCTCGATCTCCTGGCCGACTTGGAAAAGCGCGTGGCGCGCGTCTTGGCGGAGTGCCAAAGTGCGCGGCCAGCCGCGTCCCTCGGCAGTTCGCCGCAGTCGCCAACGGAAGACAACCGCCCGGCCAGGGCCGCCGCGTGAGCGATCGGCGGTCGAGGGTTGGAGCGGTTCGCATGACGTGCGTGCGGCGTTTGCGCGGGCGGTTTCTTCGGCCGCGCACGCCCGTGCGGCTGCGGACATGGTTGTCAGACGTGGCCCGCCATGTCACAATCCAACGCAACGGCAACGCGCCCTGGGTTTTCGCGATGCGGAACCTTTTTTCCAGGCGGTCGGCCATCCGGGACGGATCGTGCCGGGTCGCCGCGGTTTCGAAGCCGGCGATGGGCTTCCGGCAGCAAGCAGCCCGGCCCCGGCGGATCGCGCGGTAAGGCGAGTCCGCTACCGCCGCTCACCTCGGACAGCTCGCGATGCTCGACATCCCTCGTCAATCGTTTGGTTGCGGCCGCCGGAGTTGGAATCGGCGGGACCTGCTCCGCGTGGGCTCGCTGAGCATGTCCGGGCTCACGTTGGCTCAATGGCTTGGCTGGAAGGCCCAAGGCTGCGTCCGGGAGGGAGGGCGGGCCAAAGCCGTCATCCAGCTCTTCATGCTTGGCGGGCCGTCGCACCTGGACACCTGGGACCCCAAGCCGGAGGCCGGCGGCGACTTCTGTGGTCCGCTCAAGAGTCCCATCCCGACCAACGTGCCGGGGATCCGGATCAGCGAACTCTTGCCACGCTGCGCCCAACATGCCGACAAGTTCTCGATCCTCCGCGGTTGCACCCACCCTTGGTTCAGCCACGAAACCGCCGCCTATGTTGCGGCGACGGGGGCAATGCCCGGCGGCGACACGCCCTGTCCCGCCCTGGGCGCGGTGGTCTCGTTGAACAAGGGTTACGATGCGGGCTACCAGGGCGGACTGCCGCCGTACATCGCCTTGACCCAGCCGCTCCCCTGGGTCTGCGATACCGGTTTTCTCGACGCCAAATACCAGGCGTTCGCGACCTTCGGCGATCCGAACGACGAGAACTTCAGCGTCCAGGAGCTGCCGAGGCCGCGCGGATCCAGCGGCAGCCGAAGGGAGGATCGCCGCACGCTCCTTGAGTCGGTCGACGCGATGGCGCGGGAAATGGATCGCGCGACGGCGCTGGAGCGGATGAATTCGTTCCAGCAAGAGGCCTACGCATCGATCCTTGGCGACGCCAAGAGGGCATTCGACCTCGGGCTGGAAACCAACGTGGTGCGCGAGCAATACGGCCGGACGTATTTTGGGCAGTGCTGTTTGTTGGCCCGTCGCCTCGTCGAACGGGGCGTTCCGTTCATCACCGTTCATTGGGGATGGTGGGATACCCACGCCGACAACTTCGGGGCCATGAAGGCCAACCTGCCCGCCTTCGATCAGGGGTTCGCGGCCCTGTTGCAGGACTTGTCCCAGCGCGGGCTGTTGGAAAGCACGCTCGTCGTGTGGCACGGCGAGTTCGGGCGGACGCCGCGGATCGATCCCGCCCCGCCCTGGAACGGCGGACGCCACCACTATCCGCTTTGCTACTCGGCTGTGGTGGCTGGCGGCGGCTTCGAAGGCGGCGCCGTGCTGGGCGACAGCGACGCCAAGGGCGAATTTCCCAAACATCGGCCCGTCTATCCTTGGGATCTGGTGGCCAGCATTTACGCGCTGTTGGGCATCTCTCCGGAGGCCCCCTTCGGGCAGCTTCAGGGGCTGGCGGCCAACGGCGCGCCGATGCAGCCAGTCAATCGGCCTGCCGGAAGGTTGCTGCACGAGATCATGAACGGACCCTGGGGCCATAAGGAGAGCCTTGCTGCGCGGAACCGCTGACACGACCGCTCCTTGGCGCGCGGGCCGTGAGGCAAGCCGCATTATGTCCGACGCGTGCGGCGCGCCGTCCGTTTCGATGGACATTTTCCTGGAGAAACAAGGAACATGAACGACCTCGATGCCCTATTGCCTGTGCTCCGCGACGAGGCCGAGCGTCTCGGCGTTCCGGGCCTCCGCCGGCACATCTTCCTCTGCTGCGATCAAAGCGTGCCCAAGTGCTCGAACAAGGAACGTTCGCTGGAGGCCTGGGCCTACCTGAAAAACCGGTTGGACGAACTGGGGCTTTCGGGCGCCGGCGGGGTGTACCGCACGAAGGCGAATTGCCTGAGAATCTGCGCGGGAGGGCCGATCGCCGTCGTCTATCCCGAAGGCGCTTGGTACGCCCGCTGCGACCCGCCCGTGCTGGAACGCATCATTCAGGAGCATCTGATCGGCGGCCGGATCGTGCGCGACTACTTGATCGCCGAGCGTCCGCTGGCTTAGGCTTGGGGGTTGGAATCGCGTCGACGCGCCCGGTGGCGGTTCGACGGCAAAGCGGCGATGGAGAATTTCGAGAAATCCCAGGCGGCGTCGCGCGGCCGCCCTTACCGGGTTTTGCAAAGGAGAAGGATCATGGCTTGGACTTTCAATTTCGCATCCTCCCCCGTGAATCGTCGGCGGTGGCTTGGCGCCGCGGCGGGCTTGGCCGCGGCCGGGTTTTTTCGAACGCCTCGCGCCGCGGCGCTGGCCGCGGGGCAGGATCGCCCCGCCGCCACGAAGGGCCGGCTCAAACAGTCGGTCTGTTACTGGTGCTTCGATCGCATCGACCTGGAGACCTTTGCCCGCAGCGTCGCCGCCATGGGAATCCGCTCCATCGAGCTGGTGCCGCCCGAGCGCTGGCCCATCCTGAAACAACATGGGCTGATCTGCGCCCTGACGTCCAGCCACGGCTTCGTCGAAGGGTGGAACCGCAAGGAGAACTACGCGATGTGCGAGCAGAAGGTCAAGCAGGCGATCGACGCCACGGCCGCGGCCGGATTCCCGAGCGTGATCACCTTTTCGGGATTCCGCAAGGGAATGCCGGACGACGTGGGGCTGGAGAACACAGTCGCCGGCCTGAAGCGGGTCATCGGATACGCGGAGCGCCACAAGGTGAATCTTTGCCTCGAAGTGCTCAACAGCCGCGTCGACGTGGAAATGAAGGGCCACCCCGATTACATGGCCGACAAGGTGGAATGGGCCATCGAGGTCTGCCGCCGGATCGGCTCGCCGCGGATGAAAATCCTCTTCGACATCTACCACGTGCAGATCATGCAGGGAGACATCATCACGCGGATCCGGCAATTCCACGAGTACATCGGGCACTATCACACGGCGGGCGTTCCGGGCAGGAACGAAATCGACGCCACCCAGGAGATCAACTACGCCCCGATCTTCAAGGCGATCGCCGAAACCCGCTTCGAGGGCTACGTGGCGCACGAATTTATTCCGACCCGCGATCCCATGCAGAGCCTCCGCGAAGCCGTGGCCCTGTGCGACGTGTGAGGCTCTAGTCGAGCGGCATTCCGGCGTTCCAGATCCAGTCCAATCCGGCCGCCCAGCGCAAGATCGCGGTCGAAACGAAGTAGAACGTGTAGAGAAAGAACCCCGCGCCGAAATCCATGTCCAGGCACGCCAAGGCCCCCAGCGCGCCCACGATGAAAAACGGCGGGGCGATCAGGACCCACTGGAAAAGATACTCGGGATCGGCCGTCAGGACCGTGTTCTCCACCCAGCCGAAGGCTGCCCAAAGCAAAGCGTAGACCAAGGCGAGAATCCCGGCGCGAAGGTAGAGTTCCCGCCCCCGGTACGGCTCCAATTCGTCGTTCCGCAGGAACGAGTAACCGCCGAGCACCAGGGGAGGCGAGACGAGGAGCAGTCCCAGCGCGCGGAGCAGCCAGGCCGGCCACGTGGGTTGCCCCAGGATAGGGCGCGCCAGGAACGTCGCCGCCGCCACCCCGATCGCGGCCACTGCGATCCCCGCCGCCATCCCGGGGTGAAAGGCCGCATCCTTTCGAGCCACGGGCTTGGGATGGGGGCGGCCGGTTCGCGTCTTGCCGGGCGGGCCCTCCGTGGGCCCGTGGATGACGACCTGCTCCTCGAGTTTCGGGATCTTGATCGTTGTCTTGCAACTCGGGCACGGCCCCGTCTTGCCCGCAAACTGTTCGCTCACCTCGAAACGCTTGCGGCAACCCGGGCAGACCACAAAAATCGACATGGCGACGGCACCTCGCGGGGCTGAAACTGCGAAGGGGAACGC
>Ga0073932_1000770_pt1 | contig 72165 bp, 70 predicted proteins | sample DewCreD2012metaG_FD_76967 | JGI IMG/M metagenome (GOLD analysis project Ga0073932, IMG submission 76967) | Hot spring sediment bacterial and archeal communities from British Columbia, Canada, to study Microbial Dark Matter (Phase II) - Dewar... ...
GCCCCGCCGGACGGCCGCCACGCCGTAGTAGACGCTGGCCTCCCGGGGAGTGGCGATCGCCACGGTGGAGATCATCAGGGTCTCGGCATTCGGCGCGCGGAATTCGCGCACATCCTCCACGGCGATGCGGTAACCCGCCGGAAGGCATTCCTGAGCGGACGCCGCGCACGCATCCGCAGCCAGCCGCACCAGGGAACCCAGCCCCGCAAATCCCTGCAGAGTTTTCGAGAAGGCGCGCCCGGCGTAGGACAGGCGCACCTCCACGGAGCACTCAAGGTCTGATGCGCTGTAGCTAATCTGCTCGATCCGGATGCGCGCACCGGGAGCGGCGGTCTGCGGTGCGGGGACCGGCTCCACACGCGGCGCCTCGGACGGTGCTACGGCCTCGCCGGACGCCCGGGAGCTCCGCTGCATCATCTTCATGGCGGTGCATTCCCGGCTGGCGCGGTTCAACAGGTCGTCTATCGTGGCCGCGTAGTGGGTGGCCTCCCGCTCCCGCGTCCGGCGTCCCCCGGAGACGCCATAGCTCACGCTGATGGCGTCCTCCACATCCTCCACGCGGAGCCGGGCCACCCTCTCCTGAGCCCGCTTCGCCAGGTCCAGCGCGTCATCCCGGCGCCTCAGGCTGCTGATGACGAACTCATCCCCTCCCACACGGCAGAGCAGGTCCAGCTCGGGGTCCACCACCCCCTGCAAGAGCGAAGCGATGCCCTTCAGGACCAGATCGCCGATGACGTGGCCGTACTTCTTGTTGAAGCTCCCGAACAGGTCCACATCGAAGAAGATGATGGACACCTCGGAGCCGCCCGCCAGCGCTGTGGTGCACCACTCCCGAAGCGTATCCGACCAGGGAAGCCCGGTGACGGGGTCTGTGAACTTGCCCAGGTCCGGCAAAAGGTCCCCGACGGTGACGATGCCCACCAGCGAGCCGTTCTCCTCCACGATCAGCCGGCGCTCGCCCGTGCGCGCCATCAGATCGGCAGCCGCACGGATGCCCGTGTCAGGGGAGATACTCTGGAAGTCGCGCCGCATGACGGCGCTGATGCGCTCGGAAGGGTCCCGTCCCAGCAGGTCGCGCTCCTCCACCAGGCCCACCAGCGCTTCGTCCGTGACGACAGGAAGAGCGCCGATTCCGTGGCCCTGCATCAGGATGATGGCCGACTTGACGCTGCTGGAGGGATGGATGGTGATGATGTCCAGGGACATGACCTCCCGGACGCTCTTCATCAACTGAGGAACCCTTTCTTGCCCGCCGCTCGCCAGCAGGGTGAGCGAGCGCTCCGATCTTCCGGACCCCTCTCCGGGACCGTCAACCGAGTATAGCACGCGCTCTTCCCGCCCTTGAACGGAGAAAAGTACGGGTTTTTCAGTCCTCTCGCGCCCGGGGGTCAAGCCAGGGACACCTCTTTCTCTCCTCTTCTCAACTCAGCTGCCGGAGCAGCTCACGGACGTCCTCGTTCAGGAAACGGTACGCCCGGTTCATCTTTTCTTCCACCGGCGCCAGGCCGGAAAACGGTTCGGGATACTGCACGTCCAGCTCGATGTAAAGCTGGGTGAGATCCGTAAAGAAGGGCTCGATGCGCAGATCGTAAGCCCCGTCCGTCCGCAGCACCACCCGGAATCCCGTCCCCTGCCGCCCTTCGCCAAGCAGCGCTAAATGGCTGCGGAATCCCGCGAAGACGCTGTTCTCCAGCACCTCCGCCGCCGTCTCGCCCTCGCTCGGCAGAAACGCGGTCAGCTTCACTCCAAACGTCAAGAATTGCTGGATGTTCAGATGCGTGCAGACAAGGTCGAACAGATCCAGTGTCCGCTCCTTGGCTGGTTCGAAGTGGAAGATATTGTTGTCGTTGACCTGGATCCGCCCGGGCTGGGGAATCTGTCCGCCCTGCACCACGCAATCGTTCTCCGGGTTGGCCATCCGGATGCCGTCCGGCAGATGCTGGAGCGTCTGGAAGGGGTGGCGCTCCGTGACGGTGGCATACAGGCGGTTCAGCTCACCCGGTGTGAACTGACGCGTCGGGAACAGGATGCCGGTCGTCAGACGGCGGCAGTTCAGCAGTTCAACGTTCAGCGACATGGGCGGTCTCCATCTCGCGCCGGCCGGTGCAGCGGCCCTGCGCTCCCGCCATTGTAGCATGGCAGAGCCCGCTTTGAAGGCCGCCGTTTACTTCACCAGGATTCCCGGCCGGAACACCGGTCCTGCCGGTCCCTGCACCTTGCGCAGCGGCCAGTCCGGCGTGATGGTCAGCACCTCCGGATGCGGTTCCATGGCCAGAATGGTGTCCTCAGACTTCGCGCCGGTGACGGTGGGGTTCCACGCGAACGCCTGGAACGGGGCGATGACCTCTGGCCGGTCCGCCGTCGCGCGGAACTCGCGGGCTTTGTAGCCCGTCGGTCCGCCCTGATGGTGCAACTTCCACTCTTCCGGATAGCCCTGCTCCTCATAGGCCTTCAAACCGGCCCGGAACGCCTCTCCCACAGTGACGCCCGGGACCGTGTGGGCCATCAGAGCCGCGTCCACGGCGCACGCCGCCTGGTGCCTGGCGATCAGCTCCGCAGAGGACTTACCGAAGTGCACTATGCGCGTCAGGGAACAGATCAGGCCCTTCCATCGCGCGCCGCAGGAAATCAGGCACATCTTCTCGATCCGCTTATCCGTCGGCACTGGATGGCGGAACCGGATGATGCGGTCATCGGCGGCCACAAGGATCGTCTGCGGAATGACCCCCTGAGACATGAGCAGCAGCGACAGCATCCCGGCCACTTCGTGCTCGGTCTGGCCCACTTCCAGGCGGTCGGCCACCTCCTGCACCACGATGCCGGCGATCTTGCCCAGCGTCCGGTAGTTCTCCACCTCCTCTTCCGTCAGGGCGGCCCGGAGAGGGTACATCAGCGGCTCGATGCAGATGCGGTCTGGCAGCGGAACATCGGAGCCCCATTCGTCCGTCCCCACAAGAGCCGTGATGCGCTCCTGAAGGCCGCCTTCCCACCAGGGATAGGAGATGACATCCAGTCCCAGATCCCACAGCTCCTCCTCGCGCATACGGGGCTCCTCGATGTTGTCGCAGACCACGAATGCCCGCTCACGGGTGACCACCGCGGTGGAGCCGCCCAGCTCGGTGGCCAGGCCCACATGGTTGTCCGCTCCGCCGGTCAACCATGCGAAGTTGGCCTGTGTGGAGAATGCGGCTGCGGCCAGGTTGTGTTCCTCCAGCAACCCACGCACCCGCCGGATCTTCTCATCAATCACTGCCATGCCCTGTCCTCCTGATCTGTCCTCCCAAGAAAAAGAGATGCCGCGCGATGTTTTCAAGAATACGGGGGATGAACGGCGGCGATGGCGGCAAACCTCTCTTCGACGAAGCGCCCGCGGACTCCTGCCTCGGACTATCGCCGCTCCCGGCCGGCGCTGCCCACGAGCCGGATCTCCCGCACCACCTGCGCGCCCGCCATTTCGTTGAGGCGGTCCATAATATCCTGCCGGCGAAGGCTCAGCTCGGCCGCCCAGGTTGACGCGGCGGCATGCACCCAGAGGATGCCCTTCTGAATGCGGACCGGCCGCACTTTTGAAGCGAGCTTCCTGCCAGCTGCCTCGTCCCAGTACAGCAGCGTCTTCTGCTCCCTGAGCGCCTCCGTCAGGCCCAGGCTCTCCATCAGCCTGCCCATGACGCTACCCACGCTCTCCCATTTGCTGTCCTGCATCTCTCTCACCCTTCGAAAGACAGCATACCCCTCAAGACCCCGATGCGTCCCGCGAATGCGCCGTGCTGTCCGGGAAGATCCGATTCGCTGGCGGCTGCCGCAAGCGTCTGTTCCGCCTCCGATGCGGCCTGCATCAGGAGTCCGCGCCGCCTGTCATCCAGCTCCGCGAACACGTCGTCCATCAGCAGAACCGGCCACTCCCCCGTCTGTTCGCGGGCCAGTCTGGCCTGCGCCAGCCTGAGTGCCAGAGCCGCCGTCCGGCACTGCCCCCGCGACGCGAATGCCCTCGCGTCAAGACCCCCGATGATGATGGACACATCGTCCCGCTGCGGACCGGTCAGGGGGATCCCGCGTTCCAGTTCTTCGCTGCGCCGGGCAGCAAGCGCAGACGCAATCGCGGACGGCCACTCTTCAAGAGATGGCGGCGGAGGAACATCCGGGGCATACGCTAGAACCAGATCCTCCGCTCCCCCCGAAAGACGTCCATACAGCTCCCTCACCAGAGGAGCAAGGTCCCGCAATAGCCGCTCCCTGCGAGCGCACACTCTGCCGGCGTAGTCCGCCAGCTGGGCATCCCAGACGTCCAGCGATGAGGCCGGCGCCACCCTGTCCCGGATATCCCTGAGCGCCCGGCTCTTCTGTTCCAGCGCCCTCCGGAAACGGCTGTAGTCATAGACATATCCTTGGCTGACCAGGGAGCCTGCCTCGTTCAGGAAGTCCCGGCGTAGGGACGGCTCGCCCCGGATGATCTCCACGTCATCGGAGGAAAAGCGCACACTGGCCGCCTCGCGAGCGTAAACGCTCAGGGATGAGGCGCGCGAGCCGTTTGTGAGGAGCTCCTTCTTTCCCTCGGGCGTCAGCCGGACCGCAAGGTCCACAGGGCCTCGCTGCTCCCGCCAGATCCTTCCTTCGACTGTGAACCACCTCTCCCCCCGTCTGGCAAGCTCCCGCTCGCGTTCGGTCCGGTGGGACCGTCCACTGCAGACGACGGCGCACGCCTCCAGAAAGTTGGACTTGCCCTGGCCATTGTCCCCCAGAACTGCCCAGAACCCGGGCGTCAGCTCCAGGGTGGCGGGCTCCAGATTTCTGAAGTTGAGTATGGTAATGCGCCGTATGTGCATGGTGCGGTCCTGCGCGGATGAGCATCCACGTCCCGACGCTCCGTTATAACTCAGTTCTGTATATACGGACCAGAAGTAATGGTTATATGCTCTGTGGATAGTGTGGGCGTGAGCTTAGTGTGTGCGGACGATCCCTGTGGATAACCTTCGGGAGAGCCTGGGGATGGCTGGTCCCCGGACTGTGAAGATGTGCAGGCGCGCCGGACGGCCTGTTTGCCCGGCCTGAATTCTGAACACCTGTGCGGCACGGGATTCATCGTGGCGTCAACAGGGTGTGGAAAGCTGTGGATGCAACCGCGAAAGAGGCCGCGCTCCATTGAAGCGCGGCCACGGAAGTCCAATCGGTCTGTCAGTCTGTCTCACCACCCACGGGTGGCCATCAACTCGCTCTCGTCCAGTTTGCGGACGTCCACACCTCGCATCTTGGGCAGGTCGTAGGAGACCTCCGCGACGAGCTTTGGATCGTCGTAATGCGCGGTGGCCAGCACGATGGCCTTAGCTAGGCGCAGCTGATCCTCCGGATCAGGCGAGCTGGTGAAGATGCCGCTGCCGACGAACACGGCCTCGGCTCCAAGCTGCATCATCAGCGCCGCGTCCGCCGGGGTGGCGATCCCACCCGCGCTGAAGTTGGGGACAGGCAGCCGGCCATTTTCGTGGATGAAGCGGATCTGCTCAAACGGCGCGCCCAGCTGCTTGGCCAGCGCCATCAATTCGTCACCGCGCATATTCTGGATGCGCCGGATCTCCTTCATGACCGCCCGCATATGGCGGACGGCCTCCACGATGTTGCCCGACCCCGCCTCGCCTTTAGTCCGGATCATCGCAGCGCCTTCCCCGATCCGGCGCAGGGCCTCGCCAAGATCCCGGCATCCGCAGACGAAGGGCACCTTGAACGCATGTTTGTCAATGTGATGCTCCTCGTCCGCCGGGGTCAACACCTCGGACTCGTCAATGAAATCAACCCCCAGAGCCTCCAGCACCTGCGCCTCAGCGAAGTGGCCGATGCGGGCCTTGGCCATCACCGGAATGGTGACCGCGTCCATGATCTCGCGGATCTTCCGGGGGTCGCTCATCCGCGCCACTCCCCCCTCCGCCCGGATCTGCGCGGGTACCCGCTCCAGAGCCATCACGGCCACCGCTCCGGCCTCCTCTGCGATGCGGGCCTGCTCCGCGTCGGTCACATCCATGATCACGCCGCCCCGGAGCATCTCGGCAAGGCCGACCTTGGTCCTCCAGGTAGATTCCTGTGCAAACATCTTCTTGTTCCCCGCTCTATGGTGTATCGGTCAGTTGAAGCGCGCCTTCCGCGGCGGCCATACGGAAAGGGTGACGCTCATTGCCCTTCCGGAGTTCCGATTGCGGAACCGGTTCCATCGCCGCATGCTGACTCACGGACATTATACGTCAGTCGGCTGCCCCGCCGCCTGCCCGCGCTATTCCTCAGCGGCTGCGCGGGCCGTGTTGATCTCCCGGATAACGGCCGGGTCGAACTTGGCCGAGCGGCCATAGGTGTATAGCCCGTTGACCTCCTGCTCCACGTCCGTCAGCTGGGTGTAGACGAAGCCCGACAGCGGCCGGCAGTCCAGCAGCGAGAGGATACAGTCCCGGTAGCGCTTCAGGAACTCCTCCTCACTGGCAGGGCGCTCGCCGTATCCCCATCCCGCGTCCGACGCGGCCCGGGCGGGATCCCACCAGATGCCGCCCACCTCGCTGGCAATGATGGGTTGCCCCCGGTAAGCCTCGCCCTTCGCCATTGCGGCGCGGTGCTTGCTTGCCGGCCCCTCCGGACCGGGCGGCCGGCAGTAGCGTTCCCGGAGAGCATCGCCGCTGGAGTCATAGTCGTGCACGTCCACGATGTCCGTCTCTGAGACGTGCGCCCAGCCGCTGGCGCTGCAGACCGGCCGTGAGGGATCCGCCTCGTGGGTCAGCCGCACCATCTCTTTCAGGAATTCCCTCTGCGCGGCGTCTTCCTCAAAGGAAGCCCGCTCGTTGAACGGTGTCCAGATGACGATGCAGGGATGGCTGATGTCTCGCCGCACAGCCTCCAGCCACTCCCTGCGGACGTTCTCCCGGGCCTCCGGCTGCGCAAGGTCCGTCCCCCAGTCCGGGAACTCGGCCCACACCAGGTAGCCCAGGTGGTCGGCCCAGTAGAGCGTGCGGGGTTCGAACACCTTTTGATGGAGGCGTGCGCTGTCGAAGCCGTGGAGCATTGCGCGCTCGATATCCAGGCGCAGCTCCCGGTCGGAAGGAGCTGTGTAAATGCCGTCCGGCCAGTAGCCCTGGTCCAGAACGCCCCGGAAGACATGGGGCCTTCCGTTGATCAGGATGCGGGCGCCGGAAACCTCGACGTCTCGCATTCCGAAGTAGCTGACGGCCCGGTCCAGCGCCTCGCTGCCGCGTAGCGCTTCCAGGGTAAGGTCATAGAGCTCCGGGCTTCCCGGACCCCAGGCCACCGGACCAGGGACGGCAATCTCCAGCCGGGCCGATCCCGACGAGGCATCCGCCTCCGCACGGGCGATCTGGTGACCGCCGCGGGAAACCGTGACCCGCACGCGCGCGCCGGATGGATCGCCGTGAACGGGCGCCGTGATGCGCACCGTTCCCTCTTTCAGGGACGCCATGATCGCAGGCTGCCGGACAGAGAGGCCGGGAACCGGCTCCAGCCAGACCGTCTGCCATATGCCCGTGGAGCGGGTGTACTTGCACCCGTAGGATTCCCGCTCCGACTGCTTTCCGCTGGGGATTGCGGGGGATATCGGATCAAAAGCCCGGACCGCAAGGAGGTTCTCCCCCGGGTGGCATGCCTCCGTGATGTCCAGCGTGAAAGGGGTGAAACCGCCGCGATGCGAGCCCTGCTGCTGGCCGTTCACCCAGACCGTGGCCTCATAGTCCACGGCTCCAAAATGGAGCAGCAGTCTGCCGGCCAGCCATTCGGCGGGAACCTGGAAAAGGCGCCAGTACCAGACACAGTCCACCTGAGCAGGATCGCCGATACCGGAGAGCGGCGCCTGATGCACAAAGGGGACAACGATGGTCCTGTCGCCGTGAGGCTCCTGGAACCACCCCCTGGCTTCTCCGCTGCAGTCCGGGTCGAAGGCGAATGCCCAGACGCCGTTCAGGTTGTGCCAGTGGTCGCGGACCAGAGTGGGCCGGGGATGCTCGGGACGGGGAAGCTCTTGGACTTTCATTGCAGATGCTCCGGTCTCCGGTATTGTGCCGCGGAGGAGTATACCGGCCGCCGGACCCTTCCGCAAGGAAGGCGCCGGCCAGGAAGGCTTTCCGGAATCGGGATGGTGAAATGGCGTAAAAGGAGTTCCGCACCGATGTTAAGCGCTGACGCTTTGCGTGCGTCTGAATGAACCGGATTGCGATTACCTGAAACACACAGAGGAGGGAAGGCGACAGTGGGGGACACATCCCTGTCGAGACGCCGTTTTCTGCAACTGGCCGGAGCGGGTTCGGCCGTGGCCCTGGCGCGCGCACTGGGGCTTCCCGGATCGCCGGGAAATGCGGCCCCGGCGAAGCCGAATGTGGTGCTTATTCTGGCGGACGACCTGGGATACGGGGAGCTCGGTTGTCAGGGGGCGAAGGACATTCCCACACCCTTCATTGACAGCATCGCCGCATCCGGGGTGCGATTCACCGACGGCTATGTCTCCTGTCCCGTCTGCAGCCCAACTCGGGCTGGCCTCCTGACAGGGAGGTATCAGCAGCGCTTCGGGCACGAGTTCAACCCTGGCAACGTGGATGCCGCTGCGCCTTTTGGCCTGCCGAAGGAAGAGACCCTTCTGCCGGAGAGGCTGAAGGAGGCCGGCTACCGGACGGCCCTGGTGGGCAAATGGCATCTGGGCGTCCGGCAGGACTCGCGTCCACTGTCGCGCGGCTTCGACGAGTTCTTCGGGTTCCTGGGCGGGGCGCATGCGTATGTCCCGGCCGGCGACACTCCAGCCAATCCTATCTACCGCGGTGACTCTCCGGTAAAGGAGCAGGAATACCTCACCGACGCCTTCGCGCGGGAGGCGGAGGCGTTCATTGACCGCAACCACACGCGGCCCTTCTTCCTGTATCTTGCGTTCAATGCGGTGCACAGCCCCCTTCAGGCTCCGGAAAAGTACACGTCGCGCTTCTCTTCCATTCCCGCGGGTAACCGGCGCACCTTTGCGGCAATGCTCTCCGCGATGGATGACGCTGTGGGGAAGGTGCTCCAGGCGCTTCGCAGGCACGGTATCGAGGAGAACACTCTGATCATCTTTCTGAGCGACAATGGCGGCCCCACGCGTCAGACCACTTCCAGCAACGGGCCGCTGCGCGGGTTCAAGGGACAGGTGCTGGAGGGGGGCATCCGGGTGCCGTTTATGATGCAGTGGAAGGGCAGGATCCCTGCCGGCAAGACCCTCTCCGCGCCAGTGATCTCGCTGGATATCGCGCCAACTGTCCTGGCCGCTGCCGGTATCTCTCAACCGGCCGGGCTGGACGGGAAGGATCTGCTCCCCTTCCTGGCGCAGGAACAGGCCGGCTCTCCGCACGACGCGCTGTTCTGGAGGTTCGGCGATCAGAAGGCCGTCCGGCGGGGGGACTGGAAGCTGGTGACGCTCCCCGCTGAGGGAACTCGCCTGTATAATCTCTCCTCCGATATCGGAGAGGCCAAGGATCTGTCGGCGGCCAATGACGCCACCGTGCGCGAGATGACCGGTCTGCTAGAAGACTGGGAGAAAGGTCTGAGACCTCCGGCGTGGAAGCGCGCCCCGGCGCGTCAGACCAGACCTGCGGCGCGCCAGCAGCGCAACGCCGCACCGCGGAGGCGGCAGACGAATACTCCAGCTCCCCGGGTGAACTGAATCTGCCCCGGAAGGGAAGGGTGGTTCCAGAGGGCGAGGTCGGCGGGCGTTTCAGGCTGCGCCGGGAGCCGCGGTCTGCAGGTCGATGCAGGCGTAAAGCGAGGGGAGGCGCGCCAGGAGCGGAGCGCAGCTGCGCACGATCTCTTCGGCCATCGGCACGCTTTCCCAGGGACGCCATCTCTCGCCCGGGAACCAGAGCAGCAGAGCTCCGGCGCATCCCTCACGCCAGGCCACCGGGATGCACAGTTGGTATGCGCCCTCATCGGTGAACTCGGTCCAGTGGACGAACTCCACGTCGGAGGAAGCGTCAGGCACCACCAGAGTCCGGCGCTCCTTCAGGCATCGGGCGGCCGGTCCGCCGGCAAAACCGTTCCGGCGGCCAGGTGTCAGGCTGAGCTTTGCTCCTGTCTCGATGCCGGTCTTCAGGGGCGGCGCGGCCGCTGAGACTACCACGGCATCTTCGTCCGGGATGGCCGTCAGCAGCATCGCCCGGGCGCTGTGCACGGCCCGTGCGGTCTCCTCGACAAACGTCTGAGCCAGCTGTGCGTCCGGAACGCGTGCGCACCTGGCCAGGACATCCCGTGCGGCCGTCACGCATGCCATCCGGGATGCCAGCCGTCCGCCGGAGCCCGCAAGATGCCACACAAGCTGCGCGCAGAGGACCGTGCTGGAGACCCCCACCGCCATCAGCTCCACCCAGATGGCTGTGCGCACCTCGCCGAACGGGAACGCCCGGCACGCCGCGCTCCACGCCAGAGCCAGAAACCAGTTGCAAAGCAGTCTGTAGAAGGGGTCTCCCCGGCGCATCTCGGCTCGCGTGCGGGCGTAGGCGAAGACCAGGGCAAGGCCGCTCAGCACCAGAAGGACGGAGTCTATGGCAGAGAGTCCGTTCGCCGCGGGGAAATATGTCTGCGCGGGAAGTAGCGCCGCCCATACGGGGCAGAAGAAAAGCGCCAGCGCCGCGACGGTGGCCGCGCTGTGGCGGGCTGCAGTGCCAGCTTGTGCCTGCAGACCCCGTGTCGCGCTGTAGGCGGACAGGATGCCGAGAGCCAGCACCAGCCGGCCAGCCACCCAGGGTTGCCAGGGAAGCGGACGCCAGCCGTCCGCGGAAGCGGGAGGGAGCCCTGGCAGGGGAAAGGCTTCTAAGAGGATCTGCTGACCCGTCAGGATCAGGAACAGCACGAAGCTGGCCGTGCATCCGAGCCACCACCCGCTGGCTTCGTGGCGGAAGCGCATCCAGCAATAGATGGCGGCCATCATGGATGCGATGGCAGGCGGAAGGTAGGCCAGGGCGGCTGCGGCAGGTTCGGCCAGCAGGCCTGCCTGAGCCGCCAGGAAGACCGTGAGCGAGAGGATCACGATGGCGGCGGGCCAGATGGCCTGATGCGTGGCCGTCCGGCCGGCGCTGGAACCGGAGTCCGATGGGTTCTCGTCGAGCCAGGGTCGTGTCATGGATCGCAGCCGGGTGTTGCCTGCCAGAGATGTTTTCGGCAGCCTCCGCGTGTTTGTTCAGGTACTGCCCCGGCCTCCAGCGTTGATCGTACGGCTATAATCGGGGGTGGTATGTTGGCATCCGGTCCCGTTGTGATCGTACGTGTCTCCCGTCTTGCGGAAGCTCCTGTGGCGGATCCCATCATCCGGCAGATTCAGGAGCTGGAACCCGTCCGTCAGCCCTCTCACCGGGTCATCCTCTTCAACGATGACTACCACACGATGGACGAGGTGGTGCTTCAGATCCAGAAAGCCACGGGATACAGCCTGGAAAAGGCGGAGGCCATCATGTGGGAGGCCCACACGCGCGGACAGGCCGTGGTCTATTGCGGAGATCTGGAGGACTGCAACCGGGTGGCCTCTATCCTGGAGGACATCGGTCTACGCGTCGCCATCGAGCCTGTCTGAGGCTCTGGGCGTCCAAAACCCGCAAAACGCACAGTCCCCTGTGGCACACGCCTTGCACTTATGAAGGGTGACGGCGCACCGAAGGCAGAAGCCGCCCCGGGGCTCCCTGAGAGGGAGCCGAACTGCACAGAAACAGACTTTCTCATCCCGGACCGACGGGGCCGAATGTGGGCATTCCGGTCCGCAGGCAGTCCTCCAAGGAGATAATCATAAACCGATGATCCGCAAGTCCACCCTCATTCTCGCAATTATCGCTCTTGCCGCTCTGGCCACCGCCTCCGCCCATGCCAGCATCCTGGACCCTTCCACTCTGCCGTTCCCCGTGGAGGGGGCGGAGGGGATGACGATGGATCAGATGGACGCCGCCGTGCTGGCCGCCTACAACTCCGGCAACGGCTTTACCGTGTTGTTCCCGATGGTCCCTTCAGGGAGCGGAACCGGAACGGCCCCGGCGTCCCTCTCGCTCAGCAGCTTCGGGGAGGGTGCAGGACTGCCCCCCGCGCCGCCCACGTTCTCCGGCATCCCGTCCCTTCCGGCCGGTGGCGTGGCCCCGGCGACCGCTCCGATGGTCCCGGAGCCTGCCTCGCTGCTTGCGCTGGCCGCCGGCGCCGGCACGCTGGTTTTCAAGAGGAAGCGTTAGTTCCTTCCTTCGTCTCGAAGGTCCGCCGGGCCGCCCCTGCGGGGCGGCCCGGCGGACCCGCGACACCTGTCTTCTTCCGCAAAAGGACAGGCCGGGGCTCTTTGAGAGCCCCGGCCTTTTCCCGTACCGGTCCGTCAAGAATGAGTCAGGCCTTCCGTCCTGGCGGAGGGGAGTCCCTCCAAGGGTCAGGACTGGATGATTCCCAGCTCCGATGCCTTCTTGAAAGCCTGCACCCGGTTGCGCACACCGAGCTTGGCATAGGCTTTTCCCAGATGGAAGTCTATTGTGCGCTTCGAAACGCACAGGAGCTCGGCCACCTCGCTGGATGCGCGGCCGGAAAAGATCAGGTTCAGAATCTCGATCTCCCGGGAGGTCAACGCCTCCGGTCCCTGCTCCCGGGCTTCCTGCCTCTTGCCCGCAGCCTCCGTGGCGGGTCTGCTCTTGGTTCCCTCAGCTTCGCTAGACATATTCTCCTTGCCCGTTCAGATCAGAAAAAGCAAAAAGTGAAACGAGTTCAATGATAATATGGCTGGAACGGCTGCCGTTCCGCCGCCGCCCGCAGTTTGTTCAGCGCCCGGATCTCGATCTGCCGCACGCGTTCGCGCGTGAGCTCCAGAACCTCCCCCACTTCGCGCAAAGTCATCCGGCGGTTGCCCGCCAGCCCGTAACGCCGCTCGATGACGGATCTCTCCTTTTCGTTCAATACATCCAGAAGACGCCCCAGCACATCCAGCGATTCCGTCTGAAGTGCGATGGCTGCCGGGTCTTCGCCTCCCTGGATAGTCTCTGCAATGGGGAGATGGTCGTCGCCGTCGGCGGGGGAGTCGTCGAGTGAGAGCACCAGCTCCTGGGCGCTCATCAGCCGGGCGATCTGCTCCGGAGCGAAACCGCTGCGCTCCGCGAGCTCGTCGTTGGAGGGTTCACGTCCCAGCTCCTGGGCAAGCTCCTCCCGCAGACGCGCCAGCCGCCTGAGCGTCTGCAGGACATAGGCCGGGAGCCGGATGGCGCGAGCCTGCTTCTCCACCGCGCGCGCAATGGACTGACGGATCCAGGAGACCGCGTAAGTGCTGAATCGGAAGCCCCGCTTCCAGTCATAGGCCTCCACGGCCCGCATCAGGCCGATGTTGCCTTCCTGGATCAGGTCGCTGAAGGGGATTCCGCAGCGGGCGTAGTGGCGGGCGACGCTGACCACAAGCCTGAGGTTGGCTTCCACCAGCCTCTGGCGTGCCGTCTCGTCCCCAAGGCTCACACGCCGGGCGAGTTGAACCTCCTCCTCGCGCGTGAGCAGTCTCGTCCTTCCCACCGACTCCAGATACGCGTCAACGGATTCGGCTTCGTGCGGCGCCGGCAAACCTTTGCGGTTCCACCGGCTGTCGGCCGCCTGCGCTTTTGCTCCCATTCCACTCGCCTCCAGCCGGAACTGAAGGCGGACTTCCGGACTTCGGGCAGGGGTGCTGGATGCCTGAGGATGACCACAAATAATAGCTATTCGCGCCCCTGATGCCCGTAGCTCTTAGTCCGCAGCCCCTTCCCATAGAAGGGACCCTTCTCCTTTCCCACCGTCCTTATCCGAACAACGGCTCCCTGCGTGGGAGATGCTGCCGGAGCGATCCTGCTCCGGTTGCCGCCCCGTTCTACCTAGTAAAACGACTCAGCCTTCCGGCGTGTTCCATTGCGTCGCGACATTGTTGCAAGACGTCCGGGCGCTATATCTTTCTCTGCCGCATAATGCGTGCTGAAATGTCAGACTCATCCCACCTTGATTCAGAAGAGCTTCAGGCGCTGCTCTACGGAGCCGATCCCCTGGAAGGCGTGGTGGGGTGCGAGGTCGCCGACGCGCCGCAGGGAGGAGTATGCCGTGCGATCCTTTATGTGCGCCGTGGCGATCAGATCGTCTGCGAGGAGCGCCCCTTCCGTCCGTGGATCGTCACGGACCGGCCGTCGCTCGCCGGAGCCGCCGGCTCAAGCCGTCTGGAAGGAGAAGGCCTGTTCTGGCTTCACGAGTTCCCGGATCTGGAGTCCTTCCGGCAGGCCAGATCCGCGCTGGAGCGCGAGGGGGTGCGTCACGGGACCGACGCTGTCGGCTATCCCTCGCCCGTGCGGCAGTTCCTCCTCAGGAGCGGTGTGACCTTCTTCAAGGGGATGCGTTTCGAGGACGCCGTCCGGATGCAGGTGGACATCGAGACGGCCACCCTGTCTCCTCACGATCCGGATGCCCGCGTTCTGATGGCCGCGGTGACCGGAAGCCGGGGTTTCAACGAGGCGGTGCGCGGCAGCGAGGCGGAGATCCTGCAGCGTCTGAACGCGCTCGTGAAGGAGCTAGACCCGGACATCATCGAGGGGCACAACATCTTCGGGTTCGATCTGCCGTATCTGGCAAGGCGCGCGGAAGCCCTGAGTGTGCCGCTGGCATGGGGCAGGGACGGATCGGAGGTGCGCTTTGCCTCGTCGCGCAGCGTCCCGATGGGAGGCATTAGCCGTCCGTTCGCACCAGCGTATGTGTTCGGGCGCAGCATCGTGGACACCCTGCTTGCCGTCCAGCGCTATGACGTTGGACGTTCCGAGATGTCGAGCTACGGGCTGAAGGAGGCCGCGGCCCACCTCGGCGTCCGGGAGCCGGGACGCCTTGTTCTGGACCGGCGGGACATGGCTCGCCTCTGGCAGGAGGATCCGGAGACGGTTGCGCGCTATGCCCTTCAGGACGCGCAGGAGACCGCCAGCCTGTCCGCCATCGTCACTCCCCCGGATTTCTACGTGGCTCAGATGGTGCCGGATTCGTTCCAATCCTCTGCGACAGGCGGGACCGGCGAGAAGATCAATCTGCTGATGGTTCGCGCATATCTCCGCCGGGGGCACGCCATACCCCGGCCCTTGCCCGGCCGTCCGGTTCCGGGAGGCTACACCGAGCTGCGCCGCGCCGGCCTGGTGGAGCGGGTGGTGAAAGCGGATGTGGAGAGTCTGTATCCCAGTCTGATGCTGGCCCGGGAGATAGCGCCGTCATCGGACCGGCTGGGAGCCTTCCTGCCGATGCTGCGGGAGCTGACCGCGCGCCGGCTGGACGCGAAGGCCCGCAAAGCGTCCACTGGCGGCCTGGAGCGCGCCTACTGGGATTCGCTTCAGGCGTCCTACAAGATCCTCATCAACTCGTTTTACGGGTATCTGGGCGCTGCGTTTTTCTTCAATGATCCAGACGCGGCGGAGCGTGTGACGCGGGGAGGCCAGGAGCTTGTGCAGCAGGTGGTTCGGGAGATCGAGCAGCTGGGCGGAAACGTCGTCGAGGTGGACACGGACGGGGTCTATTTTCAGCCGCCGCCGGGCGTTGAGACCCTGGAGGAGGAAGAGGGTCTCATCCGGCGCGTCTCTGAGCGGCTGCCCGAAGGCATCCATCTGGCGCACGACGGGCGCTGGCGGGCGATGATCTCCCTGAAGGTCAAGAACTATGTCCTGTTCGGATACGACGGCACGAAGGTCTTCAAGGGAGCTGCCCTCCGGTCACGCGCAGACGAGCGCTTCGGGCAGGAGTTTTTGGCGCGGGCTGTGGACCTGATCGCGGAGGGGCGCAAAGAAGAGGTGGGAGAGCTCTACCGGGACTACATGCGGCGTATCGAGGAGGGACGGCTGCAGTCCCGGGAGTTCTGCAGGCGGGAGCGTGTCACGGCCAAGGCCCTGCAGGGCCGTTCTCTCCAGAGGGCGGCAGACGCCCTGGAGGGAGCCTCCCAGGGAGACTACCTGCTGCTTTACCGCCGCGTGGACGGGACGCTTGCGCGCATCGAAGACTATGCGGGCGACGAGGACCGGGAGTATCTGAAGGAGAAACTGTATCGCTTCGCCTGCCGGCTTGAGCCTGCCCTGGGGGAAGATCTGGACCGCCTCTGCCCTCCACCACGATCCTCCCGTTCTGCCGCCCGCGGTCAGCAATCTCTGGATCTTTTTGGCCCGGACGGCGGACCGGAACAGGAGTGCTTCCCTGGAGCCGGGTCTTCCTAGAGTCTCCTTTTCCCGAACGCCCTTCTACGGTGGTTGAGCCGTCCGGCGCAGCCGGACGAGTCGAAACCACGCTCAGCAAACCGTGGTCTCGATACGCGCGGCTGCAGCGCGCTACTCGACCATCGTATGGAGAGGCCCGGATTCTGAAGATCCGCTGTGCCGGATCTGTCCTGTCCCTATGCGTACCCCCTTGGCAGGCAGGGCTTGCACTTCTCCCTGTCAAGCGCCGTCGTAAACAAAAGCCGCCCCGCATATTCCGGGGCGGCGAACTAGGCTAGAACCGAAAAGCAGAATCCCGATGCAGGGCGAAAGGTCAGCTCCTCCTGCGGAGTCTCAGCAATCCGAGACCTCCCATTCCTGCCAGCGCCCAGACAAGGAACAGAGTCACTGACGGGCGATCGATGCAACCGGGTCCCACGGTTTTGGAAAGGCCCGCTGCGGCTGCTTTCCATCCAGCCGCCTTGGGCCTTTCGAGGGTCCATCAAGCGCCCGCGCTCCTGACTCAAGCTGTATTACACCCCGAACTATGGTACCCCTTGCCAGCGCGCCGGTCAATGAACGGGCTATGACAAATAGAGAATTTTCAACGAAAAGCTCGTCTGCCCGGCCGCAAACCGGGCGCCAAGCGCCCACCGTTCGCAAATGCGCGACTTTGTGGTATGCTGTGAACACCCGTTTGAGGCGCCAGGGAGAGCAAAGGAGGCAGCGCAGCACATTCCATGGGCTTCGCCGACGCATATCTGCTGGAGACCGGCCGCAGCCTGCTGGTCGTCGTGGACCCGCAGACCGCTTTTATGAATGTGATCTTCGAGCCGGAGCGGCTGCGGTCCAACATCATCAAGCTTCTGGCAGCGGCAAAGACGCTCCAGATCCCGGTGCTGGCCACCACCCAGAATGCCGAGAAGCTCGGCCCGCTGGATCCCACCATCGCCGAGCACCTCCCGGATGGCACACCGGTCATTGACAAGATGACCTTCAGTTGCATGGGCAGCACCTCGTTCCGCAACGAGCTGGAAAAGCTATCCGACCGCACCCAGGCGGTGCTGTGCGGGCTGGAGACGCACGTCTGCATCACCCAGACCGCGCATGACCTTCTCGATGACGGACTGGTGGTCCATCTGGCGGCGGATGCCATCAGCTCCCGCACAGAGTGGAACTACCGCTACGGTCTGGAGCGGCTGCGCCACGTCGGAGCCACCGTCTCCTGCACCGAAAGCGTTATCTTTGAATGGCTTCGGAGGGCCGGCACTCCCGAGTTCCGCGAAGTCGCCAAATGGATAAAGTGATTCTTCCCCGCTGACCAGGCGCTTCCCGGACTCGATTTCATCTCCCCGAAGGCGAACCCAGCCGGGTGGGAACGGCGACGCAAAAGCGACCAAGTCGCAGTATAATGGCGTATGGCGCAACGATGCGCAGAGAGGAGGCAGAAGTGGCAGTAGAGACTCAGGCCATCGAGGCCCTGCTGAAGGAGAACCGGTCCTTCCCTCCACCGGAGGACTTCGCGCGGCAGGCCAACCTGAACGACCCCGAAATCTACACGCGGGCGGCAGAGGACCCGGAGGCCTTCTGGGCGGACGTGGCCCGGGGGCTGGACTGGTTCCATCCGTGGGAGCAGGTGCTGCACTGGGAAGTGCCGTTCGCCAAGTGGTTCGTGGGCGGCAAGCTGAACGCGTGCTACAACTGCGTGGACCGGCACGTGCGGACCGCCCGGCGCAACAAGGCGGCCATCATCTGGGAAGGCGAAAACGGCGAGAGCCGCGCGCTCACATACTGGGACCTGTACCGCGAAGTCAACCGCTTTGCCAGCGTCCTGCGGGAGCACTTCGGCATCCGCAAAGGGGACCGGGTCTGCATCTATATGCCGATGGTGCCCGAGCTGCCCATCGCGATGCTGGCCTGCGCGCGGATCGGGGCGGTGCACACGGTGGTATTCGGCGGTTTCTCGGCGGAATCGCTGAAGGAGCGCATCAACGACTGCCAGTGCCGCCTGGTGATCACCGCGGACGGCGGCTACCGCCGCGGAACGGTCATCCCTCTGAAGCGCAGCGTGGATGAAGCCCTCCAGGAGTGCCCCAGTGTGGAAGGCGTGGTGGTGGTCCGCAGGCTTGGGCTTGGCCTGACGGACGCCACCTTCACCCATATGCAGGAGGTGCGCGACCACTGGTGGCACCGGGTCATCGAGGACGTCAGCCCTCGCTCCGATTGCGAGGAGATGGACTCGGAGGATCTACTGTTCATCCTTTACACCTCCGGCAGCACCGGGAAACCCAAGGGCATTGTCCACACCACAGGAGGCTACCTGACCGGTGTCTACGCCACCACGAAGTGGGTGTTCGACCTGAAGGAGGAGGACGTCTTCTGGTGCACGGCAGACTGCGGGTGGGTGACCGGGCACAGTTATCTGGTGTACGGCCCGCTGGCTAACGGCGCCACCATCGTGATGTACGAGGGCGCGCCGGACTTCCCGGACCGCGACCGGTTCTGGGCCATCTGTGAGAAGTATGGCGTCACCGTGTTCTACACCGCCCCTACCGCCATCCGCGCCTTCATGAAATGGGGCACGGAGCACGTAGAGAAGCACGACCTCTCCACGCTGAGGCTCATCGGGTCGGTGGGAGAACCCATCAACCCGGAAGCCTGGATGTGGTACCAACAGAACATCGGCGGGGGGCGCTGCCCGGTGGTGGACACCTGGTGGCAGACGGAGACCGGACACATCCTGATCAGCCCCCTGCCTGGCATCACCACCACACGTCCGGGGTCCGCGACCTTCCCCTTGCCCGGCATCGAGGCCGACGTCGTGGACGAGGCAGGCCAGTCTGTGCCGCTGGGCGGAGGCGGCTATCTGGTGCTCAAACGGCCCTGGCCGGGGATGCTGCGCGGACTCTACGGGGATCCGGAGCGATACCGGGAGGTCTACTGGTCACGATACGGCACGATGTATTTCGCCGGAGACGGGGCCAAGCGCGATGAGGACGGCTACTTCTGGCTATTGGGACGCGTGGATGACGTGATGAACGTCGCGGGCCACCGCATCAGCACGATGGAGGTGGAAAGCGCGCTGGTGGATCATCCTGCCGTGGCGGAGGCCGCGGTCATCGGGAAGCATCACGAGCTGAAGGGTCAGGCCATTGCGGCTTTTGTGACGGTGAAGGACGGTTTCAAGGCTGGTACGGAGCTTCAGGACGAGCTGAAGGAGCACGTCGTCAAGAAGATCGGAGCCATCAGCCGCCCGGACGACATCATCTTCACATCGGAGCTCCCAAAGACCCGTTCCGGCAAGATCATGCGCCGGTTGCTCCGGGACATCGCCGAGGGCCGGGCTCTGGGAGACACGACGACACTGGCGGACCCCAACGTGGTGGCGATGTTGCGGGAACGCTACGAAGAGGAAGGCGGCTAGAGCCGGGTTTGACCCGCTCCCGGCTAGGGGAAAGACAGTCACCGGCCGAGCGGCCCGTCCCGGCAGGAAGGGCGGGCCGCCGCCGCGTAGGAAGACGAAACGCAGAACGGAAAGCGCACGATGAAGATCCACGAATATCAGGCGAAACAGGTGCTGAGGCGTTACGGGGCCCCCGCCCCGGACGGCGCGGTCTGCGAGACCCCGGAAGAGGCGCGGCACCACGCGGCGGCTCTTGGAGCGCCGGTGGTCATCAAGGCTCAGGTGCACGTGGGCGGCAGGGGCAAAGCGGGCGGCGTGAAGGTGGCCCGGACGCCGGAGGAAGCCTTCAACGCCGCCGGAGCCATCCTGGGGATGGACATCAAAGGGCTGACGGTGCGCAAGGTGCTGGTGGAGCCCGCGCTGGACATCCGGGAAGAGTATTATCTGGGGATCGCGCTGGACCGGGCATCTCAGCGCAACACGGTCATCGTGAGCGCGGCGGGCGGGGTGGACATCGAGGAGGTAGCGGAGAAGACCCCCGAGAAGATCGCCCGGCATTCCGTGGACCCGGTCATCGGCTTCCGGATCTGGCACGCCCTGGACGTGGCCAAGCGCGGCGGTATACCGGCAGCGGCCCTGCCGGGAGCCGTGGATCTTCTTCAGAAGCTGATGCAGGCATATCTGGAATCGGATGCCGTGCTGGCCGAAGTCAATCCTCTGGCGCTCACCGGGGAGGGCGAACTGGTGGCGGCGGACGCCAAGATGGTGATAGACGACAACGCCCTGTTCCGCCAACAGGAGCTAGCCGCGCTCCGGGAAGATGAGGGAGAAGATCCCATCGAGGCGGAGGCGCGCCGCCGGGGCATCCAGTATGTGCGCCTGGACGGGGATATCGGGGTCGTCGGAAACGGCGCCGGGCTGGTCATGGCGACCATTGACGAGGTCCGCATGGCCGGAGGCAAAGCGGCCAACTTCCTGGACATCGGCGGAGGAGCCAGAGCCGAGCTGGTCCGCAATGCTCTGGAGATCGTGCTGATGGATCCGCGAGTGCGCTGCGTGTTCTTCAACGTCTTCGGCGGCATCACACGCGGAGACGAGGTGGCACGGGGGATCCTGGCAGCCCGGGAAGAGCTTGACGTCCGGGTCCCGATGGTCATCCGTCTGGCGGGCACCGAGGCGGAGGCGGGCAGGAAGCTGCTGGATGGCTCCGGCCTGATCCCGGCGGAGACCATGCAGGAAGCCGCCGCGAAGGCGGTGGAACTGGCGCGCGCCTGAAGCCTGTGGAGGACTAGACGGCAGACCATTCACCCTCAGCGCAGACGGATTGAACCAACCCTTTCAGCGGCTGACCAGAGGAGGAGATCCGCATTGAACAACGCACCCGACCTTACAAAGACCTTTCCCCGCAGCCCGGCCGAGGAGCTGGGCGGCTACGTGCTGCTGGCGCGCATCGTGGATAAGTGCCGCGCCACCATTGCGGGCACAAACGGGGAATACAACTTCAACTGCCCGCTGGACCGCCAGTTCTTCGACTTCACGGGGATAGACGCGGAGGAGTTCCGGCAGTTCGTGGCGTCCGGCGCGGGAGATGAAGAGATCGCCCGCTGGGTGCGCGAACGGGACTCCGCCCATTCCGACACCGATATCCTTACCTGGTGTTACGAGCAGCGCACACGGGAGCCCCGCACCGCGCAGGAGAAGGCTCTTTACGAAAGGCTCAGGCGGATGTTCGCCCCGGCATTCGGGCACGTCCGCACCTGGTTCGAGCTGCTGGACGCCGAGGAGGGGCGCATCCCGGCTGTGAGGTGAGCTGCGCCAGGGCAGCCGGTTGAATCAGAGCGAGCTGACTACGGCGAACTCCCCGAACTCGCCGGTCGGCTCGCTCCAGTGCTCTTCCACCACCTCCACCCGCGCGGAGCGCGGCCCCTGCCAGAGAGCCGAAATGAACTGCTCCAGAGCATCCCTGGAACCCTCGGCCACCACCTCCACGCTTCCGTCCGGCAGATTGGCCACGCGGCCATCCAGGTGGAGGCCGATGGCCGCCATCTGGACGAAATAGCGGTATCCGACGCCCTGCACGCGCCCCTTGACGATCGCCCTAAGCCTCTTCTCCGGTCCACTCATCTTCCTGATGCCTTCCCCAGGGATGCCTGCGCGTCCTTCTTCCGGGATGCCTGAGATTGGGAGCGGAGGACTCCTTCCGGCCGCCCGTCACGCTAAGGCAGTCCATCAGCGCCACAGCCCGGGCGATCAACTCCTTCTGAGCGCTCAGCACGGAGACCTGCGCCAGAGACTCGTGCTCGATCTCGCGGGCCTGCAGCAATTTGATGGCCGCTTTCTCCAGTTTGTGCCACTGGTAAAGACACGGCAGGAATTCCTCCTGTTCCCCGGCCTCCTCCATCCGGCGGGCGAACTCGACGGCGGTGCGGCTGAGCTCCGTGACCGTCGAGTCCAGGAGCTCCAGCACCTCCTCTGCGGGGAGCAGCGGCTTTTTCGATCCGTGCGGCATGCCTTCCCTCCTCCCCCGTCTCCCTTTCAGGCGTGGACGGGCTTTGAGACAGGATACCCATCTTGCAGGACAGCTGGCATAGTGGCAGCACCCTCCAGAACGAAGGGGCGGCCCCGGTGGGCCGCCCCGTGAAGGACACCGCCAGGGTGCGGGCTCAGTACTCCACCGCCTCCCACTGCCCGCTCTTGCTGGACTTGAGAACGGCCTCCACGATGGCGATCTCATTGTGGCCATCCACGAAGGTGGGGAACGGGATGTCTCCGCTCAAAGGATCGCCACCTTCGGCCACGAACGTGTAGAACGCCTTCATGAAGTTTTTGAGGCCGTCGGGATAACCTTCCGGATGCCCGCCCGGATAGCTGACACACTTTTTCGTCTCGTCCGCCAGGAGCGAGGGATCGCGCATCAGAATGCGGTTCTCGCCCTCCCGGCTGCCGATCCAGAGCCGCTCCGGATCCTCCTGATCGAAGGCGAACGCGGCCGTCTCGCAGTCTATCTCGTAGTACAGGCGGTTCTTGCGGCCGGCGGCCACCTGGCATACCGTGAAGGTTCCGCGGGTTCCGCCTTCCATCTCGAAGAGCACCGTCCCGTAGTCCTCGGTGGTGACGTCCACCGGCTCGTAATCCTCCGGCTTCAGCTCCTTGCCGGCGTAGGTCTCCACGGCCTTCTTCGGCTTCATCCTCTGCTTATGGATGACCGCCAGATCCGCAAAGACACGGGTGATCTTCCGTCCGGTGATGAACATCAACAGGTCGCACCAGTGGCTGCCCACATCCGCCACGGCGCGGCTCTCGCCCCCTGCGTCCGGCTCGATGCGCCAGTTGTAGTCCGTCGGCAGAAGCAGCCAGTCCTGCAGATAGCTGCCCGTGATGACAAGCGGGCGCCCGTACTGGCCGCTCTGAACCCGGATGCGCGCCTCCTGGTTCAGCGGATAGAAGCGGTAGTTGAAGTCCACCGCATTGACCTTGCCCGTCTTCCGGGCCAGCTCCACCAGCTCGGAGGACTCTTTGCTGTTCATAGCAAGAGGCTTCTCGCAGAAGACGTGCTTGCCCGCCTCCAGCGCTTCCTTCGCCTGGGGATAGTGCAGGGTGTTGGGCGTGCAGATGTGCACCACCTCGATGGACGGATCGTCCAGCAGGGCGCGATAGTCACCGTAAGCCTTTTCGATGGACAGTTGAGTGGCCTTGGCGTCCGCGGTGGCCTGGTCCATCTCCGCGAGGGCGGCCATCTCCACGAAGCCCAGCCGCCGCGCGGCCTCAACGTGCGCAGGCCCGATGAACCCGGTGCCGATGATTCCAGCCTTCACTTTTCGCATTGCAGACTCTCCCGGAAGAAATCGTTGCCAGCACATTGTTCGCCGGACACCTTCCGCAGACCTGCGTGAGCCCTGAACGGACACGAGACAGTCCTGGAAATCGCAGTATGAAGGCCATCACCGGTCGCGAGGCAGCCAGCTCCCTGGAAAAGCACGGCTGGATGCTGGCCAGATAGCTTGGCAGCCGCCACATCTACTGAAAGCCGGGCATCACCGTCCGCATTTCAATCCCCATCCAAGGTAACGCTGTGTTAAGAAAGGGCTGGCGGCTCATCTTCTCAAGCTGGCGGGCCTGTCAGAAAACGATGTCTGACGGTTACCGGGCAGCAAATCTGTGACCGGCTCCTATTTCCCGTAGCTGCTCCTGAGGTTCTCCTGCAGCCCGGTCCAGATGTTCTCCCACCGGACGGTGACCCTGCCGGAAGCGGCCGGGAGCGACACCTCGCCGTAAGCCGGAAGCTCGAAGGAAGGTCCATCCCGGCCTTCCACCACACCCCTCAGCGCCACCGGCCCAAGGTTCTTTAGCGTCAGGGAGCCGCCTGAGAGCTTGCCCTGAACCATCGCCCCGGCCAGTTGCTCCAGCGTGTCCCGGCGTCCCCACAGCATCCCGTCGAACCAGGCGATCGTCCGGCGATCCCGGATGGCGTCCTTGACATCCTTCTCCGTGCGCCCGGATGCCAGAAGAAGCGTCACGGCGGGATCGGCCCGGCGGGCTCCGTGGGCGTCCGTGCAGGCAAAGACGGCCAGGTCATGCTCCAACGCCCACTGGAACGCATCCGGATACCAGTCCGTGCCGTGGCTCTTCGTGGTGTTCCAGCCCTCTCCCACCACATCGTTCTTCAGCTCCACGCCCCGGATGATTCCCTCCTGGATGCCCCAGAGTGTGGGCTCCCGGAGCCCCACGTGCGGATGCGCCCAGATGATCAGGCCCCCATGCCGCCGCACCTGATCCATCTCCTCCCGGTAGAACACCGTCTGGCCGCCTTCCGCCTCAGACCAGCGGTGCGAATCACGGGGGCGGTATGTTCCGTCCACGCCCAGGATGACATAGTGCTCCTTGCCCTGGACGCCGCTTTCAAGACCGCGCAGCACCAGCACTCCCAGTTCATCGCCGGCGGCTTTTGCGGAGCGGTAAGCCAGCGTGCTGCCGTGGTCCGTGATGGCGATGACGTCGTAGCCCAGCCTCTTCGACTCTTCCACGCGCTCACGGGCCGTCAGTCTGCCATCCGAGATGACGGTGTGCATGTGGAAGTCGCACCGGAGCACCTGATACGGCCCGGCAGGGGGGAAGTCGAAGCGCTCCGCGGCCCCGGCCGCACAGGCCAGAAGGACCGCAAAAGCGACGGACAAGAGGATGACCGATACCCGCAGAGCGGATCGTGACATGTGGGGGACCTCCGTCTTCGTTTTGTCAGGCGCGGCGCGCCGGAGTCCGGGACGTGCCGGGTGTCCGCAAAGCGGATCGGCAGTCCATAATGCAGACGCGTTTCGCCCGGGCTCGATGGGACACTTCCGGGCGCGCGAAGGAGAGACCTGCATCCATGAACCGTTTTCTGCCTGCGACGGTACTTCTGGCGGCCCTGCTCTGCACTGCAGCCGGCCCCGCCGCCTGCGACCGGGGGAGGGCAAAGCCCCCCTGGCTGGATCTTGCGGATTATCCCCGGCCGCCCGCTCCGGACACGGGATGGGGAATCCATGACCGGACGGACTGCTCGTCCATCGTGGCACCCGAGGATCTGGACGGCTTCTTCCGGGAGCTGAAAGGCCGCTACGGTTTTAGCTGGTTCAAAGTGCTGGCATGCGGGAGCGGTAAGGAAGAGATGGTGCGCGCGGCGCGGCGTCAGGGGGTGGAGCCCGTTGTGCGCCTCTACGCACCCGAACCGCATCCGTTCTTCCCCCGCCCCGGCCGGGAGGAAGAAGAGTTCCGGCGGCACGTGCGCCAGTATGTCGAAGCCGGCGCCCACTACTTTGAGGCCGGCAACGAGCCCAACCTGGGCATCGAGTGGGTAAGAGAGGAGTTCGAGAAGCCTGACGCCCTGGAAGCGCTCTGCCGCCAGTGGCTTCGGGTCAAGAAGATCATCCAGGAAGAGGGCGGAATCCCCGTCTTCTACGCGATGACCCCCGGCTCGGCCGGGCAGTGGTGGCTGGATTGCTTCGAGACCTTCCGCCGGTGGGGGAAGATCGAGGACGCATTCGCCGGCGCGGCGTTCGGGGCGCACCTGGGTCCCATCAACCACCCTCTGGACTACCCGTTCAACCGCGAGAAGAACATGCCCGGCTCCACTCCGGAGGAGCGACTTCAGAGTCTGCTCCAGGACAATACCTGCTACCGCGCCGGGGAGCTGATCATGCTGCTGATGGACCGCTACCTGCCATATCCCATTCCCATCCTCAGCACGGAGGGCGGGGCGTTTCTTGGCAACCGGGACGACTCCACGTATCCGCCCGTGGGCTTCGTGCGCCACGCCGTCCTGAACATGGGCATCTTCGAGCGCTTCAACCCGGACCACCCGGAATACTGGGGGGACGCGCTCTTCGCCCAGATGAGCTGGGAATACGACAGCTGGTTCAACGAATGGACCCACGGCAAGATGCCTGTGCTGCGGTTGATGGAGAAGGCCGAGAAGTTCGACCGGGGGAAGGCGTTCCAGCGCCGGGCTGACCGATAGCCGCGCAGGTTACGACCGTTTCGCAGCAACTTTGACCCCGGTCAAGGCTCGCTCCTCCGCGGCAACCCATCATGGGAGCGCAAGGAGGATGCGAGATGAGCGAGCTGATCAATAATCGCGAGCACAGGATCGAGACACTCAAGCATATCATCAAGCACCTGCACTCCGGACAGGCGCCGGAGCAGGTGCGAAGCCAGCTGGCCGAACTGGTGCGCCAGACCGACGCCACTGAGATCGCGGCGATGGAGCAGGAGCTCATCGCCGAGGGGATGAGCGTGCAGGAAGTGCAGTCCATGTGCGACCTGCACGCTTCCGTTCTGCAAGACTTCATCGCACCGCCGCCTGGCCGGGAGGTGCCGCCGGGGCACCCCGTGGATACGCTCCGGCGTGAGAATCAGGCGCTTGCCGCCTCCGTGAGGGCGGCGCGAGAGGCGCTCCGCGATCTGGCACAACCGCCGTCAGGCGATGAGGCCGAGGCAGCCTTGCTGCGGCTGCGCGTGGCCCTCAACGAGCTGATGGACGTGGAGAAGCACTACTCTCGCAAAGAGCATCTGCTTTTCTCTTTCCTGGAGCGGCATGGCATCACCGGCCCTTCCAAAGTGATGTGGGGCAAAGACGATGAGACGCGAGCGCTGTTGAAGGCCGCCCACGACGTGGCGGCGCGCTTCCAGACCGCATCCGGGGTCCGGCCGGAGAGGCTGGCGGAGGCCATTGAGCCGGCGCTTCGTGCCATCGAGGAGATGATCTACAAAGAGGAGAACATCCTCTTCCCTATGGCCCTTGAGACCCTCACGGAGGACGAATGGGCCGAGATCCATATGCAGTCGCCGCAGTATGGCTGGTGCCTGGTGGACCCCCGGGAGGGCTACCGGCCGCCGGAACAGGCCGCACCGGTGAATCCTCTGAAGCCACCCTCTGACTCCAGCGTGGTGTTTCCGAACGGCTCTCTCACCTTCGAGCAGCTGGAGGCCATCTTCCGCACGCTGCCCGTAGACCTGACATTCGTGGATGCGGATGACACGGTGCGCTTCTTCAGCGAGGGGCCGGAGCGGATCTTCTCCCGCAGCCGGGCGGTCATCGGGCGCAAGGTGCAACACTGCCATCCTCCGAAGAGCGTAAACGTGGTGGATCAGATCCTGAGTGAATTCAAGGCAGGCCGGCAGAATGTCGCGGAGTTCTGGATCAACTTCCACGGCCGGTTCGTACACATCCGCTACTTCGCGGTGCGGGATCCGCAGGGAGCGTATCTGGGAACGCTGGAGGTGACGCAGGATCTGACACCACTGCGCGCTCTGGAGGGGGAGCGGAGGCTGCTGAGCTACTCCTCCTAGAGTTTCCACACGGCAGGAAGCAGGCCGCCCGGCGGCGAAGGCCCGTGAAAGGAGGCCTGAGCACGTGGGCGGCTATCTTATCAGACCGGACAACACACCTGCGCGCGCCCGGTTTCCCGTGGTGGACCTGCATAATCATCTGTGGGCCCGCTGGGAATCACTGGACGGCGTGGTGCAAATCATGGACCAGACGGGGGTCGCGGCCTACTGCGACCTGACCGCCAACCTGACGGTCGAGTGGGGAGGCGGAGGCTACATCCTGCGTCAGGGCGACATCGGGGAATTCTTCCGCAGCACGTCGCGCTTTCCGGGACGCTTCCTGGGTTTTACGGCCGCCACATTCGGGCAGGCGCGCGACGAGCCGCTTTTCCAGGACGCTTCCGAGTTCGTGGACCGGACCATCCGGGTTCTGCGGGACCATGTGTCGCGGGGGGCGAGGGGACTGAAGATCCTGAAGGAGCTCGGGCTCATCTGGCGGGACGCATCCGGACGGCTGGTCAGCCCGGACGACCCGCGCCTGTTCGAGATCTGGGAAGAAGCGGGACACCTGGGCGTACCGGTGCTGATCCATCAGGCGGATCCGATCGGCTTTTTCGATCCTGTCACACCGGAGAACGAGCACTATGACTCCCTGCAGAAGTATCCGGACTGGAGCTTCTGCGACCGTCAGCGCTTCCCGTCACACGCCGAGCTTCTGGAGCGCCTGGAGAACCTGATCGCAAGCCACCGCACCACCACGTTCCTTCTTCCCCACGGGGCGAACTGGCCGGAAAATCTGGAGTGGCTGGACGGACTGCTTCAGAGACATCCCAACGTCTATCTGGATTTCTCCGCCCGGCTGGACGAGCTGGGCCGCCAGCCCTACAGCGCCCGGGAGTTCCATATCCGTCACCAGGACCGCATCTATTTCGGAACGGATATGCCCGCGTCTCCGGAAATGTACCGCTTCCACTGGCGCTTCTACGAGACGTTTGATGAGCACTTTATCCCGCCGGACTACGACGGGACATTCGGCCGGCACCGGTGGAAGGTCTGCGGCATTGGCCTGCCGGATGATGTGCTAAGGAAGCTGTATTACGGCAATGCGCTGAAGATCGTCCCGGGGCTGCGGGAGCAGCTCGCCGGGAAGGTGAGTTGAAACGTCCGCTCCGGCTGGAGCTTTCCAGCCGGAGCTTTTCACAGTCACGAAGGAGGACAGCAGTATGATCACGCCGCGCGTCGGATTCATCGTCTACGGAGTCCACAAGGACGGCCTGCAGGACCCGATGGGCACGCCGTTTATTGATGATGCCCTGGTGGCCAGGGCTAAAGAGGCGCTGAGAAGCGCGGGGCTGGAGCTGGTGGAGCACGATCTGATCATCGCCAGCAAGCAGGAGGCGCGGGAGTGCTTCTCACGTTTCAAGAAGATGGATGACGTGGATGCGGTGGTGCTGTTTTCCGGCACATGGGTATGGGCGGCCCACCTGATCGCGGCCATACGCGACTACGCTCTGACCGGCAAGGGCATTGTGCTGTGGACGAACCCCGGATCCCAGGGATGGCGGCCGGTGGGCGGGCTGGTGATGCACGGTGCTCTGAAGGAGGTGGGCATTCCGCACCGGTTCGTCTACGGCGACTGCGGGGACCCCGATGAGATCGGCAGGATCGTCAGTTACTGCCGCGCGGCGCACATGAAGAACCGCTTGAATATGAGCACCATCGGGGCGTTCGGTGGCCGAGGGATGGGGCAGACCTGCGGCGTGGCGGACCCCTCGCAGTGGATGGCCATGTTCGGCATAGACATAGACAGCCGTGATACCACGGAGCTCATCGAGACCGCCAGGGCCGTCACGGCGGAGGAGCTGGCCGCGGCCAGAGCTCGCATCCAGCCTCTGTTCAGTCAGCCCATCCCGGAAGGCGACGTGGCGGACCGCAGCATCCGGCTTTACCTGGCCATCAAGAAGCTGGTGGAAAAAAACGGCTGGGATTTCTACACCATCCAGAGCTTCCCCGGGCTGGGCGACGACTACAGCGCCACCTGCTTCGCGCAGAGCATGATGCTGGAAGACGGCGTGGGAACCTCCACGCTGGGAGACTTCAACACCGCTCTGACCGTGAAGCTGTTGACCGACCTCAGCCGCGAACGCGTATACTACGGGGATCTGCAGCACATTGACAAGAAGACCGGAGAGATCAAGATCATCGGCGACGGAGCATGCCCGCCGTCTCTGGCCGGAAAGCTGGGCCCGGCCGGTTTCGCAGAGCACGGGATCCCCACAGAAGGCGAGGCAGGCGGACTCTCTGTAGAGCTGGTGTGCAAGGTGGGAGAAGGCGTGCTGGCCCGTCTGGGACGGGACAACGGGGAGTTCGAGATGGTCATCACGCGCTGCACCATCTTCGAGCCTCCTGCGGAGACCATTCAGGACCGGCGCAACGAATGCGGCATTCCCTTCTGGCCCCACGGGTTCGTGACCGCTCACTGCGACATGGATGCTCTGGTGGAGGCCTGGAACAACGAGTACGCCTGTCTGGGCTACGGAGCGCACCTCTATGATGATCTGGTGGCGTTCTGCGAACTGACGGGAGTCCGGGCTATCGCGCTGTGAGAAGCATCCGTTTCGCTGCCGGTCCGTGGGAGGTGGAAGTCCTGCCCGTGGATGGGGGCCGGATCTCGCTGCTGCGTTTTGAGGGAGTGAGCCTCCTGACGGAGGCTCCTTCCTCATTCAGGCCGCCGCGTGCGGACTATGGCCGCTACGAGACGCGGCCGGTGTACGGCTACGACGACTGTCTGCCTTCGGTGGACGCCTGCCCCTATCCGGGATCGGAATGGGAAGTGCCGGATCACGGAGAGCTGTGCTGGCTGCCCTGGGAATGCGAAACGGCAGGCGACACCCTCTCCTGCCGGGTCCGCAGCCGTGCCCTGCCACTCTTGTTCGAGAGACAGATGGTCTTTACGGAGTCTGCGCTGGAATGGCGCTTCCGGGTCCGCAACGACGGTAGCGAGACCGTCCCATTCCAGCACGTGATGCATCCCCTGATGCCGGTCCGCAGCGTCCGCTCGCTGGTCCTGCCGACCTTCAGGGGATTGATCGCGGAGATGGGGGAGCCTCCAGAGGACATGACGGCCGGAGCGCTGGCCAGGTGGCTTCTGGAGAGGCCGGAGGGGACCGCGGTCATGCTTTACCTTCAGAATGCGGCGCCGGGGGAATTCGCTGTCGAGTTCGCGGAGGGCATCCTGCTGTCGGCCCGGTATCCGGCCGGGACGTTCCCCACACTGGCCATCTGATGGAACAACGGCGGCTACCCGGACGAGGATGGGATCAGGCGGTTCGAGTGCGCGCTGGAACCGGTAACGGGCAGCATCAGCCGGCTGGACACGGCTTTCAAAGAGGAAGACTGTCAGGTGGCGGCACCCGGAGAGACCCTGTCGTGGAGCGTCATCTGGAAGATGGGGCGGATGGGCGCCTAGCGGCGTCCCATCTGCCGGACAAGCTCAAAGTAGAAGAGCGCATTCTCGATGGGCACGTTGTGCGGAATATGATTTCCCACCGCCATCACGAACCCCGGGCAGGGCTTCCCCGCCGACATGCACCGCTCCACCTCCCGCCGTATCTCCTCCCGTGATCCGAATGTCAGAATGCGCGTGTCCGCGTTGCCCACGATGACCTTTGTGGACCCGTAGCGCTCGGCGATCTGTTCCAGACTGGTGAGGGGCTCGAAAATGAATCCGTCCGCCCCGGCGCGGGCGAGATCGTCCGTGAACATCGTGAAGTCTCCGTCGGAGCAGAACAGCACTTTCTTGCCGGCTTGCTTCAGGGGCTCCCACAACCGCGCGTAGCGAGGGAAGACATATTGGCGATACCACTCCGGGTGGAACACAGGCCCGGAGGTCCACACGATGTCGTCGTGGCAGATGAAAAACGGGATGGAGGTGCGCGCCCACGCCCGGCAGTTGGCCAGAGTTATGCGGAAGAACCCCTCCAGAACCCGGTCGAACCGTTCGTAGTCCAGCGGGGCGGCGGAAAGGAACATATCCCACCCGAAGGCGTCTATGCAGGCGGAGAAAAGGGTCTTGTAATACCCTCCCGGATGCACCTGACCGGGGTAGCTGCTCTGCCCCTGCTCATACACAGACTGAAAGTATGCCGCCCGCTCCTCTTCATCGGGAAGACCATACTCCTCCACAGGATCAAAGGAAAGCACTTCCTCAGGCGATTTGAAGGGACAGTGGACACTGCGGTCCAGGTCCACGCCGTCCTGCTGGAAGATGGAATGTCCCATACTTGTGCGGCGGCCCTTTGCAGGGGGCCCGTCATTGGTGAACCAGATGATGTCCATCTCCACCGCATCATAGAAAATGCGCCAGGCGGAGGGGTCCTCGCGCGGGTCGCGGCCGGTTATCTCCTTCACAAGCAGTGGATGAGAGCAATATTCTGTGTGCGGCACGCGCTCCGGCATTTCGAGATTGACGGCCTGCCAGCCGATGGAGTAGCTCATACGGACCTTCCCCGCGCCTTTCTCCGGTTCCCGGGATCATCTTCACCGTGACTGGAGCCCGGCTCCTGCGCAGGAGGGACGCCCGCCCCTCTCTAAAGCCTCCGTGAGGAGAAACAGGCCTTGGACAGGATCGGGATCGCTGTGGTCGGCTGCGGGATGATGGCGCAGGGGATGCACCTGCCGAACCTTTCGCGCCATCCAGGTTTCCGGCTTCTGTGGTGCTGCGAGCCGGACCCGCACGCCCTGCAGACAGCGGTGGAGCGCTTCGGACCGGAGCGCCAGACATCCGACGCGGCCGAGGTGGCCGGGGACCGGGAATGCGAGGCTGTGCTGATCGCGGCCAGCCACAGCGCGCGCCTGCCGCTCATCGAGCTGTTCGCCAGGGCGGGAAAGCATATCTACGTGGAAAAGCCGATGGCTGAGAGCTTCCCGGAGCTCCGGCGCGTGCTTCAGGTGGTGAGGGAGACGGGTATCCGCTTCACGGTGGGACACAACCGCCGCGCCGCTCCGGCCGTGCGGGAGGCAGTCCGCGTGCTGCAGAAGCACCGGGACAGGCCCATATCCCCCCCCTGGCGATGGGACCGGGAAGGCCACGAGCGCCCCACACTGGAGGGAGAGCGCCGCACGATGGCGCTCATCCGGATCAACGACGACTACTGGTCGTGGAAAAAATGGGCATTCCAGGCGGGAGCGCTGGTCAACGAGATGACGCATTTCCTGGATCTGGCGGGCTGCTTTGTCCTATCGCAGCCGTGCTGGGTGCAGGTGGCCGGGGAACGGATCGGCAACCACGTCATCACAGTGGGATACGAGGACGGATCGCTTGCCGTGATCTTCGAGAGCATCTTCGGCAGCTTCGGCTACCCGAAGGAGTTGGTGGAGATCTACCACAACGGCGCGGTCATCGTGCTGGACCATCTGTGCGAAATGCGGGTGGCCGGTGTTGTTGACGAGCCGTTCCGCACGACCTTCCCCTTCTGGAACGACCGCTACCCTGAGATCGCGGAGCAGGGGATCGATGGGTACTACCGCCGGACCCAGGCCGCTCAGCGCGAGGCACAGGAGAAGGGGGACAACTCCATCCTTCCCGTGCAACCGGACAAAGGGCATTATGCCCTGCTGACGGATTTCGCCCGTTGCATCCGGACCGGCGAGGAGCCTCTGTGCGGGGCAGAGGTCGCGGCGGTGGCCACCGCCCTGATGCTGCGCTGCGTGGAATCCGAGCAATCCGGCGGCCGTCGGGTGGAGGTCCACCCGGAAGATTTCCGCCCAGTCTAGCCGGAGAATAAGGCCGGGGCGACCGTCTGGCCGCCCCGTGAAAGGGTCTGTATCCCCCGATGGATGAGGGCTGCTCCTCAGGCTCCCGCCGGGGACGCAGCCTCCTCCATCACCTTTTCCAGAGTCTTCTCAATGACGGAAAGGCCGACGTCCCCCGCGCTGCGAGCCCGAAGCTTGCCTTCGGCGTCGAAAAGGAAGTAGGCCGGCCAGAACGCATTCTCGAAAGCTTCCGTCACCCCGTGCGTGTTGTCAATGCCGATGGGGTCCGGAATACCAAGCTCCTCGACGGCCTTCTTCACCGCCTCGACGTCCATGTCACTCTCCTGACGCGGCGTGTGGAAGCCCACCATCTGGAGCGCATCGCCGTAGCGCTCTCTCCACTCCTGGAGCTTGGGCAGATTGTTCTTGCAGATGTAGCAAGAGATGGCCCAGAAGTAGATGAGCGAAGGAGAACCTTCCAGATCCGCGGCGCCCACTTCGCCGTTGATCCACTCCGTGGCGGCGTCGAAAGAGGGAATGGGTGCTCCGTTCTTCAGCGGCATGGATTCGTCTTCCTTTCCAGTCCGTTCACCGTGACGCGCTCAGCCCAGGGTCGGCTTGCCGGGCTTCCAGTCGGACGGGCAGAGCCCGCCGGTCTGCAGCGCCTGCAGCACGCGCAGGGTCTCATCCACGCTGCGGCCCACATTGAGGTCCGTGATCACGGAGTAGCGCAGAATTCCCTCCGGGTCAATGATGAACAGACCGCGCAGGGCGATTCCCTCCTCCTCCACCAGAACGCCGTACTTCCGGGAGACCTCCTTGGTGATGTCGGAGGCCAGCACATACTTGCAGCCCTGAATGCCGTTCTGGGAGCGAGGCGTGTTGAGCCAGGCGCGGTGGCTGAACACGGAATCTGTGGAGCAACCCAGGATCTCAGCGCCCAGCTCGACGAACTCCTCATAGCGGTCCGACAGAGCGGTGATCTCGGTCGGGCACACGAACGTGAAGTCCAGCGGGTAGAAGAAGAAGATCAGCCACTTGCCCCTGTAGTCGCTGAGCGACACGGGCTCGTCCAGCTTCTCGATATTCTTCGTGCTTTTCATCGTGAAGTCGGGGGCCGGCTTGCCGACCATTGCGACTTCCTCACAACAATGTGTCATCGTCTGCTATCCTCCATCCACTTGCTTGCCGGAAGCCCCGGCAGGAGACCGGCTGCGCGTGCAGCCGCCAAAGTGTTATACCCGCAATCGGGCAGGTATAGCAATAGTAATCATTCTTATCTCTATGTTTTTCTCGGCGTCAGGTGCGGCCGTATGCGTCCTCCAGCCGGACGATGTCGTCCTCCGAGGAATCACCGAGCCACAGCTCCATGATCCGGGCCGGCCTGTCACCCACACCCCGCAGCCGGTGCTTTGCGCCCCGCGGAATAAACACCTCGTCCCCGGGCTCGGGTGTGATGACGCGGTCATCCACCTCGATCTGCAGCCCTTCGTCGAGCGCGATCCAGTACTCCGCCCGCCGGTTGTGGTACTGCAGCGAAAGCACTGCTCCGGGATTCACCGTGATGATCTTGACTGCCCCGACGCCCTCTATGGGATACTCGCGGAACTTGCCCCACGGGCGATGGTCTTCCTTGATGGCGGCGCGGAAATCCGCCTCGTTGAACTCTTTTGCGGAAACGGCCATACTTGCCTGCCTGTCGTTTGGAGATGCTCCGCCGGAGCCGGCGGATCTGCCGCTTTCCGGCGGGGTTCACTAGCTATACCATGAAAAGAGTTATCCCGTCCTAGGGTCCGGTTCAAACTTGGGAAGGCAGAGAGATCTGCTCCGGCGGGGATGCCGGGAAGTGGGATGGAAAGGAGACGGAGCCAGCTTGAGGTCCATCTGGGTCGGTGAACTGAGAGAGAATGCTCACGTGGAGGGTGTCTTCCTGGTGAGCGACGTGGAGGTGAAGACGGCGCGCGACGGCAGCGCATATGTGCGGATGAAGCTGCAGGACCGCACCGGCGCCGTGGAAGCCATCCGCTGGCGGGCGTCCGATTTTGAGCAGCAGGCGGCCCGCACCAGCGACTACCTGCGGATCACCGGGAGGGTAGATACCTACCAGGGCCGGCTGCAGGTGACGCTGGATCACCTTGCGCCGGTGACGGAAGGGGTGGACCCCCGCGACTTCCTGCCCGTGGCTCCCCGGCCAGTGGAGGAGATGGGGAGGGAGCTGGGAAGTCACATCCGGCGGGTGCGCAACGCCAGAGTCCGGCAGTTGCTGGAGATGGCCACCGGAGACACCGAGGTGGGCCGTATGTTCCGTGAAGCTCCGGCGGCGGTACGTGTGCACCACGCGTATCTGGGAGGCCTGCTGGAACACACCCTCTCCGTGGTGAAGATGGCGGAGGCGGTGGCGTCCCACTATGGGGACCTGAATCGCGACCTGCTAATCGCGGGCGCTGTCCTGCACGACATCGGGAAGACCCGGGAATATGTCTGGTCCAGACGCATCGCGCACAGCGACGCCGGCCTGCTCATGGGCCACATTCCGCAGGGAGTGCTGATTGCAAACGAGCTAATAGACGCCATCCCCGGCTTCGAGGAGGACTGGCGGATGTTGCTGACGCACATCATCGTCAGTCACCACGGGAGCCTGGAGTATGGTTCCCCCCGCGTGCCGATGTTCCCCGAGGCGGTCGCCATCCACTACATTGAGGACCTGGACTCCAAGATGCACCTCATGCGCCGCGAGATGGCCATTTCCGCCGCCCGAGGCGAGGCAGGCCGCTGGACGGCTCACGTGAAGTGGCTGGACCGGGCACTCTTCCTGGGGGTGCCGCCGGAGGACTGGGACGAGGATGGCGCCACCGCTATGCTCCCCGGAGACGAACAGGATCCCGGCAGGCGCTCCTTCTTTACCGGCGAGGAAGAATAACCTCAGGGTTGGACTACCCGGCTCATCCAATGACAGTGACGTGCATCTGGCGGGAGCGGGGGCCATCGAACTCCATCAGATAGATCCCCTGCCAGCGGCCCATCGCAAGCTGCCCGTCCCGCACGGGCACGCAGAGGGAAGAGCCAACAATGGATGCCTTGATGTGAGCCGGAGCGTTGCCCTCCGGATGACCGTAGGAGGCGTCCTCCGGCACCAGTCCCGCCAGCGTGGTAAGGATGTCGTGCGGGACATTGGGATCGAAATGCTCGTTCGCCGAGACCCCGGCGGTGGTGTGTGGCACAAAGAGGCTGCAGATGCCCTTTTTGATGCCGGATTCCGCAACAGCCCTGGCCACCAGGTCCGTCACATCCAGAGCTTCGAACTTCTTTGCCGTTCTCAGGTTCAGCAGCGTGTCATAGACCGCCATATGTCGTATCTCTCCTCACGCCTCGCGCCTTTCCCTGCCGCCACTATGGGACGCTCAGAGGAAAGGCCGCTCCAGGGCTGTGGTCAGTCAAAAAGCGACGAAATAGACTCGTGCTCCCGCAGCCGCCTGATCGCCTCGCCGAAAAGTGGAGCGACATCCAGCCGCGTGACGTTGGCGGGACATCGTTCGGGCGGCACCGGCACGGTGTTCGTGCACACGATCTCCCGGATCTCGGGGCGCTCAAGGTTCGCCTTCGCGTCGCCCGTGAACAACCCGTGCGTGCAAGCCACATAGACCTCGGGGCGCGCTCCGTGCTGCAGCAGCATGTCCACACACTCCGTCACGCTTCCCCCGGTCGCTATCATGTCCTCGATAATGACGGGTACGCGTCCTTCGACATTTCCCGCAATGTGCGTCACTTCGGCAACATTCGGGGCGGGGTGGTATTTGTAGCCCACCGCAAGCGGCGCTCCCAGCCGGTTGGTCACCTGCCGGGCCTTCTTGACCCGGCCCTCGTCCGGCGATACCACAACCACATCCTGAAGCCCCCGTTCCCGGATGTGCCGGGTCAGGAGGGGAAGGGCGGTCAGATGGTCCACCGGCACATCGAAAAACCCCTGGATCGCCTCCGCGTGGAGGTCCATGGTGATGACCCGCCCGGCTCCGGCCGTGCGAAGCAGGTCCGCGATCAGCTTGGCCGTGATGGGCTCGCGGGGCCGGTCCTTCTTCTCCTGACGCGCATAGCCATAGTATGGAATCACGGCGGTGATGCGCTCCGCGGAGGCTCGTTTCAGGGCATCCAGCAGCACCAGAAGCTCCACCAGGTGCTGATCCACCGGCGGGCAGGTGGGCTGCACCACGTAGACATCCTTTCCCCGCACGCTCTCCTCGAACTTGACGTAAAGCTCGCCGTCTGAGAATCGCTGCGAGAGCAGCTTGCCGGGTTCGCAGCCCAGATAGGCGGCGATGCCCTTCGCAAGCTCGGGGTTGGCGCTACCGGAGAAGATCTTCAGATCGGAGCAGTCCATCACAGGCAGGCCTCGATGGCAGCCCGGACGCGCGCCAACTCCGCCTCGGACTCGATGACCCCAATCTCGACGTCGTATTCGCGGGACTCCCAGGGCTCCAGGTGCACCAGCGTGCCCGCTTCGCGCTCCTTTGCGCGTCCCAGAACGCTGCAGTTCGCCGGTTCCAAGCCGCAGGTGTAGACTCCGGCTCCGTTCATCTTCCACTCCGCGAAGCGGGGCAGCGTGTCCTGACGGTAGCGCACCCAGACGCCGAACGGGCCGCCGGGCAGGTTTTCATTGACCAGCGCCACCGTCACATAGCCCTCGGAATCTGCATTCATAGTGTGGAAGTAGACCCGCTCCTCGAAAGCCGGGGTAGGGGGCAGCATCTCCATCCACTTTTCCGGCTCCACCTGGGCGCGTTCGTCCCTCGGTACCGAGGAGATAGAGGGTGCCAGAATGCGGGATCCGGCGTCCACAACCGGGAATCCGATGTTGATGTGATACAGCATCATGTGCGGCCGGGTCTCATAACCCTCGTTGGTGACGGTGTCCCGGATGCGCAGGCGGTTGGAGCCCAGCGCGGAGGAGATGGTGCGCTCCAGGCAGAGGTTCTCGCCGAAGACAACGCTCTCGCGCATCCTGCCCCGCGCTTCCAGAATGAACTCATCTCCATCCCAGTACTGGCGCACGGAGACCTCCCGCGCAGGCGTGTGAGAGATCCGGCCGTGAAGCCCAAGTTGTTGCCCCTGGTCCTCGCAGGGCGCCCCCGCCTGCGAAAGTCCGCAGGTGAGCACCAAGCCGCCGTAAAACGTGCGCAACCAGCCCAGCCCCTCCGGCTCGAAATGGGCCGGGTGCTGGTCGGATGTGGCCGACCTCCAGTTGAGTGCGCGCCCATTATGAGACGCGTTGGAGATGTCGAAGCCACGATCCGCAAGCACGTCAAACTGGAAACCGGAGCCCGTCTTGAACTCCAGCGCGCGCACCGCGTCTTCGGGACCGTCCTGCAGCCGGACGCTGCGGATGCCCGCGATCTGGGAGATGTCGCCGACGTGCTTGAGAAGCTCCTTCCTCGTGTACTGCCGCCCGTAGATGACCGCCACTTTTGTCGAACCTCCTCTCCGCGCGCCGCCCGGCGCGCCGCTTCCTGAGCCGGAGATACTATAACCGCGGGCGCAGAGATTGTCTAAGCGCCGGGCTCGTCACAGCGACAGCCGGACTGCTAGAATAAATCCGCTGGAGAGCCGCACCGGCAGAAGAAGCTTCGAGGAAGGGCAGACCATGGGAAACGGAGTGCCACAGGATGTCGCACAGCAGGCGGCTCGCCTGCGCGAGCGCATCGAGGAGCTGAACTACCATTACTTCGTGCTGGACTCACCTCTGGTGGACGATGCGGAGTACGACCGGCTATTCCGCGAACTGGAGCGACTGGAAGAGCAATATCCAGAACTGCGCACTCCCGATTCCCCGACTCAGCGCGTCGGAGCACCTCCGGCGGAGGAATTCCGGACCGTTGTCCACCGGGCTCCCATGCTCAGCCTTGCCAACGCCTTCGGGGAAGAGGAGCTGGAGGAGTTCGATGCGCGCATCAAGCGCTTCCTAGGCGCAGATGCCCCGGAGAGCATCGAATATGTCTGCGAGCTGAAAATAGACGGACTGGCCGTTTCGCTCACCTACGAACGTGGCGTTCTGGTGCAGGGAGCTACGCGCGGCGACGGCACAAGAGGGGAAGACATCACCGCGAACCTCAGGACCGTGAAATCCATACCCCTTTCGCTGCCCGCCGGCTCCGCCGGCCCTCCCGAGCTAATGGAGGTCCGCGGTGAGGCCTATCTCAGTGTGGCGGAATTCCGGCGGATCAATGAGGAGCGAAGCCGGGAGGGTCAGCCTCTCTTCGCCAATCCACGAAATGCAGCGGCCGGTTCTCTGCGTCAGCTGGATCCCTCCGTCACTGCAAGCAGACGCCTGAGGTTCTTCGCCTACGGACTGGGGGTGGTGTCTCAGCCCATCGCGAGAACCCATCTGGACGCGCTGGAGATGCTGAAAGAGTGGCGCTTCCCTGTCAACCCGCACACGCGGGTGAGCCAGGGGATCGCCGGAGCCCGGGAGTTCTGCCGGCAATGGGCGGAGCGGCGAAGGGAGCTGGAGTACCAGATTGACGGGGTAGTGATCAAGGTAAACGACTTCGCCCTGCAGGAGCGGCTGGGCGCGGTCTCGCGAAGCCCGCGCTGGGCGGTGGCCTACAAGTTCCCGGCGGAACAGGCAGTCACCACTGTCCGGGACATCGTGGTGCAGGTGGGTCGCACCGGGGCGCTCACGCCGGTGGCTGAGCTGGAGCCGGTGAAGATCGGCGGAGTTACCGTGTCGCGGGCCACCCTGCACAACGAGGACGAGATCCGCCGAAAGGATGTCCGCGTGGGAGACCGGGTGGTGGTACAGCGGGCGGGCGACGTGATCCCTGAGGTTGTCTCGGTGGTTCTGGACGAGCGTCCCCCGGATGCGAAACCGTTCCGGATGCCGGAGCGCTGTCCGGCCTGCGGAGCGCCTGTCACACGGGAGGAGGGGGAGGTGGTCGCGCGGTGCACGAATTACTCGTGCCCTGCTCAGCGGCTGGAACGGTTGGTCCATTTCTGCTCCAAGGGAGCAATGGATATGGACGGCGTCGGGCCGGCGACACTGGCTCAGATGCTGGAGAAGGGGCTTGTCAGCGAACCGGCGGACCTGTATCGGCTCACAGCGGGGGATGTGCTGCAACTCGACGGGGTGAAGGAGAAGCTGGCGGAAAACATCCTGCAGGCGATCTCTGGCTCAAAAAGGCCACCTCTGGACCGCTTCATCTTTGCTCTCGGCATCCGGCATGTGGGTGAGCACGTCGCGCGCATTCTGGCTTCGCGATACCGCGACATCCAAGCTTTGATGGAAGCATCCGAAGAGGACCTGGCCGGCATTGACCAGATCGGGCCGGTGATCGCACGGGAGGTGGCCACTTTCTTCAGCGACCCCAAGAACAGAGCCGCCGTGGAACGCCTCCTGGCGGCGGGCGTGGCACCGGTGGGTCCGCCGGAAACGAGAGAGGTGAAACAGACTCCGCTGACGGGCAAGAGCGTGGTGTTCACCGGAACCCTGGACAGCATGACAAGGGAAGAAGCGGAGGCTCTGGCCCGCCAGCTGGGAGCAGAGGTAAAGTCCAGCGTGAGCCGTTCGACGGATCTCGTGGTGGCGGGCGAAAAGGCAGGCAGCAAACTGGCCAGGGCTGCTGAGCTGGGAGTGCGAGTGGTCTCCGAGAAAGATTTCCTGGAGATGGTCAAAGGAGCCGAATGAGATCCCGTCTGGCGGCATTTCAGAGGCGCCGTCATTGCCTGGCGGCCGGGGAATGAGATAATCTTGATTCACGCCCGGCCCTTCCTTGACGGAGGGCCGGTCCACGCGGGTGCAAGGACTGGCATGAAGAGGCAGGCCGAGTCCTCTTCCAGCAAAGGTTTGCTCGAACGGAAGGAGTTCATACGATGCCGGATCAGGAGACTGAAGGCTTCCAGGTGGTTGACAAGCGGAGGCTGATAACAGGCGAGGAGTCTTCCAGCGAAGCTCCCGGCGAGGAAGAGTCTGAGACCGGGCAAGCGGAGGCTGCGAGCGCCAGCGGAGCGGGAGCGCAGACAGCGCAGGATCAGACAGTCCGGGAGAGCGGCGATCAGATGAGCGCCGAGGTGCCCGATCTGCTGGCTTATATGCTCAGCCTCCTCGGCGCTGCTGCCTGGCAGTGGATGGGACTCATTGCAAATCCCGTGACCCGGAAGGCCGAGGTGGATCTGAACCAGGCACGACTGGCGATTGACACCTTCGAGGACATCGCCCGGCGCCTGTATCCCTATCTGGACGAGGAGACGAACCGCCAGATCCGCCAGTCGCTGACAGACCTCCGGGTCAACTTCCTGGAGCGTTCAAAGAGCGGCGGGCAGAGCTGACGGGGGAACCCAGGAGGAGCACGCGTGGAACGGTTATGGGCACCCTGGAGGATGCAGTACATCAATACCCCGGAGACACCGGGGTGCATCTTCTGCGATAAACCCAGACTGGATGACCGGGATGCAATGATCGTGCGCCGGCGGGAACACGGGTTCCTTATGTTGAACGCATTCCCTTACAACAACGGTCACCTGCTCGCCGCCCCGTATCAGCACACGGCAGAGATCTCCGAGCTGCCCTCCGAAGCTCGCCTGCAACTCATGGACCTGGTGGATGAAGCGATCTCGCTGCTGCGGAAGATGGGAAACCCGGACGGGTTCAACGTCGGGATCAATCTGGGAAGAGTGGCCGGCGCAGGGATCGTGGACCACATCCATCTGCACATCGTTCCGCGGTGGAACGGCGACACGAACTTCATGCCCGTTCTGGCCGATACCAAAGTGCTCCCTGAGGCGCTGGAAGAGGTGTGGGGCAAGCTGCATGCGCTAGCGGAGGGTTCCGAGTGATCGAGGTGCAGGACGCGGCCGCTCAGCTGGCCCAACTCGCCGCGCGGGCCGCTACGTGCACGGCGTGCGGACTCTCCCAGACCCGGACGACAGTGGTCTTCGGGGAAGGCAACCCGCAGGCGCCTCTGATGATCGTGGGAGAAGGACCGGGAGAGCGGGAAGATCTGACAGGGCGGCCTTTCGTGGGCAGGGCCGGCGCCCTTCTGGATGAATGCCTGGCGGAGAACGGCATCACCCGCAGGCACGTCTACATCGCGAATGTTGTGAAGTGCCGGGCTTGCATCGTGGAGAACGGGCGCAAGAGGAACCGCCCACCCACCCCTCAAGAGATCGCCGCCTGTAACCCCTGGTTGCAGCAACAGCTGGAGATCGTGAAGCCGCTGGTGGTATTGTGCCTGGGAGCCCCATCGGCCAGCCTTCTGATCCACAAGAACTTCCGGATGACTCAAGAGCGGGGCAAATTCTTCGAGGTTCCCTACGCGCGCTACGCTATTGCCGCCCTGCATCCGGCCTACATACTGCGTCAGGGGGGGCAGGCCTTCCTTGAGGCCCGCAAGACGCTTGTTCAGGACATCGAAGCCGCCCGGCTCAAGGTCATCGAGGTGCGCAGGGAAGCGAAGAAGACTCTCTTCTAGAGAGGCGCTCGCCTCCCCTAGACGGGCCGCCGGTTCCAGATCCCCCCGATGAGCTCCAGAATCCTGTTCAGATCGTCCTGTCCGTAGAACTCGATCTCGATTCTTCCGCGATCCTCCGCGTAGAACACACGAACTCGCGTCTTGAAAAGATCGCGCAACTGTTCTTCTACTGCAGCCAGGTCGGCGCGGGCGGGATGGGGTGATGTTTCACGTGAAACAGTCCGGCCTTTCGCCGCGGAGCTCCACGAGCGCGCCATCCGCTCCGCCTCCCGCACGGAAGCCCCTTTGCGGATGATTTCGTCCGCGACCAGAAGCTGTCCGTTCGGATTCGGGATGGACAGCAACGCGCGTGCGTGACCCTCTGAGAGATCCCCCTTCTCCAAACTCTGCTGTATGGCCTCAGGAAGCTGCAGGAGCCGGAGGGTGTTGGCGATCGCAGGTCGGGACTTTCCAACCCGTGCGGCAAGCTCCTCCTGCGAAAGATCGAACTCGTCCATCAGCCGACGGTAAGCCCGGGCCGCGTCCATCGGACTGATGTCCTCCCGCTGGATGTTCTCGATCAGCGCCACCTCCAGCGACTGCTGATCCTCCATTTCCCGCACCAGAGCGGGGATCTTGCGCAAGCCCGCGACGCGCGCCGCCCTCAGACGCCGCTCCCCCGCCACCAGCTCGTAACGGCCTTCGCCCGCCGGGCGCACCACCACCGGCTGGATGATTCCGTGCTCCCGGATAGACGCCGCCAGTTCCTGGATCGCGGACTCGTCCAGCGTCTTGCGGGGCTGACGCGGATTCAGCGAGATGCACTCCACCTCCAGCTCCATCACGCCGCCCGGCTCCGCTGCGGGTATCAGCGCAGAGAGACCCTTACCCAGACCTTTCCTGTCCAAACCTCATCACCTCCAGCGCCAGCCGCCGGTAACTCTCTGCCCCTTTGGAGCGGGGGTCATACTCGATGACTGGAAGTCCGTGGCTCGGCGCTTCGGACAAGCGCACGTTGCGCGGCACCACCGTGGGAGACACAAGCTCCCCGAAGAACTCGCGCACCTCCCGCACAACATCCTGACTCAGTTTCGTCCGGTAATCGAACATCGTCAGGATCACTTTGGCGATCTCCAGCCTCGGGTTCAACTCCCTGCGCACCAGTTCGATCGTCCTGAGCAGTTGGCTGATGCCCTCCAGCGCGTAATACTCGCACTGGATCGGAATCAACGCAAAATCAGCAGCGGTCAGAACGTTGATGGTCAACAGCCCCAGAGCGGGAGGGCAATCAATGAACACCCACCGGTAGCGCTCTTCCACTCCCGCCAGAGCGTTTTTCAGGCGGGATTCCCGTGAGATCATCGAGATCAGCTCGATGTCGGCGCCGGCAAGGTCCAGCGTGGATGGCACCACATCCAGATTGGAGAACGGAGACGGCATCACCGCCTCTTCCATCGGTGCACCACCGATCAGGGCATCGTAGATCGTCGTCGGGACCTGCTTGCGGTCCAGCCCGCAGCCCGTGGTGGCATTCGCCTGGGGGTCCATATCCACCAGAAGCACCCGCTCTCCCTCGGCTGCCAGGCACGCGGCGATGTTCACCGCCGTGGTGGTCTTTCCCACCCCTCCTTTCTGGTTCACGACGGCAAACTTCAGCCCCAAGACAACCCTTCCCCAAACGTTCCCGGATACTCCCCGGCTGACCGGCCAGATCCAGCCATGCTTTATATCTTGGCGGCGTGGTTCCTGCACGGCAACGCCTGGCGTCTTCTGCTCGCCGTACGCGCTGGAGCCCGCCACCGAACAGCGACGGGCTCCAAAAGAGTCAAATGCGTCAGAAGTATCAGATTCAGTTTCTAGCGGATCCGGTCCGCCCGCATCCGGCGCAGCATCATCTCGCCCACCTCGGCTGGATCCACCCGGTACTCTCCTCGCTCCAGCCGGGCCTTGATGTCGGCCACAAGATCCTCCCGCACATCAGGAACCTCCTCCAGGGCTTTCATTGCCACCTCGATGGCTTCTTCCCGTGAAGTCTTCGGACGCCCCTGACGCTTCTCCCGATGAAGCGACGCCCGGAACTCCTCCGGAAGGATCTTCCCCTTTGCTGCCGCCTGCGCATCCGTTCCTGCTTTTCCCGATTCGAACTCCGAAATCTTCATCGTTTCCTGCCTCCAGTCCGCCTCCGCCCGGAAAACGAAAAACGGCAAACGTCTTCGAAGGCTGCGGCGGGACCACTTCGGCAACCGGGCTGTCTTGCCGCACTCTGCGGTTTAGACCCCTGGCTTTGCGTCCTCCCCTTTCGAAGAGTTTGCCCTTATCGAGAGTTCCTGTATTGCTTGTCCATCCGGTTATTCGGCTGTCCGGACTGGAATCTTTACCCCCTGAGAGAAAAAAGTTGAAAAAAGTTCTCCTCTGTGGAATACCCCCTCTCCGCCTGGATTCTACCACGCAGCCAACCAAACATGTGTTCGGGAAACTCTGCCGCCGGCGGGGATATCTACCACGAAACTGCGAACAGGTAGCAATGGCCACTTGTGGAATCCCCATGCTATACTCCCGCCGTGCGCCTTTTTTCACAGGCCCGGAGTTCCCGTGCGAACGGAAGCGCCTCCGGAGGCCCGGCGCTCTTCTATGGGTGACAGAAAGAATCATCAGTGGCTCACTCAGCTGGGAATGGCCAGCACGGTGGGCATCACGTTGGTCGTAGCGACAGGGATCGGGTATTTTTTTGGATCCTGGCTGGACGCGAAGCTGGGGACGGATCCCTATCTGATGCTCCTGTTCACCCTGCTGGGGGTGGCCGCCGGATTCTGTGAGATGCTGAAACTGGTCACCCGTTTGTCCAAATGAGCGTGATGGACGGGACGCTTCAGTGGCAGTGGCGCAGGTTCTGGCGTTTGTGGGTGGCGACAACCGTTGCCGGCTGTGCTCTGCTGTTTGCGGTGAGTGGAACCGCCACCGGTATTAGCTTCCTGATGGGAACAGGGATCGGCGCGATAAGCCTGCTCCTCATCCGGCAGACTGTCAGAATTCTGAGCCGGAGCGTGCTTACGAGCGAGAGTATCGCATCCAGCCGGGGAGGACGTGCCTTCCGCGCGCTCATCCTGGGCGGCAGGATTATCCTGCTTGCTCTGATGCTGAAGTTTGCTCTGAATTGGACCGGGCTGAGTCTGCCGGCTTTCGCAGTCGGCCTAGGATACACCCAGGCCATTCTTGTGGTATATTCGCTGGCGGGCGGATTTCGTGAAAACAGTCCGGCGGAATGAGAGAAATTGAGGGAGACATCTAGCGACAACCTGAGGCGCGTTGAGAGGCGATCCTTCAGCCGGGTTGCTCCTCTTCTCTTTTGCCTGACCGGCCTCGTCCTTCTGGCCGCCTGTGTCCATCCCGCAGCGCTCCTCGCGGCCGGGCAGGGACACGGCGAGGTCCATGGTCAAGAGTCCCACGGCAGCAGCTTGATGCACGGCAGTCCTTGGCTGTACGTGGGGATGTCCTCCCTCGCGATGGCCTTCCTGATCATCCTGGGGGCGCTTGGCACCCGCAACCTCCAGAAGGTGCCCGGCAAGCTCCAGAATCTGCTAGAGATGCTGGTCGGGGGGCTTGAATCGTTCTACGTCGGCATCCTAGGACCGGGAGGCGAGCGCCACGTTCCCTTTTTGGTCACCACGTTCCTGTTCATTCTGACCATGAACCTGATGGGGCTTATCCCCGGGTTCAAGCCGGCCACCGCAACCCTCAACATGACGATCGCCCTGGCTCTGGTAGCCATCACCTACGTTCAGATCCAGGGGATACGCGAACATGGGCTGTGGGGCTACATCCGGCATTTCATGGGTGAGCCGCTCTGGTTGGCGCCTCTCATGTTCCCCCTTCACATCATCGGGGAGCTTGCCAAGCCGCTGTCGCTGTCTATCCGTCTCTTTGGAAACATCTTCGGAGAGGAGACGGTCATTCTGCAGATCGCGCTGCTTGGCCCCCTGGTGTTGTTCGGGTCCAAGGTCCTTCCACTGCAATTTCCGATCGTTGTGTTCGGGGTATTCACGTCCGTCGTGCAGGCGCTGGTTTTCACTGTTCTTACATCGGCTTATATCTTGATCATAACAAGCGGCCACGAAGAACACGAGGAGCATCACGCGGCGCACCACTCGCCGGGGCATGCGGAGGAGGCTGCTTCAGCGGCATAATCTGCCGATTCAATATTCGGTTTCCCGGCCGATGGCCGGTGTTCAGCACGTCGAACCATCTAGAGGAGACAACATGGGTTACTTAGTAGCACTTGCGATTGCTGCCGGATTCGCGCTTCCGGTCGCCGTGCTGTCGGCGGCCATCGGCCAGGGTATGGTGGGTGGATCCGCCATGTCCGCCATCGCCCGCCAGCCCGAGGCGGCCGGCAAGATCCAGCTCGCGATGATCATCGCTCTGGCGCTGATCGAGTCCCTGGCCATCTACGCGCTGCTCGTGTTCTTTCTGCTTTACGGCAAGCTGCCGGATCCGATGCAGGTCTTTCAGTCGCTGGCCAAGTGATCTGAGAGATATTAGGATCGGCAAACGCCGGAGCGCTTCCTCTCTGGCGGCAGCGCGAAACCGGTAGTTGGCCCACGAAGGGGTGCTGAGTGGAACAGCTGTTTCAAACACTGGGGATAGATACGCAGGTCATCCTGGCTAATATCATCTCCTTCCTCCTGCTCCTCTGGCTGCTCTCGAAGGTTCTCGTCCGGCCGATCAGCGGCATCCTGAAAGAGCGCCGCGAAGAGATCGAAACGTCTTTCCGGCGCATAGAAGAGGAGAACGCCCGCATTCAGGAGGAGCAGGCACGGCTTCAGCAGAGGATGGATCAGATCGAGGCCGAAGCGCGTGCCCGGATCGAACAGGCGGGGGCAGAGGGTGCCCGCCTGAAAGATCAGATGCTGGCCGAGGCCCGCGAAGCAGTCGAACGGATGCGGGAGCGGGGTGTCCAGGAGATCGAGCAGGAACGCGACAAGGCGCTGGCTCAGATCCGCGAACATGTGGCGGATCTCGTGGCACAGGCCACCGAGCGCATCATCGGCCAGACCCTGGACGACCCCGGTCAGCACGCATTGATCCAGCGCACCCTGGAACAGTTGTCGGGCGAGAGGAACTAATGAGGCGCCCTGTCGGTCAGCAGACACGCCACGGAGAAGCGCTGGGATGATCCACAACGCGGCGGCAGTGCGGCGATACGCCGCGGCTCTGTATGCGGCGGCCTCTGCGGCCGGGAACGTGGACCGCGTGGCAGACGACCTGCATCTGGTTGCGAGCGCACTCCACGAGCACCCGAAGCTGCGGGACGCCCTGATCCAGCATGTCACACCGGACCGGGCCAAACGCGCCGTGGTGCAGAAGCTTTTCGGAGAGCGCCTGGACCCGCTTACTCTGCAGTTCCTGCTGCTGCTCATCGAGAAGCGCCGGGAGCGCATCGCCCTGAACGCGGAGGCCGCCTTCCGCAAGATCGCCGACGAGCGTCAGGGGGTCGTGCGGGCGCAGGTCATCTCCGCCGTGGAACTCTCCGGGGCGGAACTGGAGCAACTCCGCGATCTGCTGGCACGCAGAACGGGGCGGCAGGTGATCATCGAGCCGCAGGTGGACCCGGGCATCCTGGGAGGGCTGGTCATCCGCATTGGAGACCGGCTCCTGGACGGTTCCGTGAAGGAGGAGATCCGCAGGCTGCGGCAGGCGCTGGCGGGCCGGGAAGAGTGAGCGGCCGGTGAAACAGACTTTTTGAGAGGCTGAGGACTGAGAGCATGCCATCGAGCATACGTCCGGAGGAAGTAACCTCCATTCTGGCGCAGGAGATCGCCAGCTACGAAAAGGGGCTGGAGGAGATCGGTGTCGGCACGGTTTTGCAGGTCGGCGACGGCATTGCGCGCGTCTACGGCCTGGCCGATGCGATGGCCAGCGAGCTGGTGGAGTTCCCTGGCGGGGTCATGGGAATGGTCCTGAACCTGGAGGAGGACAACGTCGGGTGCGTCATCCTCGGCCCGGACACCGAGATCAAGGAAGGCGACCAGGTCCGGCGCACGGGGCGCATCATTGACGTGCCTGTGGGTGAGGCCGTCATCGGTCGCGTGGTGAACGCGCTGGGCGATCCACTGGATGGCAAAGGCCCCATCGTCACGGAGCACCGGCGGCCCATCGAGACGGTGGCGCCCGGCGTTGTGGACCGCCAGTCCGTCTGCGAGCCGCTGCAGACAGGGCTCAAGGCCATTGACTCGATGATTCCCATCGGCCGGGGGCAGCGCGAGCTGATTATCGGTGACCGGCAGACCGGAAAGACGGCCATCGCTGTGGACACCATCATCAACCAGAAGGGGAAGGATGTCTACTGCTTCTATGTGGCCATCGGCCAGAAGCTCTCCACGGTGGCCAAGCTGGTGAACGTGCTGGAGCAGGCGGGAGCCATGGAATACACCACGGTCATCTCCGCCGCCGCCAGCGACCCGGCTCCGCTGCAGTACATCGCTCCTTATGCCGGCTGCTCCATGGGCGAGTATTTCCGCGACAGTGGCCGTCACGCACTGGTCATCTACGATGATCTCTCCAAGCACGCTCAGGCTTACCGGCAGGTGTCGCTGCTGTTGCGGCGTCCTCCGGGCCGCGAAGCTTATCCGGGCGACGTATTCTACCTGCACAGCCGCCTGCTGGAGCGCGCCGCCAAGCTCTCAGACGCGAAGGGGGCAGGATCGCTGACCGCCCTGCCGGTCATCGAGACCCAGGCAGGCGACGTGTCCGCCTACATCCCGACGAACGTCATTTCCATCACGGACGGACAGATCTATCTTGAGGGTGATCTGTTCTATGCAGGCGTCCGCCCGGCGGTCAACGTCGGGATCTCCGTCTCCAGGGTAGGTTCCAAGGCTCAGATTCCGGCCATGAAGAAGGTGGCCGGCCGTCTGAAGCTGGACCTGGCGCGCTACTGGGAACTGCAGGCCTTCGCGCAGTTCGCAAGCGACCTGGACCGCGTCACGCAGCAGCAGCTCAACCGCGGAAACCGCATCGTGGAGATCCTGAAGCAGCCTCAGTATCATCCGATGCCGGAGGCCCGGCAGGTCATCATCATTTATGCCGCCACCAGCGGCTACCTGGACGACATCCCGGTGTCCGACTGCCAGAGGTTCGAGTCCGAGCTCTATACTTTCCTGGACGCCAAGTATCCGGACGTGGTTCAGGAGATCCAGAGCACCGGTAAGTTCACTGACGAAGCGGAGCAGAAGGTGCAGACAGCCCTGGAGGAGTTCCGTAGAAGCTTCAAGGCGGCACACGGAGGGGCATCCAGCTAAAGTCCTATGGCCAGCGCCCGCGACATCCGGCGACGCATCAAGTCGGTCAAGAACATCCAGCAGATTACGCAGGCGATGAAGCTGGTCGCGTCCGCGCGGCTGCAGAAGGCCCAGACGCGGGTCCAGGCGGCCCGGCCGTATGCCGCCAAGATCCAGCAGATCATCTCGGATCTGGCCGCGTCTGGCACAGCGCTGGCTCATCCGTTGCTGGAAGTTCGCGAGGAAGAGAAGCTTGCGGCCATCGTCATCGGTGCGGACCGCGGACTGGCGGGCAGCTATCACGCCAACATCGTCCGCCTTACGCAGCGCTTCTTGAGCGAGCATAGCGGTCAGGATGTCACGCTACATGTGATGGGTAAGAAGGCCATCGGCTCCATCCGCAAGCTGGGAGCGCCACTGGCGGGAACCTACGAGCTCCCCGGCACGGATGTGGACTTCGCTACGGTGCGCCCCCTCTCGCGCACGGTGCAGGCCATGTTCGAGAACCGCGAGGTGGACGCGGTCTATCTCATCTTCACCGAGTTCCGCAGCGCCATGTCCCAGCGCGCGGTCGTCCAGAGGCTTCTGCCCGTGGAGCCGCCGTCCGGCGAAGAGACCGGCCTGGTGGAGACGTACGCGGACTTCCTGTTCGAGCCGGCTCCAGAAGAACTGCTGGCGCACCTGCTGTCGCGTTACGTTGATACTCTGCTGTTCCGGGCGGTCCTGGAGGCGGTGGCCAGTGAACAGGGGGCGCGCATGACCGCCATGTCCACCGCTACCACAAACGCCGGAGAGATGATCGAGCGCCTGACGCTCTCGCTGAACCGGGCCAGGCAGGCGGCCATTACGGCGGAGATTGCGGAGATCGTTGGCGCCGCCGATGCCATAAGCTGAAGAATCTTGCGCCGCCCGCGGCGCAGAAGGGCCGCGGGCACACAGGGAAAGCATAAGAATCGCCAATGGCTGAAGGAAAAGTTGTACAGGTTATCGGTCCCGTCGTGGACGTCCAGTTTCCGGGCGACTCCCTGCCCGAGCTGCTGAACGCCGTTGTCATCAAGCGGGACGACGGGAAAGACCTCACCGTCGAGGTCGCCCAGATGCTGGGTGACGACGTCGTCCGTTGCGTGGCGATGGCCAGCACTGACGGTCTGGTCCGCGGCATGCCGGCCATTGACACAGGCGGCCCCATCCGCGTGCCCGTCGGCCCCCAGACTCTGGGCCGGGTCTTCAACCTGCTGGGCGAGCCCATTGACGAGCGCGGCCCCGTGGAGGCCGAGCAGACCCTGCCCATCCACCGCAAGCCGCCGGCGTTCGAGGACCAGAGCCCGGCGGTGGAGATGTTCGAGACGGGAATCAAGGTCATTGACCTGCTCTGCCCGTACGCCAAGGGCGGAAAGGTAGGCCTGTTCGGAGGAGCCGGGCTGGGTAAGACGGTTCTGATCCAGGAGCTCATTCGCAACATCGCCACGGAGCACGGCGGCGTCTCCGTGTTCGGCGGGGTGGGCGAGCGCACCCGCGAAGGGACCGACCTCTGGCACGAGATGATCGAGAGCGGGGTCATCGAGAAGACCACTATGGTCTTCGGCCAGATGAACGAGCCGCCCGGCGCCCGCCTGCGGGTAGGGCTGACAGCCCTGACCATGGCGGAGTATTTCCGGGATGTCGCGGGACAGGACGTGCTGTTGTTCATAGACAACATCTTCCGCTTCGTGCAGGCAGGATCGGAGGTCTCCGCTCTGCTGGGACGCATGCCGAGCGCTGTGGGATACCAGCCAACCCTGGGGACCGAGATGGGTGACCTGCAGGAGCGTATCACGTCCACCAAGAAGGGCTCCGTCACCAGCATTCAGGCGGTCTACGTCCCGGCGGACGACCCGACGGATCCGGCTCCGGCGACCACGTTCTCTCACCTGGACGCCACCACTTACCTTGAGCGCGCCATCGCGGTCAAGGCCATCTACCCAGCGGTGGACCCGCTGGTCTCCACGTCCCGCATCCTGGATCCGCTGGTAGTGGGTGAGGACCACTACCAGACCGCAAGGGACGTCCAGCAGGTGCTGCAGCGTTACAAAGACCTGCAGGATATCATCGCCATCCTGGGGATTGACGAACTCTCCGACGAGGACAAACTGACCGTCGCCCGCGCCCGGCGCATCGAGATGTTCCTGAGCCAGCCGTTCTTTGTGGCTGAGACCTTCACAGGGATGAGCGGGCAGTACGTCCCGCGCGATGAGACGGTCAAGGGATTCCGCGCCATCCTGGACGGAGAGGTGGACCATCTTCCGGAGCAGGCGTTCTACATGACCGGCAACATTGACGGCGCCATCGAGAAGGCGAAGTCACTGGGATCGGATTAGCCCTTGTCAGGCAGACCCTTCAGCTTAGATATCGTGACCCCGGACCGGCAGCTGGCCAGTATGCCCGGAGTGGTGTCGCTCGTCGTCCCGGCCGAAGAGGGCTATCTTGGCGTCATGGCCGGTCATGCCCCTCTTCTGGCCCGGCTTGTCCCGGGGCAGGTGACGGTGAAGCTGGCCAGCGGGGCGGAGGAAGTCTTCGCGGTCTCGGGAGGCTTCGTGGAGGTGGGACCGGGGCATGTCACCATCCTCGCGGATACGGCCGAACGTCCCGAAGATATTGATGTCGCCAGGGCGGAGGCAGCCCTCCAGCGGGCCCGGCAGCGTCTGGAGCACCCGTCCGAAGGGGTGGACATAGACCGCGCCCGGCTGGCGCTTCTGCGGGCTGAGGCGCGGCTCAGGACGGCCGGACGCATTCCCGGCTGATTCCTGCGAAACGGCCTGCTCCATCGCCGTCCGGCGCGCCAAGGGGTCCGCGCCCAAAAGTCCCTCCGCAGGCGACGGAAAGAGTCACCGAAATGATGCTCCGTGCACGCCCAGTGTTCTGTCTCCTGCTGACGGCGCTCCTTTTGCAGAGCCCGGGGAGGACCCTTGCCGCAGAAACGGCCCCGGCGCTGGATCTGTGGCTGGGGATGTATCTGGGAAAGCTGAAGATCGGCTACACCAACATCCGCCAGAGCCGAGAGGAGTTCCGTGGCGCTCCGGCCATCCGGACGGAAAGCAGCTCGCGCACGGAGCTGACCGTCCTCGGCCAGACCATGGTGCAGCAGATCCGCACAGTGGTCTACTCCGACCTGACGACCCGCCCGGTCTACGAGGAGTTCGAAATGTCCAGCGGCGGCAAGACCACCCGGGTCATCGCCGACATCGGGCGGGACAGCATCCAGTGCAGGCTGGTGACGGCTTCCGGTGACAGCCGCCGCACCATTCCCATCCCTCCGGGCACCGAGCTGGCGGGAGACGCCTACATGACCGCCCTGGATAGAGGGCTGAAGGTGGGCGATGTCTTCCAGCGCAAGTCCTTCAACCCCCTGACACTGGCGCTGGACGACATTACCGTCCGCGTTGACCGCAAAGAGACCATCGAGTTCGATGGCAAACCGGTAGAGACTCTGGTCATTCTCACAAAGACCCCCATGGCCGAACTGACCACCTATCAGTCTCTGCAGGATGGCCAGGCGCTGCGGATTGACGCGGCGATGGGCATCACCATGCTCCGGGAGCCGCGCGACAAGGCCATGGGCATTCAGCCTGCCGAATACCGCCCTCCCCAGGACTTCGCAATCCTCACAAGCGTCCGCTCCAATGTGGACCTTCCCTCGACAGGGAAGTTGCGCAGGTTGCACATCCGGCTCATCGGGCTGCCAGACGACGTGTTCGTGCTGGAAGACAGCCGCCAGCGAGTGCTGGAGCGCGGCGAGACGGACGGGGCGAAGACCGCAACACTTCTCATCCGGGCAGAAGCCTTCGATCCGGCGCGGTCAGCGGAGCTGCCGGTGGAGGACGAGTCCGTGTCGCGCTGGATGAGTGCGGCCCCCTATGTGGACTCCGACGCCATCGCCATCTGTCGCAAGGCGCGAGACATCGTCCGGGAGGAGAAGAACATCTTCCGGGCCGCCCTGGCCATCCGCGACTGGGTCCACCGCGCCATGGCGCCACGGGGGGAGATGGGCATCCTGCGTCCCGCAACGGACGTTCTGAAGGATCCTGCGGGAGTCTGCCGGGACTACTCCGTGCTTTTCGCGGCGCTGGCGCGCGCCTCCGGCATCCCCTGCCGGATTGTGGGAGGGCTGGTGCTGAACCGCGGGGACTTCTACTACCACGCCTGGAACGAAGTCTGGACGGGCGAGCAGTGGGTGCCCCTCGACTGCACCACACCCGATGCGTTCGTGGACGCCACGCACATCAAGCTGACCGAAGGTGAAGCCACGGAGATGTTCCGGATGGGGCGCATCATCGGCCAGCTGAAGGCCGAGGTCCTGGCTTTCGAGTAGCGCCTACGGCCTGGCTTTCAGGCGCAGTCGCTGCAGATGCCGTGGAAATCCACGCGGCTGTGCTCCACTTCCGCGAAGCCGCTGCGCCGCGCCGCCTCGTTCAGCGCCTCGGGAGGGATCTGAACATCCAGGTCCGCCACCCTGCCGCACCGGCGGCAGACGATGTGCTGATGGGGCGTCAGGTTGCCGTCATACAGAGCCGGACCGGAGCTGTTGTCTATCTGATGCACCAGACCGGCTTCCGCCAGAGCCCCCAAAGAGCGGTACACCGTGCCCAGGCTGATGCGGGGCAGCCGGCTCCGCACCATCTGGAACACCTCGGCCGCATCCACATGCCGCCGCGCCTCGCGCACCGCGTCCAGCACGGCCGCCCTCTGCGGAGTGAGTTGTATCTCAGCCTGTCTCATTGTGGAATCCCCGGAGGCAGTCGGGGCCTCCTCTCCCATTATTCCCCCAAAAGACTCTGATTGGCAATTCCGGCAAGAGTCGCGGACCGCCTTCAGTCCCCGATCACTCCCCGGAGATGATCCGCATCGCGGACCAGCACATCGTCCCACTGATTGCGCGGGAAGCGGCCCAGACTCTCGTCCTCCAGGCAAAGGTCTCCCGCATATCCGGCGGCCTTGAGGATGCGCGCCACCTTGAAGTGGTCAATATCGCCGTCGGGCAGAGGGCTGACGTATTCGCCGTACTTCCAACCCAGCTCGCACCGCGTCTGCTGAAGCTCCTCGGGATAGGCGATGTTCTTGCAGTGGGTGTGCTTGACGCGCGGCGCGAAATGCTCAATGATCTCATACACCCGGTCCAGCGGATGCCCCGCCCAGTAGAAGTTCCCCGTGTCCAGGGTCAGACCCAGCCGCGGCGAGCCCACACTGTCCAGCACCAGATCCAGGAAGTCCGGATCGTTCCCCTGCCGTCCGTGGTTTTCGATGCCCAGATCCACGATGTGATAGTCCGTGCTCTCCAGCACGCGCTTCATACAGTCCGCGAAACGGTTGACGCGGGCTTCCAGGCTCATCTCCGCCTCGCCGGACATAGCGGCGTCTATACGCACGGCGGGAATAGCCAGCTGCCCGGCCGCTTTCACCACATCCGTCACCCAGGCCACCTCCCGCTCCAGGTCGTCCCGGTTGAAATCATTCATCAGGAGGAACGCGCTCGCTCGCACGCCGTGCCGGGCGAGGTGCACCGCCCACTGCCGGATGCTCTCCTCGCTGTCCAGGGTGGAGAACTCCTGGCCGTCCTCAGGCTCCACATTGCGGACGCGCATCTCGCGCGTCACCTCGAACTCCACAGCATCCAGCCGGAGCGCCTCCAGACCAGAAGCCAGCGTGGGCCAGACCTGCAGCACGATGTGATCGCGAACTGAAGCGTACATAGGAACCGAACCTTTCTCACAGCAGAGCGGCGGGAAGCCCGGAAGGGACCCGGCCTGCGCCGGTGGAAGGTTCGGCGGCATAGCTGCAGCCTCCTCCCATCAACGAAGGATTGAGGCAAACGATAGGGGGAGAACGGTACAGGGCAGAAGGGACGGCCGCAGCCGCCCCTTCCACTTCCAGGAGAGCAGCCTAACCAGCCGCTTGATCTCTGGTTAGACCGCCGCCCCGGCGGCGCGCCTGCGCGCAGGCCCACCCGGACCACCGGAGGGCTCCGGGCACCAACCGGCAGGAAACAGGCCTACCGGAGGCATCTGCAACGGCGCGTATGTCAACCCCGTCCCGGCCATCGTCGGTGACGGAGGCAGGGAGGAGGATACATCTGGTTCTTCCACCCGGCTATGTCTGCCAACCCCGTCAGAAATACCAGTATTAGCTCACCTAACGCCGTCGCCACAGCCTGTGTTCCGCCGGTCAAACGGGTATAAGCTGTACCGGTATCCGCGTGATACCGGGAGCGCTCCGGCCCCGTAGTAAGGGAAGGAACCCTGACCGAGATGGACATACCGGCCCGCGAAGCGGGTTTCGCCGCTGTGACAAGTTGCTTGCTGTGCCTTGCGCTGCTTTCGCTTCTTCCGGCTGCCGGCCGCGCCCAGGGCACCGGGCAGCCGAATCTTGCCATCCCTGTCGAGGAGTGGGCGCCCTATGCCGACGGCGGCAATCCTCCCGCGATTGTGGGAGACACCTCTACCCAGGCAGGCGGATCCCCGGCCCTCCGGCTCATCTATCGTGATGCCGAGCCTCACTGGGGAAGCGTGGGCCGTCAGGTCACACTCACCCCGGACACGCGCGCCATCCGTCTACGGTTCCTCAAACACTCGTCCGGGCCGGGCGCAGCGCTCTATCTCTGGCTCCTGGAGCCAGATGGTGACCGGTGGGTGCAGCAGGTGACGGTGGACGGGCAATCCTTTGGCGACCTGCGGCAGGGCTGGCACGAGACCGAAGTCCCTGCCGGTCTGTTCCGTTACGAGCCGTCGGGCGACGGTAAGCGAGGCATGCGCAGCGCCAGCCGCCTGCTGATCGGCTGCAACTTCGCGGATTTGGACGTCACCTTTGCTGAGATCCGGCTGGTCCTTGCGGGAGAGACGCCCGCGGAATCGCCCGCCAGGCTGCCTCCGCCCGCGCGAGTGGAGGGAGAAAAGGGCCGGATCGCGATCCTGGCGGAGAACTTCGTCATCCGCCGCCCGGAGACGGAAGGGCCCTTTGGTGTCACGCGCCCTCTGACGGAAGCGGAGAAGCGGGGCTCCCCTTCCGCATCGGACCCAGAGTTTCTTGCGGAGCTCGCCACGCGCGCCGGATACGGCGCTACGCTTCTGTCGGCCTCCGCGCTGGAAAGCCCCGGCTATCTCTCACCCTCCAACTTCGATGTGCTGGTCATTCCGTGCGCGCCGTACTATCCGCTGAACGCGGGGGAGGCCATCCGGTCCTATCTGACAGCGGGCGGGAGCCTGTTCACCACAGGGGGCTACGCCTTCGACCAACCCTGCGTGCGGGCGGGGGAGGGATGGCAGACTGTTGACCAGGCGCTAACCGTTGAACGGGTGGACCGGGAGGAACCGCCGGTCCGGCTGAACCATCGCTTCGCCATCCCTGCCGACGGGCAGGGACCGCCCGCCGGAACAGTGGGGCTGTTCGACCCCTCCTATCCGCTGAAGCGGGCGGCTTACGCCGAATCGCTGGTGGACTTCATTCCCCGCGTGCGGATGGACGGCCCCTTCCAGGGATGGGCGGCCTGCGCGCTCCTGGGCTCCAACAACCCGGTCTTTCCGGCGCCCTACGCCCGGCGCATCCCTCTGCTGATGTCCTTCGACGCCATCGGCCGGGAGACCGGGGCGCTGGGTCAGATCGTCCATCATCACGCCGGACCGTTCCGCGGGTCAAGCTGGGCAGCCTTCGGCGTGACCAACCGGGATCTTTTTGCCCGATCCGGGCCGCTGGCGGCGGAGTTCGCGGACATTCTGGACCGGCTGGTGCGCAAAGTCTATCTCCATTCGCTGCGCACGGATCTGGCACTTTACCGCCCGGGCGAGACGGTCACGCTCAGTGTCAGCGTGGCCAACTTCCAGCGTCAGGCGGTCAAAGTATGGGTTCAGTTCGAGCTGTTCACCGAGGAGGGAATCTCCGTCCAGAAACTCCCCCCGGAGGAGAAAGAGGTGCCCCCAGGATTCGAGGAGCGCTTCACGGGTCTGTGGACGGTGCCCGTGGCGCCGGGGGACGACTTTTATGAAGTGGTCTGCCGGCTGAGCTCCGAGTCCCTCTCCGACGAAATGCGCACCGGCTTCTGCGTGGAGGACCGTCAGGCCTTGCAGTCCGGCCCGCCCGTTCTTCTGAAGGACAACTACTTCCTGCGCGATGGGCAGCCCTCGTTTCTGCTGGGCACCAATCAGACGGGGGCGGTGTTCTGCTCGGCCTTTGAGGATCCTCTGATCTGGAAGCGGGATCTGGACGCGATGAGCGGCGCAGGGCTTTCCATCATGCGGGTGCTGCATTTCAGCCCATTCGTCGTTTCACAGACGGGGGAGCCGCGCGCCCGGCCGCTGGATCTGAACGTGGAGTCGCTGCCGCGCTGGCTGGAGCGCAGGCTGGACGCTCTGGTGCAGTTGACGGCCCGCTACGGCGTCGCCTTGATGCTGACCCTGCACGACTGGATGGGGCTGAACCTGACGGACGAAGAGCTTGAGGCGCAGCGCCGCTTCGCCTCGCTGGTGGCTGGCCGCTACAGGGACTGCCCGCACGTGTTCTTCGACATCCAGAACGAGCCGGAGGTGGCGCTGGACCGGCCCAAGACGGACTTCGCGCTGTGGAACCGCTTCCTGCTGGAGCGATACGGCTCGCGGGAAGCGTTGCAGGATGCCTGGGAATCGCTTGCGGGAGATGAGCGTCCCGGGGCCATCGAGATTCCTCAGGAGGGAAAGGACTGGACCGATGGCCGGCGGGTTGACCTGGACCTGTTCCGTGTGTGGTTGCTGGACCGCTGGGCAAAAGCCAACGCGGAAGGTGTGCGCCAGGTCTCGAAAGCGCCCATCACCATCGGATTCATCCAGCACATGACGTTCGCGGACCAGCTGCTGGGGATGGCCTGGCTGGACTTCGCGAACAAGCACTACTACGGAGACAAACGCCGCTTCGCAGCAGAGATCAAGGTGGTGGACCGCCGATTCGAGGGCAAGTCCCTGACGGTGGGCGAGTTCGGCAGCGTTGTTGATCACGATGCCCGGATCCGGGGGATCTCCAGAGAGAGCGCCGACTGGCAATGGTACCTGGAGGCCGCCGGCACGACGCTGGGGATGGGAGGCGCGTTCATCCTGAACTGGTGCTGGAAGGAGATGCCGGACAATGTCTTCCCCTGGGGCATCAACTCTCCGAACGACAATCTGCCGCGGGAGACACTGCTCGCCTTCCGGGCCTTCGCGCTGGCGACGCGTGATTTCCGGCCACAACACGTCCCCCCAACGGTCTATCTGATCGCCCCGGACCTGAACCGGATGGGCGCCCAGGCGGAAAAAGTGAACGGGGCCGTCCTCAGGGCCATAGAGGCGCTGCTACAGCTGCAGGTGGAGTTCGGCGTGGTGAACGAAAGCGCCCTCGACCGCCTGCCCACAGACGCCAGAGCGCTCATCCTTCCCGTGCCTTATACGCTGAAGGACGAGGCTTTCGAGAAACTGGAGGCGTTCGTGCGCGGAGGAGGAGCGTTGCTGGTGACCGGAGACATCACATTCGATGCGCACCGCCGGCGCGCCCGCACCGATCGGCTCTCCCGCCTGTTCGGGCTGGAGTTCGTGCGCGAGCTGCTTGCTCCCGTGCAGACGAAGCGCGATGAGAAAGGCGAGCTTCTTCCTGCCATCGAGGTCCGGCCCGCCGGCGCGGAACGCGATGAGAAGGAGCCGCTCTGGGTGAACCGGTCCGGGAACGGACTTGCGCTGTTCGACCCGGTGCCCCGCGAGCTGGACTCTACGCCTTCGGCGCTGTACGCCCGTGCCCTGGAGTTGGCCGGCATTCCGGTCCGGACGTTGCTCCCCGATGCGGAAGGGGTTCTCGTCCTTCGCTCTGCAGGCGCGCGCGAGGGCGAAGACGCGCTCTTCGTGGTAAGCCGCTCCGCCGAGCCGCGCAGGATACGGCTCCCTGGTGAGGTGGAGCTGGATCTGCAGCCCGGCTCTTCTTGCCTGCTGGTGCGGCGGGGCGGGCGGCCTGTCAGCGTGATCGCATCGGGTTCCGTGACGCTGAGCGGGAAGGAATGGGCGCGGTTGGATGCTCCCGCGGCCCTGGTGTCGCTGGACGGACGCCCATTGAACGAAAGCTCCATGCTCGCCGTCCATCTTCTGGGGCAGGGACAGCTGCGGATCAACGGCTTCCCGGCGGCTCAGGCTCGCATTCGCGCCGGACGGATCCGCAACGGACGCTGGCAGACGCTCGCCACCCGCCAGCCTCAGCAGACGGAGCAGCTGTTGATCATTCCCGCGGAAGAGGCGCTGGCTTTCGCGATGATGATCGTCGCGCCGGAAGAGAACCTGGAGGAGGCGGCCCGGCAGGTGGAGCGGCGGCTCCTTTCGCGGGCGGAGGCGCCTGCTCAGCCAGCCAGGCGGTAGGCCACGCTCGGGGCTGCCTCTATACCGCCCGGTCCTCCCCGTCGGGCGAGGGACAGTACCCAGTCGGCAGCTTCCAGCAGAGTCTGCGGGGTGCTCTCGCCGGTATCGGATGCAGCGACCACGCCGAAGCACGCAGTCGGGTGCAGATGGCCGAGCGCCGTCTCCACGCTAACGTCGCGGACCGTCTGAGACAGCTTCTCCGCCGCCACGTAGGCCCCGATCAGGTCGGTCTCCGGCAACAGCAAGGCGAACTGGGAGTAGCTCATCCGCGCCACGACGTCGGTACGGCGCGTATGCTTGCGAAGCGCCCACCCGATCATCGCCAGAAGCCTGCCGGTCACCTCATCCCCGTACTGAGCGCGCAGATCTTCCACCCCGTCCACCTCGCACTTGACGACCGCCAGGGGGCGATGGTACCGCGCGGCGCGGTAGAGCTCCAGGCTGAGATGACGCTGGAACGCCTCGGGGGTCTCGGCACCTGTAACGGCCTGTTCCTCGTCCGTCTCGCACTCCTCCTCCAGCAGCACCAGCAGGCTGTCCTCGCCGGGCCAGATCTGCAGAGCGCAGGGACGCAGCAGGCCGTCCAGAGAGAGCACACTCAAGCGGATCTCTACCCGGGCGCCCAGACACGCCTCCTGGATCGCCTCCAGGAACGGTTCCCGGAAGGAAGGTGCTACGATATCCTCCAGACGCCGGCCCGCAAATGAGTCGCCCGGCATGCCCGCGAGATTGGCAAGTGCTGGATTCGCGCCTGTCACCGTGCCCTCGCGGTCAAGCACCGCCACCGCCGTGCGGGTGCGTCCCAGGAAGTGGGCCAGAAGCTCCTGACAGTGTTCTGCAAGCTGTTCGGTCATCGGTTGCCCGTCCCCGCTGTGGATACAACCGGCCTGATCGAGGCAGGCCGGCTTCGCGGACCATACGGCATGTTTTCGGCAGGCGAAGCGGCTGCGCGGAGGGCCTTTTTCAGCAGCGGCGCACATCCCCGGGCCATTTCATATCTGGGAACCCGCCTCGCCGTGGACGAACCCACACCGAAGCCCCATGGCCTTCCACGCACGGGTGAGACGCGCCCGCCGGCGGTCCGTCCCCTCACCGGACGCGCCTCGCCTTGACGGGTGCGCATCACCGCGAGGCACAGTCCAAGCGCCGCCGCAGCCCACAGGCGCGGGTCCGAAAGAGGATCCTCCGATCCTCCTGGCCCCCCACCGTCGCGGGAGGCCACCCACTCACGATACTCGGCAGGATAATGGAAGGATGCGGCTGCCGCCCCGGCGGGAGTCCCTTTCAGAGCCTCCTCCCATCCCGGAGCGCGAGTCCGGCCGGCCGCATCGGAGAGAAGGAGGACCAGATCCTTCAGCATCTGGCGGCGCTCGTCCGGCGCGCTCCGCGCGGCCGTCTCAATGAGGAACGACACTGCGCCGGTGGATGCGAAGTAGCGGTGAGCAAGAGTGGGATCCGCTCCCGGCCGAGATGAAATCAGAGACACGCCACGGCCGGGGGCACGGACGGCGGGGAGGGCCCTGCCGGCCAGCGCACGCTCCATGCTGTTGGTCCGGCCGGGCGCGGCTGCCATCTCCAGCCCGTTGTCCGCCGGAGGGGGATCATCGGGGCTCCACTGGTGGAGGTCCAGCACCATGTGAGGCGCCCACCGCGCAAATGCCTGCTTCACCGCCCGGGTCTCGGGCTGGATCCGCGCGCGCCAGTCACGGTTGATGTCGGCGCCAGCGCTGTTGGACCGCCGGCCCGCCTGCAGGCCGTCGGGATTGGCCGCCGGGACGATGATCCACAGAACGTCCTCCAGCCCGGTGAGGCCGCCGGAGCCTTTCCGCACAGATGGAGTCAGCAATTCAGAGGGATCTCTGCCGGACGCGCAGTGGCGGATGATGTCCGAGATGGCCTCCACGCTGGCGGGCTCGTCCCCGTGCTGGGCGCAGATGATCAGCACCCGGACCGGTGGAAGTGAAGGACGGCCTGTGGGGCTCAGGACCACCAGCGGGATGTTCCGTCCCTCAAGGCTGCGGCCTGCGCTGTAGACCCGCACGGAGCCGCTCGCGCGCGCTTCCCGTAGGGACTGTTGCAGCTTGAGAAGCGGAGCGGAAGGAGGCGCGGAAAGCTCTTCCACGCGCACCTGGACGGCCACCGCGGGCACGGTCAGCGCCAGCGCTGACGCCGCGCTAAGTGCTCTGATCCAGAAACCGGGCATCGGCCGCCTCCTCACGGCCTCCGCAGGCCCGCCCCAGCCGGCGCGCGGTCCGGGCCCGGCTCAGCTCCGCACCCAGGGCCTCCAGACGCTCCGCCATCATCGCCGCCCACCGGCTGTCCAGGTCGGCGGCCTGACCGCTGAGCTCTATGCAGCGCTGCCGCTCGCGTTGCAGCGCCTCGTCAGGATCCGCAGTTGCCTGCTCTCCCTGCACGACCGAGGCCAACTCTCCGATGAGCGGCATCAACTGCTCGCGCCGGTCCAGGATGGAACTGATGCCGCTCGCATCGTCAGGGGACAAAGTGAGAGCCGTGCGCGTGAGCCTGACCCATTCATCCAGCAGCGCATTCAGGCGCTCCAGCGAGCCGGCTACATCCGGTGGCGGGCCGGAGAGGGCCATCAGGCCGCCTCCTGAAGCTCCACCGGAGACAGCGCAAGCCTTTCCGCGCGGCTGCGCCGCTCCGCCTCCTGCCACGCGTCGCGCAGCCCCTCGATTCCGGCGCGGACCTCTTGCAGCATCTCCAGATCGTCCTTGATGTTCGCCTCCGCCAGGCGCAGATAGTACCAGTCGTAAAGCGCGGAGAGGTTCCGCGTGATCCCTTCATCCACCGAAGGATCCAGACTGGCCGCCAGCACGGAGAGGATGTTCTGCACGCGCTGGATGCAGGAGTTCTGACGGTCGTGATCCCTGTTGCGGACGGCGTCCTCCGCATCGCGCAGGAACCGTACCATCCCGTCATACGCCATCACTACAAGATGCTCCGGGCCTGCCGTGGCCCCCTCGTTCACCGCATACTGCTGATAACCCCGCACTCCGCTCAACCGCGCGGTCCCCCTGATGTGCTACTTACTGTTGTTCCGGGACGCTGTCAGGCCGGACATCGCCTGCATCAGATACTGGGACTGGCTCTGTAGCCGGCTGAGGCTGGCCTCCATGGCCGAAAACTGCGCCCGCAGACGTTCTTCCATAGTGGCCAGCCGGTCCACCATACGGTTCATCTCTTCGTTCAGAGCGTCTATGCGCGTCTGGACGCCCTGCTGCAAACCGGTGAGCACACCGGTGCTGGGGTCCGTCAGGCGCTCCAGAATGTCCGTCAGCCCGGCGGCCACGCCTCGCGAGTAGGTCACGAACCCCTTGCTGCCCGTTGTGGTGGAGTTGACCAGAATGGAGAGCCCGTCGGTCGTGGCATTGCCCGCGTTGCCCGTCAGCATCTTCCCGCTGCCGGTTGCGGGCTCGCCGTTGATGGTGCCCTCCACGTCCACACCCTGTTCGCCCGTGCCGGAGCCTGTCTCACCCTCGGGATTCGTCCCCGTCACGTTCACGGTGCCGATTCCCGTGGAGCCGCTTGTGAACGCGCTGACACTGCTGTAGGCGCTTACCACAGCCCGCGAGCCGAAGCCGGTGCTCGTGAGCGTCAGGAAGTTGCCCGTACCCGTCCCGTCCGCCTGGGTGGCTGAGGCCAGCACTCCCGTCGCATCCTTCGAGGCGTTGATGGCGGCCACCACCTGCTCCAGAGTCATCCCCTCGCTCAGGTTGATGGCGATGCCGTTGATGGTCAGCGTCTCGGCCTGCTGCAGGGGGCCGGACATCTCTGCCCCGGCGGTCACACGGGTCTGCGTGGCCAGACGGGTGATCTCCACGGCCCAGCCCGAGCCGGTAGACTCTTTCGTGGCCCCCGTGGCCGACAGGAACCGGATGGAAGGATCGGTGGAGCTTCCTGAGCGGGCAAACAGCGCGCTCACGGCGGAAGGGTCCGATTCCAGCTTCGCCCGCAGCTCCGCTTCGTTTACGCTCAGTTTGCCAGTGCTGGCCATCCGCACCCCGACGCTGCTGAGGGCCGACACGGCCGGCCTGAGGCCGCTGACGCTGCGGACCAGCATACTGGAGAGATCCGACGTGATGCTCTGCAGCCCGAACTCTCCCAGCAGCGGACCGCCCTGCTTCTGCTCCACGTCGTAGCTGGCGACCTCTTTGACGTAGTCCACGAAATCGTTATAGGCCTTGACCAGATCCTGGACCTTCTGGACTACGGCGTCGTTGTCCCGGGCAACGGTCAGTGTGAACTCGGAGGCTGAGACACCCTTCACGTTGAGGGTGATGCCGGGAAGCGCTGTGCTGATGCTGTTCGTGGAGCTCTCCACCACGATCGGGGTGCCGCCTGCGCCTATCTGCACTCTTGCGTTGGACGCTGCAGTCACCAGGCTATCAGGGCCGGCGAAGGATAGCCCGGTCCCGCCCGTCAGACTGGTCTCGATCTGGATCGCTCCCGCGGTCCCGGTGGTCTTGCTGGTGATCAGCAGCCGGTAGGGAGTCGAGCCGGAGCCGTCATTGACGATGCTTGCGAAAACGTCCGCGCCGGATGCGTTGATGGCATCACGCACAGCCTCCAGATGGCCCGCGCCCTCCGGGATGTAGACATAGGTGGCGGTGCCGGTGGCTGTGTTCGTGATGGTGATGGAACCTGTCCCGACGCTCGTCGTGGTGGTGTCCGCGAACCGCTGGTCGGAGCCCAGCTGGTGAGCCCGCGCCACGCTCAAGACCTTCAGGGTGTATGTGCCGGCCGGAGCTCCCGCCGAGGCGGTGGCGGTCAGGGCGTCGGGGTTGGAGGAGGTGGCGGAAAGGGTCTGGAACGCGGACGCCGAGGACAGCTGCGAGGCGCTCAACCGCACGGCCAGCAGCCTGGCGTTCACGTTCTGCCACGCCTTCAGCTTCTCCGAAAGCGCGTCCCGCTGCCCTTTCAACAGCTCCACGGGGCGCTGCCGGTATGCGATGATCTTCGCGATGAGCTCGTCCGTCTGGATGCCGGAGGCAAGCCCGCTCACGCTTCCAAGCCCGGGCATGGTGGTCTCGAATCCTCCCTGCGGCGGCTCGCGCTTCAGGCGCGGCCGCCATCACTTACTGCAAGTCGTCCATCCGCGGCGCGGGCCTTAGCCGCCCTCGCGGGTCTGTCCGTCAGGCCGCCATCCCCAGTTCGTCCACAGGGCTGGCGTGATCGTGAAGCTCGTGCAGATGATCGTGATGCACCAGCTCGTGCACTCTGACAAGAGCGTGGCAGTCCACAATGACCAGCGCCGTCTGATGGTGAGCCGGCGCCTCGTGTTCGGGATTCCGGTGCGCGGTGGTGGCTTTCGTCCGCTCCAACGTTCCTCTTTTCTACACTGAGCCGGAAGCCCCGCCGGCGGGCCGTTCCAGCCATCACCGGACAGGGCGATCTCTTCTCACATTCGGGGGAAGGCGGCCCCGCCGCGAAAGGCGGGGCCGCTCTCGATTCCAGTCAGTCCCGGCTTACCGGAGCAGCTGCAGGAGAGCCTGCGGCGCCTGGTTCGCCTGGGCCAGCATCGCGATGCTGGAGTTCATCAGGATCTGGGCCTTCGTGAACTCGGAGATCTCCGCGGCGATGTCGGTGTCGCGGATCGAGCTCTCGGACGCCGAGATATTCTCCACGGCGATAGACAGGGAGTTGATGGCGCTCTCGAACACGTTCTTCTGCACCGCTCCCAGGTCACCCCGCAGAGTGGAGACCTGCGAGATCGCCTTGTCAATCAGCTTCACAGCGTCGCGGGCGCCAGCCGTGGTGGTGACGTCAATGTCGGCCACACTCGTGGCGCTGGTCTCGAGACCGGTGACGCCGACACCCAGCTTGTTCGCTGCCGTTCCGCTGACGTTGACGGATGCGGTCTGGCCGACCTCAGAACCCACCTGGAACTGCAGCGAGCCCTGAGTTACCACAACGTCCAGTGTACTGGCTGCCGCCCCGTTCAGATAGAACACCGCGCCGGCCAGGTCGGAGTTCGCAGGGCCGGTCCACGTTCTGCCGGATCCCGTGATGTTGCTGGCGTTGACCGTGCCGCCTGTGAAGGAGGCCACAACGTCCACACCTGCGGTCACCGTCGGCGCGCCGCCGAAGAAGTTGGTCTGCGTCACGCTGCCGCTATAGCTCACGTCGATCTTGGCGTTGGAGCCGTAGGCCACACTTTTCAAGGTGATGACACCGGATGCCTGCGAGGCCGTCACACCGGTCTGATCCGACACCGCGTTGATCTTGGCCACCGCCGTCGCCGCCGTGTCCGACGCGGTCAGCGCGACGGAGACGTTATTGATGACGATAGCACCATTCGCGGCTGTGTAAGCTGCCGCGCCGACCACTGTTCGCTGCGTGGCTGCGGTGTTGATGGTGATGGTGTAGGTTCCGGACTTGGTCGCCGTGGTTCCCGAGATGAACTGACCGTTCGTCAGGCCCGCGGTCACCTGTGCCTGCACGCCGGCGGAGCCGTTCAGCAACTTGCGTCCGCCGAACGCCGTCGTGTCGGCGATGCGGTTCAGAGCCTCGATGGCCGAACGGATCTGAGCCTGGTCGGCGGCCAGCTGGGTGGAATCCACCGCGCCGGTGTTCAGCGCGTGCACAGCCAGGTCTCTCATCGAGCGCAGCAGCGAGTGCACCTCGGTGAGAGCGCCTTCCGCGGTCTTCACCATGTTGACGGCGTCCTGAGTGTTGGAGATAGCCTGCTTCAGGCCGCCGATCTGCGCGCGCAACGCCTCGGAGATAGCCAGTCCGGCCGGGTTGTCCGCGGCACGGTTAATCTTGTACCCGGACGACAGCCGCTCGATGGAGCGGGTCACCATGTCGTCATTCGAGCGCAGGACGCGGCTGCTCTGGAGCGCGGCGCTGTTCAGATTGATGCGAAGCGACATTTGAGATCCTCCTTGAATGTCTGCCCCTTCAGGATTTCCCGTCCGGCCTCATGCCGGACGCTTGCATTCGAATGAGCCATTTCGCCAGACCGATTCGGCTCCCGCAACGGTTTCGGGCGACCTCAAGCGTGACACTCTGACCGTCCACGCCACCTTTCGGGAAACAGGTCTGACCCGTGCCTTTCAGCAAACCACCGAGGGCCGGGTTCGGCCATTCATCTGGGTTGTTCCACGGCAAATCGCGGGAAGTAACAAAGTGATTGCGGGGTTTATCACACTTTTGCACAGCTTGCGCAAGCGCGCCTCACTGGAAGAGGGGCTACGCGGAAAGGCTGTGCAAGGGAGAAAGACTTCTCTGCCGGAGCAGCTTATGAGAGGATGCCGCGCCGCCGGGAAGGAGCACGAGGGTGATCTTCGAGCAGTATTGCCAGGTAGGCAGATTGAAAGCTATTTCGTCCGGGCTGAGTCGTCCCCTTTGTCCTGATCTTCCACGGACTCGGCGGCGGCGTTCAGGGACTCGCGATCCACTCCCGCCGCGCGCACGTTCTCCTCGGCCACCTGCTCAAGCAGCTCCTTGCGATGCACAGCGATGGAGCGGGGCGCGTTGATGCCCAGCCTCACCTGCTCGCCGCGCACCTCCAGCACGGTGACTTCGATCTGATCCCCGATAACGATCTGTTGTCCGACCTTCCTGGCCAGCACCAGCATCCTGCTTCACCCTTTTCTACCCGGCTTCGCTACGCCGCCCGCGACCCGGCCTCCTTCGCCGCGCCTTCCGGCTGCCGCTTCAGTTGAAACAGCAGATGCCTGGGCGAGTAGTTCTCGCTGGACAACACCACCTGTTTCGCTGCCAGAGTCCTGCGGTTCACCACGATGGGCCCCAGCAAGTTGGTCGTCACGCGGCGCTCCTCGTCCACAGTGACCGTGGTCAGCACCACCGCATCCTCCGCGCTGGTCAGCTCCAGGGCCTCCACATCCGCGTCCTGCAGATCGAACTCGTAGTCGTTGAAGAAGTCCATCGGATTGATGACCGCCAGCGACAGCGCCGGCTCATCAAGACATTGTAGCCAAAGGAACGGAGAATCCTCCCGGTGGGACAGCAGGCAGAATCTTTTCGCCTGCGGAATCCCCACCAGACCGTCCTTCAGATGGATGCAGGACTTCTCCTCGATCTCGATCTCACCGAAACGCGTGACCACGTTCATCACAAACAGCCCTCCCAGGAGACGGCCCGCGCCGTCTACCTCAGATAGTCCAGCAGTGTCAGTCGGAACACGGAAGAGGCAGAAAACAGCGCGGCCTGATAGACCTGCTCCTGGGTTTTCAGGTCCACCACGGCCTGAGCCACGTCTGCATCTTCGGTCCTGGAGCGCAATTCCTTGAGATTGTCCCGTGTCTGCTCCAGATGCCCCACCATCCCTTCCATGTTCTGGATGCGTCCTCCAAACTCAACCCGCATCGCCAGGGTGCGCTTGGCCGCCGACTCCAGGCGCGTGATTCCCAGCTCCGTCGCCGGCGTGTCGGCGTTCAGGATGGCCTGCTTCAGATCCTGAATGACCCGGAACAGATCCGGCTCGCCCGGCGCGGCCGCGGAGTCCAGGTTGAAAACCGCCGCCGCAGTGGTGCTGACGGACACCACCGTGGATGGGCTCACCTGGATGCGCACGGAGCCATCCCCGCCGCCGTAGGTGAATCCCGTCCCCACCGTCTCCGACGGAGCCGCGCCAAAGATCTGGTCCAGCGTGTACCCACCGGATACCGAGACCTGAATGACGTTGCCGGAGTCAGGATGCGCCATCCTCAGCTCCACCCCGCCCGCCCCGTTGTCCCGCGCAGTCACCCGGTGCAGCCCGCTTCTGGCATTGATGCGTGCGATCAGCGCGGCCGCAGTGTCACCGGGCTCCACGGAGATGGCCACACCGTTGATGGTCAAGGTGCCGCCGGTGGCCTGCGGCGCGAACGCGCCAGTGCCTGTGAAACGGTGCTCCCGTGCCACCGGCGCAGAATCTGTGCGGTGGCCGGAGAAGATGTACCGCCCCAGATGCCGTGTGTCCGCCACGTCGCGGAGGCGCTCCAGAAGCGCGTCCAGCTTGGCCGCCAGCCCCTCCCGGGCGGCCGGGGACATGGTGGCGTTGATGGAGCTCTGCGCATCGGTGATGGCGGACTGGATCTGGTTGTACACCTCGTCCAGCGCGGCGGATGTGCGGGCCATGAAATCCTTTGCGATGCCGGCATTGCGCAGGTACTGTTCGATATCCGAAAGTTGCTGCGTGTAATACAGACTCTGGTTCGCCGCGACGGGATCGTGCGAAGGCTTGCTGACCTTCTTGCCGGTGGCCACCAGCTCCTGCAGGCGCACCAGACGCGCATAGCTGGTGGCCATGTTCGCCTTGGCGTACTCTGTCTGAGATCCGAGCGTGACGCGCATTCAGTATCCCTCCCTTACCTCACACCCACCTGCTCCAGCAGGACCTGAAGAATGTAGTTCGTGGCCTCGAAGATACGAGCCGAGGCCGCAAAGGATTGCTGGTAGCGGACCATGTCCGCCAACTCCTCGTCCAGAGAGACCCCGGACACCGACTCGCGCTGGCGGACAAGCTGCTGAAGCGTGAACTCGCGGGTCAGCGCGCTGCGCTCGGCAAGGGCCAGGTCTCCGCCGATGCCGGTCACCAGCGAGCGATAACTCTGGCTAATGGTCTCGCCGCCGATCAGCGCCACCTCCGAGAGGTCGGCGATGGCCTGCGCAATGGCCGTGTTGCCCGGCTCTCCCGTCGCCGACGCCGCTACCAGCGACGGATCATCCAGAAGCTGCTGGTTCACGCGCAGCGTGGCCGCGCCGGTCCCCGGCGCAAAGAAGTCCACACCGGTCGTGCCGGCCATACCGTAACCCTGCCGGTGCAGGGCGTTGACCTGCTGGATCAGCGTGTTCGCGATAGTGTCCAGCTGGCCCAGATACCGTGGGATGGCCGAATCCCGGATGTCCAGAAGTCCCCGCAGCTCACCCGAAGTGATGGCCACCCTGCCCATTCCGTCCGCCCATACGGGCTGCCAGGCGCCCGACGCGTCCTGCTCCACCGTGATCTCCCGGCGGAACGTGCCTTGCACCAGCGCGTGCCCCCCGATGTTCAGGATGAAATCGCTCCCCGAGTTGCCGTGCGCCGACACATTGACCAGCGCCGAGAGCTCCTCCACAAGCTGGTCCCGCCGGTTCAGCAGGTCGTTCGGACCAAACCCGCCATGCTCCAGAGCCACGATCTTTTCGTTGACCTCGGCGATGTCGCGGGCGATGCGGTTGATCTGGTCCACGCGTGTGGCCACACCGGAGTTCATCTGGGTCTGCTGCGCCCTGATGTTGGCGTAGATCTCCCGGATCCTGTTGGCCAGGATGTCGGCGCTGGCCACCACCGCAGAGCGCGGCGGCAGACCTTCAGGATTGGCGGCCAGCTCGCGCCACTGGTTCCAGAACTTATCCAGCAGAGTGGCCAGGCCGTTGTCGCCCAGCTCGTTGAACTGGCTCTCCACGGCGGTCAGCAGATCGCGTGCCACGCCCCACTGCGCCTTGGACTGGGTGGCCGCGTTGATCCGCATGTCCAGAAAGGCATCCTGAACGCGGCGGATGCCCTTCAACTGGACACCCGTCCCGGTAAAAGATCCCGCTGTGGCGGAGTTGATGGAGGTGCCGGTGGGCGGGTTGCCCTCCGCAAAGATGGGCGCCTGCCGCTTGAATCCCGGAGTGTTCGCGTTCGCGATGTTGTTCGCGATGATCTCCATCGCCGCCCGCGCGGCGTGCATTCCGGATGCGGCTGTTGTCAGCGATGTGAACGTGCCCATCCCGCAGCCTCCGTATTCAGACCTGCGCGTCCAGCACCAGACTGCCCGGAGCGGCCGGAACCGGCTGTCCCGCCTCTTCCTGCTGAGCCTGGCTCACGGCGTTCAGCGTCAGCCGGATGAACTCCAGCGCGTTCGCTGAAAGGGTGGCGTTGATCTCTGAGGCCGTGGCCAGCCGGGAAGCCTCCTCCGTCAGCCTGCCGGAGAGCTCCTCAAGACGCTCGCGCTGCCGGTCCGGCAGCAGAGGGGCCACCGCCGAGAGGCTGGCGCCCGGGCCGTCCACACCGAGAGCCGTGGCCAGGCGCGCCAGCATCTTCGCGGACGCCCGCTGCAGCCGGTCCAGCCGCGATAGCTCGTCCGTCTGCTTCTGATTGATCTCGATGATGGCATCCACATCGTGAGTGATGAGCGCCTGCCGGTTGGCTTCAGCCAGCGCCACCAGCCGTTCGAGACCCTCCAGCTTCTGAACCAGCGACCCTTCCAGAGCCGCAAATGCTTCAGGGGACATCGGTAAGCCCTCACTCCTTGCCGGAAAGCGACGAAAGCAGACGATCAGCCAGCCTGCCGGGATCCCGCTCCAGAGAGCCTTCCCGGAGCTTGCGCGCCGCCTCGGCCACGCGATCCTCGCGCACCTCGGGAGCAGCCTTCGCAGCCCGCACGCCCGCCGCCACCTCGCTGGCCCGGCGGCTGACATCCACAGTGTCCGTGCCGCGGACCTCCGGCTCATCAGCCGGACCCACCGGCTGCACTTTCGGCAGCCCGATGCCGGCGATCTTGTTGATCGAAGCGTTGGATATGTTCATTTCTCTGACTCACCCTCTCCACCGGAGGAGACCGTCGGCGTGGGGCTGGCACTCTCCTTCCGGATGGACGGCTCCAGCTGGCGGTACAGCATCTCCGCCAGGCCGAACGAACCCTGCCGGCTGATGCTCTCAGCCAGCGCTCCGTCCAGCATCTCCTCATAGGTCTTCCGGGCGCTGGAGCGCTCCACAAGCCCGTCGTCCGGAATGGATTCCCGCATCTTCTGCAGCAGATAGCGCAGGAAGGTGGCCTCCATATCCTGACAGGCTTTGCGGAGCTCCTCCTGCTCCCGGGTCATCTGCCCGGAGGCCCCTGCGGATGGACGAATGTTCGAGATCTGCATACCAGCCTCCACTGCCCGGGAAAACTCTTCAGATGATCACCAACTCCGCCCCGAGCGCCCCCGCCTGCTTGATGGCCTGCAGGATGGCGA
>Ga0073932_1000771_pt1 | contig 72073 bp, 62 predicted proteins | sample DewCreD2012metaG_FD_76967 | JGI IMG/M metagenome (GOLD analysis project Ga0073932, IMG submission 76967) | Hot spring sediment bacterial and archeal communities from British Columbia, Canada, to study Microbial Dark Matter (Phase II) - Dewar... ...
GATGGTTTGTTTTGTGAACGTGGACAGCGTGGACCGGATCATCTATTCGATCTTTCACCGGTTCAATTTGGAATGGCGCAACCGCACCCTCCGGATTTTTACACAAGCCGCTTGACATCACCGGGCTGAATTTGGCCTTGACAAATTCGCCGATCCGGCGCATATTGGGGTTGGAAACATGGTTTCCGGTTCCTCCCGCAAGGAGGGACGATGAGCGAGTCTCCCGAGGTTCTGGGAGATAGCAAACATAAAGGAGGAAGTCCATAGAGAACGTCCACATGAGAGGGCGGCTACTGGACCCTCTAATTGCCAGGCTGAAAGCTTGAAACGCCGAGGACCGGCCCCCGGGGCCGCAGGCGTGGCGGCAGAAGCACCGCAAAAGGAAGCGAGACAGCCGAGGGCCCCCGCGAGAGGGATTGACCAGCGCGACAGGGGACGGCAAAGAGGTCCAGCGGCCGCCCTTCGCCATTCTTGCCCCTGCGTTTGACAGTTCCCCCACCCGTTGATTACATTCGAAGTGTTTCTGGTCTATGGAATAGGCAGCCGCGTGCATTCCGTCGAGTTCCAAGGAGTTTCCAAAAGCTATCCCATCTATGACTCGCCTGGGGACAGGCTGAAGGAGCTTCTCACCCTGAACCGTCGCCAATACCGGCGGGATTTCTGGGCGCTGCGCGACGTCAGTTTCGAAGTGCGGCGGGGAGAGACTTTCTGCATCATCGGGGAAAACGGCTCCGGCAAAAGCACGCTGCTGCAAATCGTCGCCGGCATCCTCGCCCCCAGTTCCGGCCAAGTGCAAGTGCACGGCCGGGTCTCGGCCCTGCTCGAGCTCGGCTCCGGATTCAACCCCGAATTCACCGGCCGCGACAACGTCTACCTGAACGCCGCCATCCTGGGCTTCTCGAAGGCCGAGATCGACCGCCGTTTCCGCGACATCGCCGACTTCGCCGAGATCGGCAGCTTCATGGACCAACCCGTCAAGACCTACTCCAGTGGCATGGCCGTGCGCCTGGCCTTTGCCGTCGCCATTCACGTCGACCCAGAAATTCTGCTGGTCGACGAGGCGCTGGCGGTTGGCGACATTTACTTCCGCCAGCGCTGCATGCGCAAGGTCCACGAATTGCGTTCGCGCGGCGTCACCATTCTCTTCGTCTCGCATTCCATCCCGGACGTGAAAGCTCTGGGGGACCGCACTCTGTGGCTCGATCAAGGTCAGGTCCGGGAGTTGGGGCGGACGGACAAGGTGGTGGAGCGTTTCATGGCGGCCATGTCGGAGAAGGACTCGGCCTATGTTCATCAGCACAGGGTTTCGGCGCCCGCACCTTCCTCTCAGGCGGTCCGCGCCCCGGAGGTGGCTGAGCACATACCTAATATCGATCACCGCCATGGCGACGGCCGGGCCGAGGTCATCGGCATCGCGGTGCTGGACGCTCAGGGACGTCCGCTGCCTATGCTGGAGCCGCTGTCGTCCATCGTGGTCCGCATCAGCGTCCGCGCCCACGAGCGGGTAGCCTCCCCCATCATCGGCTTCATGATGCGGAACCACCTGGGGATGGATCTGAGCGGCACCAACACCGCCCGCCTGGGCGTTACGGTGCCCGCGATGAACCCCGGCGATGTCTACACCGCCGACTTCCACGTCCAACTGCCGGAGTTGTATCCTGGTTCCTTCTCCTTCTCGCCGGCCATCGCCGACGGGACGCTCGCTGACTACCACATGTGCGACTGGATCGACAACGCCCTTGTGCTGGAAATGGCCCGCAGCCGGGAGTCCGTCTATGGATTCCTGCACTTCGACGCCTGGGTCGAGCTGAATGGGCGCCTTGCCGCCGCCGGACAGCCAAACGGAGCGGCCCGATGATCGAGTTCACCGGCGAGCGGGTCGTCCCCGGCCAAGTGGATCCGGACCTCTGGAACGAGCATTTCAGCCGGTATGTTTTTGCCAGCCGGCTGGCGCGGCGGAGGCGGGTTCTCGATGCGGGCTGCGGCGCCGGCTACGGTACAGCTGAACTGGCGCGGGCCGCAGTCCGGGTGGTGGGCGCAGATCTGTCCGCCGAGGCGGTCGAATACGCGCAACGCCATTACGCCGCGCCCAATTTGAGCTTTGTTCAAGCCGATTGCGCCCGGCTCCCCTTCCGCGACGCATCCTTCGACCTGGCCGTATCCTTCGAACTCATCGAGCACCTAGACGACTGGCGTTCCTTTTTGCATGAACTCAGGAGGGTGCTCACTCCTGCCGGGCAGTGCGTCATTTCCACTCCCAATCGTGACACATACGCTGAAACCCGGGCTCTCACGGGCCCCAACCCCTTTCATCGCCACGAGTTCGGCTTTGAGGAGTTCCGCGAGGAGTTGCAGGCGGTATTCCCGCAGGTGGCGCTGTACCTGCAAAATCACGTAGACGGGTTTGTGTTCGTGCCGGTGGACAGCGCTTCGGGGCTCGAAGCCCGGTTGGCGAAGGCCGCCCCCCACCCCGGAGAAGCCCACTTCTTCCTCGCGGTCTGCGCGCTGAGCAAACAAACAGGAGCCCCCGCATTTTTGTATGTTCCCGAGGCCGGCAATGTCCTCCAGGAGCGCACGAAACACATCGCCAGCCTCGAAGCTCAGCTCGCCGAACGCACCTCCGAACGCGACCGCCTCATCGAAATCTCCCAGGCACAGAAGGCCGAGATGGAAGCGCAGGCCTCCGGCTACGAGAGCCAGATCGCGGAGCTGCAATCCCAGCTGGCGCAGACCGCTGGCGGTTACGAAGAGCAGATCCGGCAGCTTCAGCAGGAGATGGCCGGCCAGGCCTCCGGTTACGAAAACCAAATCGCGGAGCTGCAAGCCCGGCTGGCCCAAACCGCCGCCGGTTACGAAGAGCAGATCCGGCAGCTTCAGCAAGAGATGGCCGGCCAAGCCTCCGGCTACGAGAGCCAAATCGCCACTCTGCAAGCCGAAATCGCCAAGCAAGCCGCTACCTATGAAGAAAGGCTGGCCGAGCTGGAAGCGGATTGCCGCCAAAAGGCTGAGTGGGCGCAACGCACCAGCGCCGAACTCGAGGCGAAGGTGCGCGAGCTGGCTCACGCCGTTGAGGTCCTGCACGAAACGGAACGCCTGCTGGCCGAGCGCACCCGGTGGGCGCAGGACCTCGACGCCCGCCTCCAACATCTGGAAGGCGTATTGACCGCCGTTCGCTCCTCGCGCTGGATCAAGCTGGGAACCAAACTGGGTGTCGGGCCCCGGCTCCAAGACGAATAGCATGACGCGTCTGTTGCGCATCCTCCGCGCCCTGCCGCTGGTTCTTGCCGCGCCGGTTCTCGTTCTGCTTGCTGCGATCGCGCTCGCCGCGGCCGACCTGCTCTCGCTGCTGCGCCGTCGCCGTCCGCTTCCGCCCGACTCACGGCCCGACACCCGCGCCGCCTCGGTCGTCATCCCCACCTGGAATGGCCGCCATTTGCTGGAGCAGTACCTGCCCAGCGTCGTCGAGGCCCTCTCCGGCAATCCCGCCAATGAGGTCATCGTCGTGGACAACGCCTCCTCGGACGGCACCGCGGAGTTTGTCCGGCGCCGCTTCCCCTCGGTCCAAGTCCTCGAACTGCCGGTCAATCTCGGCTTTGGGGGCGGTTCCAACGCCGGCTTCCGGCAGGCGCGAAATGACATCGTGGTGCTTTTGAACAACGACATGCGCGTCGAGCGCGAGTTCCTGGCGCCGCTGCTGGAGGGCTTCACCGATGAAAAGGTCTTCTCTATCTCCTGCCAGATTTTCTTCTCGGACCCGTCGAAACGCCGCGAAGAAACCGGTTTGTCCCAGGGCTGGTGGGAAAATGGCGGCCTACGCGTGGGCCACCGGATCGACGAGGAAATCCGGGATCTCTATCCCTGTTTTTACGGCGGGGGCGGCTCCACCGCTTACGACCGACGGAAGTTTCTCCAGCTCGGCGGTTTCGACCCTCTGCTTGCGCCGTTCTACCTGGAGGACACGGACCTCGGCTATTTGGCCTGGAAGCGAGGATGGAAGGTCCTGTTTCAACCCAAGAGCATCGTCTACCATGAGCACCGCGGCACCATCGGCCGTCGCTTTTCCGAGCAGCAGATCCGTGATGTCCTTGCAAAGAATTTCTTGCTCTGGACTTGGAAGAACATTCATGAATGGCCGCGGCTGATCGGACACTTCTTCTACACGCTGGCTGGAGGCTGGCTCGGCGAACTTCTCGGCGTAGCGCCCCAGCGGCCCACCTTGCGCGGCCTATGGCGCGCTTCTCTCCAGTTGCCGGGGGCCATGCGGTCCCGCATCCGGGCGCGTTCTCTGGCGCTGGTGAATGATACGGAAGCCTTCCGGCGTCCCCTAGGCGGCTACTTCCGGGACCGGTTTATGCCGGCGGCTGCTGATCCTAAGCCGCTGCGGGTCTTGTTCGTCTCCCCTTACCCCATCCTGCCGCCCGTGCACGGCGGCGCGGTGTTTATGCTCCAGACTTTGCGCGAACTCGCGCGGCTGTGCGAAGTCCACCTCATCGCCTTGATGCACTACCCGCACGAAAGGCCGCCGCATGAGGAGCTGCGCTCGCTGTGCGCCTCCGCCGAATTTCCGCTGAAGATAAATCCGCACCGCCGCGCGCCGGCTTCCATCGTGCCTCATGCGGTCCGCGAGTTCGCGCACCAGGATCTGGAGTGGCTGATTCACCGGCAGATCTACACTCGCCAGATCGATCTGGTCCAGCTCGAATACACGCCACTGGCACACTATGCCTGCCAGTTCCGGCAGATCGCTTGCGTCCTGTTCGAGCACGACGTTCATTTCCAATCGGTAGCCCGCAGCATCCCGCATCTACTGGGCTGGACCGCGAAACTTCAGGCAGCCTGGGAGTACCTGCGCGCCTTGTATTACGAGACCCGTGTACTCGGGCGTCTCGATCAGATTCAGGTCTGCACCGAAGTGAACCGGGAATTCCTGGTTTCTTACGTTCCTTCGCTCGCCCCCAAGATTCGCGCGGGCCTCCGGGCCGGCATTGACGTCGCCAGTTACTCTTTTCGAGACGGCGGCCGGGAGCCCTTCACGATGCTGTTCGTGGGCAGTTTCCGGCACCTGCCCAACCAAGCCGCGCTGCGGTGGTTTACCGGCGAAGTCCTTCCCGCCGTCCGCGCGGCCGAGCCTTCCGCCCGTCTCATCATCGCCGGGTCGGATCCACCCCCGCCTCACGCCTTTCCCAGCCTGGAGGGCATTGAACTGCTGGGAGCGGTGGACGACATACGCAGCGTTTTGGGGCGGTACGCGGTCTTTGTCTGCCCGGTGCTCAGCGGTTCGGGTGTCCGCGTTAAGCTCCTGGAGGCCTTTGCCTCCGGGATCCCTGCCGTCTCTACGCCGTTGGGGGCCGAGGGGCTCACCTCCCAGGATGGTGAAGTCTGCGCCCTGGCCGGAACGCCAGAGGAGTTCGCCGCCCGCATCATTCGTCTCTTCCAGGATCCGGCGCTGGCTTCGCGGTTGGCGCGGCGCGCCCGCGCTCACGTCGAGCAGCACTGGGATACCGGCGTCCTGACCCGGCGTCTCGTGGATTCCTACCGGGAAGTTCTCCGCGCCAAGCGCAGCGGCGCTACTTCCTAGCGGGCTTCTTCAAGGCTTCGACAATCCGCCGCGCTGTCCGGTCGAGCTCGGCGGGCGTCGAGTTGCGGGGACGCTCGTAAGCGGACCAAAGCACGGCCCGGCTTCGCACATCGACGAGGAAGACCGTGCCTTTGGCTCGGGAGATCGAGGAAATGCGCACGGCGCCCTCGTCGCGGCTCGCCTGCCCCGCGGCCGCCTCCGCCGGAGCCGGCAGCAGCTCCTCCAGCCGCCGCTCGAAGGCCTCACCGAGGCGGTCTGTGAACACCGCGTCTGCCTTCTGAGGGTCCGTCGTCACGTGAAACACGCCGCTCGAAACCAGCCGGCTGGCCAGATACTGATCCAAGCCGTTGGCCATGGGCAATAGGTAGACCGTCTGCACAGCGGAGGCATCTGCGGCCAGCGCACACGGAGCCACGCAAAGGAGGATGCAGCATAATAGTAGGGCGGCGGATTTCATCTCAGCCACCATCATACTGCATGTATAAGGGTCTTAAGCTCACCGTCATCATCCCTTGCTTGAACGAAGAACAGGGCATTGAACGAGTTTTGGAGAAGATGCCCGCCTTCGTCGACGAGGTTATCGTGGTCGATAACGGCTCCACCGACCGCACCGGGGAAGTCGCCCGGCGCTTCGGCGCCACTGTCATCCGGGAGGAGGTTCGCGGCTACGGCCGCAGCTACAAGCGGGGCTTCGCCCACGCCTCTGGCGATGTGATCATCACCCTGGATGGCGACCACAGTTATCCGGTGGATGCCATTTCCTATCTGCTGGAAGCGTTCCTCCATCTCGACGTTGACTTCTTGAACGCCTCCCGCTTCCCTGTGCGCGACCCGCGCGCAATGAGCTTCAAACACAAGATCGGCAACTTGATCCTGTCGTTCGCCATGAGCCTGCTGTTCTTCCGCTGGGTCCGGGATTCGCAGTCCGGCATGTGGGTCTTCCGGCGCTCGATCCTCGAGCAAATGAACTTGGAATCCGACGGCATGGCCTTCTCCGAGGAGATCAAAGTGGAAGCCCTTCGCAACCCCCGGATCCGCTTTGGCGAGATTTCCATCCTTTATTCGTCCCGTCTGGGCGAAGTTAAACTGAACCCTTGGCGGGACGGCATCCAGAATCTGCTGTTCCTAGTAAAAAAACGCTTGGCGAGGGGTCCCCGAAGGTGATAGGATGGATCTTCACCCGCCCCGTTCCCATCCCCCGGCAAGTGTGAGGTCCCGCCTGTGAACGCCCCGGTGAGCGTTGTAGTGCCGAATTGGAATCGCCGGCCGCTTTTGCTCCGGCTTCTGAAGCACCTGGAGCTTCAGAGCGCGCCGCCGGAGGAAGTCATCGTAGTGGATGCCGGTTCCGAGGATGGGTCGGCGGATGCGGCGGAGAAGCAGGGAGTGCGGGTTTTGCGGATGGGCGGCAACCCCGGGTTCGCCGCGCTGGTTGATGCGGGCATTCGGGCGGCTCGATGCCCTTGGGTGGCGATTGTGAACAACGATGTGACACCACAACAAGACTGGTTGGAGCGGCTGCTGGAGGCGGCTGAAAAGGAGGGGGCTTGGTTTGCCTGCGGACTTCTGCTCGACGAAGCCCGGCCGGACCGGGTGGACGGGGCCTTCGACCTGATTAGCCGCGCCGCTTGCGTCTGGCGTGCAGGGAATGGAAGAGCGGACGGTCCGCTCTGGCGGCAGCCTCGCAGGGTCCATCTGCCCCCATTGACGGCCACCCTCTTGCGCAAAGAGTTGTTCGAGAGAGTCGGTCTGCTAGAGGAGCGCTTTGAGTCCTACCTGGAGGATGTGGACTTGGGCGTACGCTGCGCCTTCCAGGGTCTGGACGGCATCTATGTACCAAATGCGTTGGCCTATCATGTGGGCAGTGCGACGCTCGGGCGGTGGCATCCCGAAACAGTCCGCAGGATCTCCCGGAATCAGGTCTTTCTGCTTGCCAGACACTGGCCGCTTGGTTGGCTCCGCCGCTATGGGTGGGTGGTACTCGTTGGGCAGGCGCTTTGGGGTGTGCTCGCCCTGCGCCACGGCGCGGCCTGGGCGTGGCTGGCCGGAAAGTGGGAGGGGATCCGCCGCTATCGTTCCGTTCGCCGAACTCTGCCCGCGCCACAGACGGAACGCCTCATCCGCCTGTTGGAGGAAAGCGAGAGCGAATTGTTCCGGTTGCAGCAGCAAACCGGCTTTGACTGGTACTGGAGGCTGTACTTCTCACTGACATGAATTCCATCGGAGCCGTGATCGTCACTCACAACTCGGAGCAAGAGATCGGCCCCTGCCTGGATGCCTTGAAGGGCTTGGTCTCCGAGCTGGTGGTCGTCGACAACGCTTCCGGCGACGGCACGGCTGCCCAGGCCCGGCAAAGACCTGGTATGGAGCTGATCGCCAATCCCGCCAACTTGGGCTTCGCCGCAGCGGTGAACCAGGGGGTTCGAGCGTTGACCAGCCCGCTCGTCCTGCTTCTGAATCCCGATACGGTGGTGATCTCCGGGTTGCATCTGCTTCGCGATGCCTGCCTGGAGCCTGGGGTGGGCGCTGTATCCGGCCGGCTGGTCAACCCGAACGGTGCGCCCCAGTCTGGATTCACTTTGCGGCGGTTTCCCACCCCCGCCGCGCTCGCCTTCGAGGCTCTTGGGATCAACCGGCTCTGGCCGTCCAACCCTGTGAACCGCCGTTACCGCTGCCTGGACGTCGATCTGGAGCAGCCTGGGGAGGTGGAGCAGCCTGCGGGCGCCTTGTTGATGTTCCGGAAAGAGGCGTGGGCCGCCGTGGGCGGATTCGATGAAGATTTCTGGCCGGTGTGGTTCGAGGATGTAGATTTTCTAAGGCGTTTACAGGCTGCGGGGTTCCGGGTGTTGTACTGCCCTGGCGCCGCGGCTCGCCACCAAGGTGCTCATTCCGTGGGCAGGATGCCCGAAGGCTGGCGCATCCTGTGCTGGTATGGTAATTTCTTAAGGTACGTTCAGAAGCACTTTTCGAGAGGGGGCAGAATCGCGGCTGGTTTGGCGGTTGCGGCGGGGGCCCTGGGACGGCTGGGGGCCGCGGCCCTGGCTGGGCGAAAAGATTCCATCCGGGCTTATGGTAAAGTGTTTGTGTTCGCGTGCCTCTGGCTGGTGAGCCGCCGGTACAGGGAAGCGGGCCTGCTCAGCAAGGTGGTGCGGCAATACAGCAGTCAAACTGCGGGGAGAGATCTGGTTCAGGCGCATGGCACGAAATGAACTCGTTTCGGTCACGATCGTGACCTACAATAGCGGCCGCTTCATCAAACGTTGCCTCGAAACGGTGCTTTCACAACGCTATCCGAACTTCGAGGTCATCGTCGTTGACAACGCATCCACCGACGGCACCATCGACATCCTCGAGCAATTCGAGGATCACTGTCAGATCATCTACAACGAAGAGAACGTCGGTTTCGCCGCCGCACAGAATCAGGCTATTGCCCTCGCCCAGGGCCAGTGGATTCTGACGCTCAATCCGGACGTCATTTTGCTGGGGGGCTTCATTGAGGCTCTGGTGGAAGCGGGCAACATCCATCCCCGGATCGGATCCGTTTGCGGCAAGCTCCTCACGATCCCCTCGACTTTCGTCATCCCCGAACGGCCGCTGGTGGACTCGACGGGCATCTACTTCACGCCGATGCTCCGCCATTTGGACCGGGGCAGCCAGCAGGTCGACAACGGCCACTTCCGCCGGTACGAGTACGTCTTCGGCGCCAGCGCCGCCGCCGCCCTCTACCGCCGCGCTATGATCGAGGACATCTCCATTGAAGGGGAGTTCTTCGACACGGACTTCTTCGTCTACCGCGAGGATGCGGACGTGGCCTGGCGCGCCCAGTTGCTTGGCTGGCGCTGCATCTATACGCCTCATGCCCGCGGCTACCACGTCCGCAAGGTGCTGCCCGGCAACCGCCGCGCGCTGCCCCCGGTCATCAACATGCACTCGGTCAAGAACCGGTTCTTGATGCGCATCAAGAACATGACCTGGGATTTGTACCGCCGGAATTTCTTCTCCATCTTGGGCCGGGATCTCGTCGTCATCGGCTGCTGCCTGCTGCGCGAGCACACCTCGCTGAAGGCGTTCTGGCACTTGGCCCGGCAATGGAAGCGCGTCTGGCACAAGCGGAAGATCATCATGAGCAAGCGCCGGGTCAACGACGAGTACATCGCAAGCTGGTTCCGCTATTCCCCAGTGAGCCACCCGGCGCCCAAGATCGCCTCCCGGCCCCGCCAGCGCAGCCAGGCCGCGCAGGGCTAATGAAGTTCGCCATCCTGGGCACCCGCGGGATTCCAGCCTGCTACGGCGGTTTTGAGACCTTCGCCGAAGAACTCTCCACGCGCTTGGCGGCGCGCGGCCACTGCGTCACAGTTTACTGCCGCAAGAGACACTCCGCGCCGGTGTACCGCGGCGTCCAACTCGTCTACCTGCCCACCATTCGCCATAAGTACCTCGACACGGCCGCGCATACCTTCCTGTCCACGCTTCACCTATTGATGCGCCGTCAAGATGCGGCCCTGTTTTGCAATGCCGCCAATGCCATTTTCACTCTCGCGCCCCGCCTGGCCGGCATTCCCGTAGCCCTGAACGTGGACGGACTGGAACGCAAGCGCCGCAAATGGAACCGGCTGGGGCGCGCCTGGTATGCCATCTCGGAGCGTTTCGCCGCCTGGTTTCCGGTCGCGGTGATCAGCGACGCCGCCGTCATCCAGCGCTACTACCTGGAACGCTATCGCAAGCCGACTCACCTCATCCCCTACGGCGCCGAGACCGGCAAGCTGACAACCACGGGCGCCCTGGACCGCCTCGGACTGGAGCCGGGCCGGTATTTCCTCTATGTCAGCCGCATGGAGCCGGAGAACAACGCGCTGCTGGTGCGGGAAGCGTTCGAGCGCCTGGATGCCGGCGTCAAACTTGTGCTTGTGGGCGACGCCCCCTACGCCTCGTCCTATTTGGCCGAGGTCCGCAACACCAAGGACCCGCGGGTTCTGCTGCCGGGCGCAATCTACGGGCAGGGCTACCACGAGCTTCTTTCCCACTGCCTGGCCTACATCCACGCCACCGAGGTCGGCGGTACGCATCCGGCTTTGGTCGAGGCCTTGGGCCGCGGCTGCCTCACCCTGTTCCTCAACACTCCCGAGAATGCTGAGGTTGCCGGCGCGGTGGCCATCCCCTTCGAGAAACAGGATCTCGAACAAAAGCTGCGCCTCGCGCTCGCCATGTCCGATGCGGAGAGGGCCGCTTATCAGGCGCGCGCCATGGAGCATGTGCGCAAGCATTACAATTGGGAACAGGTTACCGATGCTTACGAGCAGCTCCTCGTGTCCCTCGCCCACCACCGTTGATGCCTGCCTGGCCCGGCCCCAGCCCCGAAACTGGGCTGAAATCTCCCGCGCGCGTCTGATTGAGAATTACCGCGCCGTTTGCGCCGCCGCCGGGCCGGGCGTCGAGGTGCTCGCGGTCGTCAAGGCCGATGCTTACGGACATGGAGCGGTGGAGGTCTCCCGGCTGCTCACCGCGGAGGGCGCCAAGTGGCTCGGCGTGAGCAATTGGGAAGAGGGCGTGACGCTCCGCAAGGCAGGCATCCAGGCGCGAATTCTCGTCATGGCGGACGTCCTTCCGTATTCACCCGTCCTGATCCAGGAGTACGATCTGACCCCTACGGTGCACTCGCTGGAGGACCTCGCGGAGCTCGACCGCCGGGCCGCCGCCTGGGGCATCCCGATCGTCTTTCATCTCAAAGTCGACACCGGAATGGGCCGTCTCGGCGTGCAGGCGCCGGCCGCGGAGATCTCCCGCGGGCTGGCCGGATGCCGCCACAGCGAGATGGAAGGCCTGATGACCCACTTCGCCTCCTCGGCAGACTATTCGAGCCCTCAAACAGACCATCAGATCGAACTTTTCGAACAGGTTCTGGCACAGCTCCGCCGCGATGGACTCTCCCCCCGCTGGATCCACATGGCGAGCAGCAATCCAATTACGTATGGAAGACGGCAAGCCTTCGGCAACATGGTGCGGGTGGGACATGCCCTGTACGGCTACGTCTCGCCGGCCAAGGGCGATGCACCGCCCCAAGCTCTTGCGGTTCAGCCGGTCCTTGCCTGGAAGGCATCCATCCTCTCGGTGAAGGATCTTCCCAAGGGCGCCAGGGTCGGCTATGGGGGCACGTTCCAGACCAGCCGCCCCTCGCGCATCGCGGTCTTGTCGGCTGGCTACGCCGACGGCGTCCCGCACCGGCTGTCCAACCGCGGAAAGGTGCTTGCGGGCGGAAGACCTGCGCCGGTCATCGGCGCGGTCTCCATGGACCTCACCACTATCGACATCACCGAGACGCCCTGGCTCAAGCCCGGCGACACCGTCACCCTGCTTGGCCGGGAGAATGGATTCGAGATCAACGCCCAGCAGATCGCCCGCTGGGCGGGGACCATCTCCTACGTCGTGCTGTGCGGCATCAGCGCCCGCGTGCCCAGAGTCTACGTCTGATTTCCGGTTGGCGTGGGGCTCCAGCCAGCGCTCCCGCCACCCACACACGGTGACTACTGACGCAAGCCTGGAGGCCTGGGGGACTTCCCAGCATGGGCGCAACCTAAGCCCTCCCCGAATTCAGGTGAAATACTGTTGTGCTGCCGCCACTATTCCTGTGTAGCCGCTATGCCGCGCCGTCTGCTTCTTGTGCTTTTGCTGGCGGGGGCCGCCTTGTTTGCACAAGCCCCTGCCCAGCCCCCCGATCCCCTCGCGCCGGCCTATGACGCGGTGCGGGAGAGGCGGTACCAGACGGCAATTTCGCTGTTCGAAGAGGCCCTGCGGCAATCCCCGGACCGCGCCTCGGTGCGCAAGGATCTGGCCTATACGCTGCTTAAGGCCGGCGAGAGGGAAGCCGCGCGGGAGCAGTTCGCCGAGGCCATGCGTTTGGATCCAGACGACTTGCACACAGCTCTGGAGTACGCCTTCCTTTGTCATGAGACTGGCAAGACCGCTGAGGCGCGCCGCATCTTTGACCAGATCCGGAACACCGCAGGGGATGCTCAGATCCGTTCGACCGCACAGACGGCGTTCGAAAACATCGACCGGCCTCTCCGCGAAGGCATTGAGCGCTGGGCCCATGCGCTCACCGCCGACCCGGACGATTTCAACGCCCACCGCGAGCTGGCCCAGCTCGGCGAGGCCCGCGGAGATCTGGAACTCGCCGCCCAGCACTATCTGCAAGCCTGGCGGCTCCGCCGCTCTCAGAAGTCTCTCCTGGTCGACTACGGCCGCGCCGCGTTTGCGATCGGCCAGCCGGAACCAGCCCGCGCCGCCTGGGTCGCCGCCATGTGGGGCGGGGAGCCGCGCGCTGCCGAGGCCGCCCGCAAGCTCTTCGGCCCCCGCTATCCCTACGTCTACGAATTCCGCCAGGCGCTCGAGCTGGACCCCGAGAACGCGGTCCTGCGCAAGGAGCTGGCTTATCTACTGGCGGCGATGGGCCTGGAGCAAGAGGCCCAAAGCGAGCTGGTCAAGCTGGTGGAGGCTGGGGAGACCGGTGCGGAAGCCGCACAACCGGCGCGGCGTTCCAGCCAGATCCGTGAACTGGCTTTGAAGAGCTACCAGGCGGGTTATCTCAAAGACGCTTTGAAATATTCACTGGCCGCTCAGGAAGAGGACCCCTTGGACTTTGAGGTCATTCTTCAGCTCGGCTGGACGTACAACCTCTTGGGGCAAGACGATCAGGCGATCCGCTGGTTCCGCCTGGCGAGCAAGAGTCCGAACCCGTCCATCGCCGCACAGGCCGGGCGGGCCTACCGGGCGCTTCGCCCCTCGCAGGCGCGGGTGCGTGTATCTGCCTGGATGTTCCCCGTCTACTCCTCCCGCTGGCAAGACGTGTTCGGCTATGGCCAGTGGAAGACCGAGTGGAGACTGGGCGCCCTGCCCGCCCGGCTCTATTTCTCAACAAGGGCGGTGGGCAACGGCCGAGAGCTCAGCGCAGGACCGCCTCCTCACCAGCTTCTTTCCGAAAGCGCGTTGATTCCCGCCGTGGGCATGTCCACAAGCTACTGGCATGGGGCCATGCTGTGGGCCGAGGCGGGCGTCGCCACCAAGTACCGCAGCGCAACCAGGGGCCTCCCCAGACGCCGTCCCGATTTTCGGGGAGGCCTCGCCTTTTCCAAAGGGTTCGGCCACCTGTTGGGCGCTATGCAATCCGGCCCGTACGTTGAAACCAGCACCGACGTCGTCTTCCTCTCCCAGTTCGACCATGACGTGGTTCTTTACTATCAGAACCGCGCGGGATTCACCGTTCGCCCCTGGAAAGCTCTAGGCGGGCTTCAGACCCAGTGGTTTGTGGCCACTCACCTCATCACCGACTCGCGCCGCCAATACTGGGCCAACGCCGTGGAAGCGGGCCCGGGGGTACGCTTCCGCTGGAACCGCATGCCCCCGAACTGGCTGTTCAGCGTCAATTGGGTCCGCGGACGCTACCAGCTTATGGAGAACAATCCGAACGAGCGCATGTACAACGATCTCCGCGTCGGGTTCTGGTGCTCGCTCCTGCGTTAGCTGCATGCGCCGCCAGCCTGAGCACATGCCGTCCTGCGCCTCCGTCCGGTTCCGCGGCCCGAAATGCGACTGGCGCGCATGCTTGCGCTCTACCGCCGCGGTCCTGCCGGCCGTGTTCTCATGCCTGCCCCTCTTTGGGCAGCACCTCCAGCCCCAGGTCTACGTAGCCTCCGCGGAGCCGGCCCCTTGGGTCAAAATCTTCTCCGCGGCAGGCATTCGCCCTTCCACGGTTCTGCCAGAGCCCGAAGCTTCTGCCGAGACTTGGCAAGCCCGGCTCCAGCAAGGCGAATGGCTCGTCCTGGAAGGCAACAACCCGCTGGGCCGCCGCTTCGGTTTCCGGCCCACAGGTCAAACCGTCACCGCCATCAGTCTGAACGAGGAGCTGCACCCGGGCGAGGACATTGTTTGGGAACACGCCGTGAAAGTGCCGGTGTTCCAGGTTCCACCACACGCCCGGGTGTTCTCCAGGGAGCGCTGGAGCGGAGCGCCGCTTGTTAGTGGTTTCGCACTGGGCCGGGGAGGGATCCTTTGGACGGCTATTTCTCCGGGACCGCGCGGTTACGAACGTTTTCCCTTCCTGTTGCACGCTGCGGCCGAGCTGGGGCTCGATCCGCCGTTCCGCTCCCGCCGCCTCTGGGTCTTCTTCGATCCTTCTTACCGGCTGCGCGCCGATCTGGGTTACTTGACCGCCCGCTGGCGGGGTCTGGGCGTGCGTGGCCTACACGTCGCCGCCTGGCATTTTCTGGAGCCGGATCCGTCGCGCGACGCGTACCTGCACCAGCTCATCGAGAGCTGCCACCGCCAGGGCATCCTCGTCTACATGTGGCTCGAGTTCCCTCACGTGAGCGAGGCTTTCTGGGACCAGCACCCGCAGTGGCGCGAAAAGACCGCCCTACAGCAGGACGCGCATCTCGACTGGCGCAGGCTCATGAACTTGGCCAATCCAGATTGTCTTCGGGCCGTGCTTCGGTCCACCCGCGCCTTGGCCGCGCGCTTCGACTGGGACGGGGTCAACCTCGCGGAGCTGTATTTCGAATCCCTGCAAGGCCACCACAACCCTTCGCGCTTCACTCCGATGAACGAGGATGTCCGCCGCGAATTCCGCAATGCTGCCGGCTTTGACCCTCAGGAGTTGTTCGACACGGGCTCTTCGCGGCATCTTGGGTGGAATCCTGGAGGACTGCGCAAGTTTCTCGATTACCGCGCCGCGCTGGCCGCCCGCATCCAGCATCAGTGGATCGAGGAACTGGCGCGGTGGCGCGAACAAGCACCTCATCTGGATCTTGTTCTTACCCACGTCGACGACCGGCTGGATTCCGCCATGCGCGACGCGATCGGTTCCGATTCCGCCGCCTTGCTCCCATTGGCCCGCCGTCGCGGTTTCACGTTCATGGTGGAGGACCCTGCCACGGTCTGGCACTTGGGCCCCGAACGCTATGAGCTGCTTGCCTCCCGCTACCGGCAGGGCGAATCAGACCGCCGGAGCCTCGCGGTGGACATCAATATCGCGGACCGCTATCAGGACGTTTACCCGACCAAGCGCCCCTCCGGCATCGAGCTCCTTCAGCTGGTCCATCGGGCGGCCCGGTCGTTCTCTCGCGTGGCGCTCTATTTCGAGAACTCCATTCACCGGCGGGACGATGTGTGGGTGTCCTCGGCCGCCGCCGCCGTGAAGAGCTTCGAGCCAACCGGCCGCGGCCTGGAGGCGGAATCGGCCGCCGGTTTCGGTCTTCGCTGGCAAGGGGAGGCGTTGCTCGACGGCAAACCTTGGCCCGCTGCCGGAGGTGAAACCCTTTGGGTCCCTCCCGGGCGGCACCGGATTACTGCCGCTCAGCACAGGATTCCGCTGCGCCTGTTGGACTTCAGTGGAACCCTTCTGGATGCCGCCGTGCTGCCGGACGGCCTGGATCTCACCTATTTCAGCGAATCGCGCGCCTTTGCGATCCTGAATCAGGCCCCGGGGGAAATCCTACGGAACGGGAAACCCCTGAACCTCCCCGTTTGGGAGAACAGTCAAGAGTGGACCGTGGTTCTGCCGCAGGGGCGTGGGAAAGTCAGGATCGTTGCCGGCGTTCGCCGCAGCGCTCCACGCTGAGGTGGGCCTCGGCACGGGATCCCGGCCTCAAAGCTACTGAAGCGCGACCCGCTCGCCCGGCTGGAGCCCTGAAAGGATCTCCGCCTCCAGCGGGTTCTTCATCCCGACCGCCACTTCGCGCCTCTCGAAGCCCTTGGCGGTTCGCACGCGGACATAGCTCTTATCGCCTTCGGTCCGCAAGGCGGTCAGAGGAACCAGTAGAGCGTTGTCCTTGTATGCGACGCGGATCGTCGCCGCGCCTGTCATGTCCGGGATCAGCCGGGGGTCTGCCCCGTGGATCTCAACCACCACAGGCACCGTGCGGATGTAGTAGTTTTCCCGCCAGCCTTGGACCGCCATCGCGCCGATACGCGAAACCCGCCCTGAGAACTCCAACCCCGGGAAGGCATCCAACGTCACTTTGGCCATCTGTCCCACCCGCAGCTCCGAGGCTTCGGTCTGGTTGGCTTGCGCTTCGAGCTGCATCGTGCTGGTGTCCACGATCTTGAGGATCACCTGCCCGGGCTGCACCTGATCGCCCACCTGGTACTGCACGAGGTCGCTGCTGCCTTGGCGGGTGAAGGTCTGGATCACCACCAGCCCATCCATGGGCGCCGTGAAAGTGTAGTTTTTCAAGTCGTTGCGCAGGCGTTCCCGCCGCCGCAATTGCTGCTGATAGGAGATCTCCGCGGTCCGCAAATCGCACTCGAAGGAGATCTGCTTCAAGGGCAGGGCTTCCAGTTGCTGCTTGTAGGTGGCCTCGGCTTCCTCCAGAGCCAGACGGAGGATCTCGCGCTCCACTTCTGTCTTCACTTCAGCCGCGCTGTAGTCGTGGGCCGCACGGTCCCGCGCAGCCTTGGCGGCGCGCACGGTCTGCTGCAAATTTTCCCAATCCACAGCCTGACGCGCCTTCAAAGTCCTCAGGCTGGCTTCGGACTGGTTCAGGGTGTCTTCAAAATCGTCGATTTGCTGGAGCAGGTTCTCAGGATCCAGTTGCGCGACTACGTCCCCTTGCTTGACTTGCACGCCGCCTTCAATCAGCTTCAGCAGGGTGAGGGAGCCGCCTCCCCGGCCGCGCTGTTCCGGGACCTTGATGTCGGCGTAGCGCCGGGCCGAGGTCTGCCCGGAAACTCGGATGGCGCGCTCGATGGGGCCTAACCGCGCTTCTGCGGTCGGGATGCTGGCCAACTGAGCCGGCTTCATTCCTTCCGCGGGGCGATCGGCCAGCAGGTAGACAGCGCCGCCTCCGAGCACACCAATTCCAATCAACAGCCAGAAATACCGCCCGGGGGACCGCCGGGGCCGCAGCTGGGCGCGCGCTGCTGGGGCAGCCGGAGGGCCGCCTGCCGATTCCGGCGTCGAATTGCTGAAAGAAGACATGCCTTTACTCACAGGGTACTACACCCACTATCTCCCTGATTGTGAAGGCGATCCGCACACCCGCCAGGTTACCCCGAGGTGGGCGTCCGCTTGCCTGTCAAGATCCCGAGCTTGGCTGTAAGCCGCCAGAAACAAGAAGGTTAGGAGGTCTGAGGGGGCGGTGCGCCGCCAGGCTAGGCAAACAGTTCCTGAGCCCTACTCAGCCGGGCGGCGACCGGAATCCCTTGAGGGCACTGCACCGTGCAGGCTCGGCACTGGCTGCACCGCACGGCCTGGGCCCAATCGGGGAGTTGTTGATAATGCTCCCGCCCCAGCGGGAACTGCCCGTAGCTTTCGGCATACATGAGATAACGCAAAATGTCGGCTACAGGCAGCCCCTGCGAGCACCGGCCCTCACAAGCCCCGCACATCCGGCAGTACGAGTTCCGGATTTGCTCCAGCCGGAGGGCAAGCAGCTTTTGATCCGCTGGGCCGAATGGCGCAGCCATCGCCTGGAGGTTCTCTTGCAACTGGTCGTGGTCGGTCATGCTGGGGATGGCGCAGTGCACGTTGGGGTTCCGGAGAACCCATCTCAGGGCGGCCACGGGGGCTCCGGGCCGTTTCAAAAGCGCCCTGCCCTTGTCGTAGTAGTCCGCGTCCTCGAGCCGGAAGCTCCCCGCCATCACCTTCATCGCTACCACGCCCAGGCCCGCCTTGTGCGCCTGTGCGATGAGAACCTCGATGGACGGGTCCATGGCGAAGTTGTAGGTCGTCAGGATCACGTCGATTTTGCCACTCCGAATCGCGGCTGAAATCACCTCGCGGTGGCCGCTATGTACGCTGACTCCTGCGAAGCGGATCTTGCCCGCCTGCTTAGCCGTCTGCTGCGCGTCGATCAGCTCGTCGTTGATATCTTCGGCTTTGCGCTTGTCGTGGAGGTACCAGATATCGACGTAGTCGGTTCCGATGGTTTGCAGGCTGCGGTCCAGGTCGGCCAGGGCGCTAGCTTTGTCTTTGGTGTTGAAGGTTTTGGTCGCGATCACGACATCCTTGCGGCGTCTCTTGAGCGCGGCGCCCACCATGCGCTCATTGTTTCCCGAGCCGTAGACTCGCGCTGTGTCGAAATGATTGATGCCCAAATCCAGCGCCCGCTCCAGCACGCTGACGTCGCTGGTGATCATGCAACCGAAGCTGACTTGCGAGACCTTCAGCCCGGTGCGTCCCAAAACGGAGTAACGGACCTCAGTCTTGGCCGATCTGGCGCCGCCGACCGGCCTGGCGGCCGCCGTTGTTCGGGCCTGCGTGGTTAAGGGCAGGGCGGGCAACGCCCAACCTGCCGCCAGAAATGTGCGCCTGGTGGTATTGGATTCCATGTGCTGACCCTCCCTCACGTCGCTAAGTCTATCGAATGGCGCTGCTGCTGGAATGGACCTCAGGGCCTTAAGGCGCATCGCCGTAAGACGCAGGGGTTGCCTCAGTAGTCGTCGGTCTCTTCGTTGACCCAAACGCCGTCGCGATTGTAGTGCGGCCAGGGGCCCCGGGTTCCCGGTCCGAGAAACCGGACTTGGTCGTACTCGGGAGTCGGCTCGAAATAGCCCGGAATGCGCAAGTGCTCCTTGACCACCGGTTCATTCAGCTCGATGCCCAGGCCGGGAGCATCGGGAACCGCGATGTATCCCTTGCTGATCAGCGGCTGAGGCACGCCGGTGATCAGCTCCTGCCACCATTTCAGGTAATCCACGCTGTGACACTCCATGGCTTCAAAGTTGCGCAGGGTGCAGGCGACGTGCGCGCCGGCGATGGCCGCCACCGGGGAGCTGCCCATGTGAAGCACGGTGGAGATGCCTTGCTTGTGTGCGTACTCCGCGATCATCTTGGTTTCCAGGCAGCCGCCGGCGGTCTGCATGTCGGGGTGGATCTTGTCGATGGCGTGATTGTCGATGAGGTCCTTGAAGCCCTCTTCCAGCCCGAAGGCGTCTTCTCCGGTCAGCAGCTTGGTCGTGGTGGCTTCCTTGACCTCCTTGTACCAGCGCCATCGCTTGAAGCCCGTTCCGGTGCCGAACAGGTCCTCTAAGAAAGCGAGGTTGAACTTCTCGAAGGCCCGGGCCACACGGATGGCGTCGTCGGGCGAGCGCGTCACGCCCAAGCCTGCGGCGTCCACGGCCAGAGGAAGATCCCAGCCGATGGCATCTTTTACCGCCTCGATCAGCTCGCAGGCCCTGGCGATGCCCTTGTCGGTGGGAACGCCGTAGTCGTCGAGAATGCCGGGCTTGTCGCCGCCGATCCATCGTGTGTTCACGTCCATCTTGAAGTAGGTGAACCCCATTTCTTTGCGCTTGCGCATGAGTTCGCCGTAGTGTTTCGGGTCGGTGGTGCCGTGGGTGTCGCAATAGATGCGCACGCGGCTGAATTTCTTGTCGCCGATCAGTCTCCAGACCGGCACGCCGAACACCTTGCCGTTCAGATCGTGTAAGGCCATATCCACAGCGCTGTAGCCTCCCCCCTGGCGCCCATGTCCGGCGTAGGGGCGGATGCGCTCCAAGATGCCGGTGATGTCGAGGGGATTGCGGCCCACCACGAGCGGCTTCAGTCCTAGCGCCACCCCTTTGGGCGCCGCATCCCTGACCTCCCCGTAGCCGTAGACGCCCTGGTTGGTGTCCAGCCGGATGATCGGGAAGTCGAAGCCCGAAGCGATCACAATCGCACGCATGTCCGTGATCCGCAGCTGGCTCGGAGCGGAGTACTTATTGATCGGCCCGTAAGTGACCGGACCTCTTTGGGCCTGGGCGGAGCCGGTCCATTTGAACAGGGGTCCGATCGCGGCGATCTGTGCCATTCGCTCCAGCATCCGGCGCCGGCTAAAGCCGTTTCTGTTTGTCGTTGACATAGGAAAGACTCCTTTGCGTTTTGATTTCCTTTCGTACTCAGTCTGGGGATCGGCCCAGCGGCGGCCCGGAGGGCCGCCGCTGGGGTGCGGTGCTCCACCTTCGTCAGAACTCCAGCCGGAGGAATAGAATCAAGTTGGCGTTCTGGGTACCGATCTGAGAAGTGTTTTGTCCTGCGGCTGGGAACTTGCCGAACAATTCCGGGCTGTTGAGGTTGACTGTGGTGTTCGGCGTCGTGAAGTTCATCCGCAGCGGAAGGTTGTTGCCGTTGAGGGTCACGCTGTAGCGGAAGCGTTCGGCGATCCGCCACTCCTTGCCGATGGTCCACTGGGGCCAAACCAGCCACAGGCCGCGGGCTGTGCCGTTGCCCAGCGTCCCGGCCGTAAACTGAGCCGGGTAGGCGAAGGCATTGATGTTGTAGAGCGGATTCTGAGCGCTCTGAGGAAAGCGGTGAGGCCGATGTTCCAGTTCTTCACCATCACCTGGTCGTTGGGCAGGATCTGGTGCGGCCGGGATTGTCCGGGCAGGTAACGGTAGGGACTTCCCGCCATGCCGAAGGTAACGGGGGGGCCGGACAAGATGCTCTGAATCCAAGCGATCTCCCAGCCTCCCAGAATCTTGTCTAGCACGCGGTTTTGATTCATGAACCGGCGCCCTCGGCCGAACGGGAGCTCGTAGCTGGCATTGAGCACAATGTAGTGCCGGGTGTCGAAGCTGGTGGGGCCTTTGGTGAGCCGCCAGTTGTAGTATTGGACGCCGCTTCCGGTCCCACCGGACAGATTCTTGCTCCAGGTGTAGTGCGCGTTGAGCGTGAGCCCGTTGTCCGTGTAGCGCTTCTCAATCCGGGCCGTCAGCCCGTGGTAGGTGCTGTGGCCGGCGTTGCTCGCGTAAGAGATCGTTCCGAAATGGGTCCACGGCTTGTAGTTTTGCTGCGCGGAGTACACTGCGTTGAGCAGCGTCAGGTCCGTGGAATCGTAAATCGACTTCGGCAACTGGTTGATGTCCACGGACGTGGGCGCCGCCACCCGGCCCGAGCCCTGATAGACGAGCTCCTGCATCCACTGATGCCCCAAATCGAACTGGAACCCCGCCGACCACGTCATCACGTAAGGCATGCGCAGGCCAGGATTGAGATAGGTCGCTCCCCGGCTGCTGAAGTTCGTGCCGATGAAGGGGGTGGTGCCGTCGGGCAGCACCACGAAATTCCGGTCCGGCGGACCTTGCGACAGAAAGAACGCGGGCCGCGGGTCCCCAGTGGGCATCTGTATGGTGACTGAGGACGAATACTCCTGAAAACCGGCGCTCGGCATCCAGTCTTCAAAGAGCATGCCCCAGGAGCCGCGGAAGACCACCCGGCGGTGGAAATTCCAGGCCACGCCGAGGCGGGGCTGGAAGTTGTTGGTGTCCGTCCGGTAAACCGTTCCCGAGGGGTGGGTGATGGCGCCCATCTTGCCAGTAACGGGATCGGTCGCGTTCGGGTCCCACTGCGACTTCTGGCCGTACTTGGTTTGGAAGGGGGTCTCCAGGCTGTAGCGCAAGCCGAGGTTGAGCGTCAGCCGGGGAAGAGGTTTGTAGTCGGTCTGCACATAGAAGGAGTGGGCCCACCAGCGGGGCAGCCAGTTGAAGCGCTGTTCGGAAAAGCTGGCAGCAGTGACCGAACCGAGCAGGAACGCCGCAAAGCTGTGGCCGGTGTTGGGGGTGAAAGGCAGCCCCGTCGCGCCGAAGGTGTAGTTGCCGGAGGAGTAGGACGCACTGACATTATTGGCTCGGGTGCGGATGACTTCGTAGCCGAACTTGATCACGTGCCGGCCGGCGACCTTGGTGGTGTTGTTCTGAAATGTGATGTCCTCATTGATGCTGCGTGAATAGGCTCCGGGATTAATCCCGTAGGATCCGATCCCAGGGAAGTGGGCGGGACCGACGTTGGGAATGCCCAACTTCTGAGCCCAGCCTTGACCCGCCGTCGGCGGCTTGACTTCACTGACCCGGCGCCCGAAACCCAACCGCAGCTCGTTCATGAAGGTGGGGCTGAAGACGTGGTAGTCGGCGAAGGCCCAGTTTTCCTGGTCCACCGGCTGCGGCCGTCCGAAGCTGTAGTCAGAACTGTCCAGCAGGCGGTTGTTGATCCAGGCGTTGATCCGGCCCGTCCGGCGGTGGCGGTTATGCGACCGACGGAGGAAGAACTTGTTTTTGGAGGTCACTTGATGGTCGATCTTGAAGTCGTAGCGGCTGCGGTAGGAACGGTAAATGGTGTATCCCACCCAGTTGTTGCTCGGCCCGCTGCGCGTATAGCTGCCCACCGTGTTCGCCCGCTTCCAGGGGTCCAGCGCCAGGAAGTTTTTCGAAACCTGGTCCCAATCGGCCTTTGGAACAATGTTGCCCGGAAAGGGATCCGAGGTCCAGGTGCTGCCGATTTGCCGGATGGTCTTCGGGTTGTAGATGGGATAGCCGCCGCCGGCGGCCTGCGGGAACGAGAAGTCGCCGTTCAGCATGGCATCATCGGGCACCGTACTGGTTTGCGGATCATCGGTCTTTTCGTGATGCCGTCCAAAGGCAAACAGGAAGAAGGTCTTGTTGCGGCCGTCGTAGAGTTTCGGCAGCACCACCGGCCCCGAAAGCGTCGCCTGCATCTGATGGAAGCTGTAAGGGTTCACGCGCGCAAGCTGCTCGAAGTAGTTGCGGTGCACCATGCTTTTGCTCTGATAGCGATCTTCAGCCGAGCCATGCAGCGCGTTGGTGCCGCTCTTGAACGTGTAAGCAACCATGCCGCCGGCGGCATGGCCGACCTCCGCCGGTGTCCCCGTGGTGTACACCTTCACCTCGGCCAGAGCGTCCACCACGGGCTGCACGTTGGAATCCATGTCGCCAATCACGTCGCGGACGGACACCTTTCCGCTCACGCCATCCAGGGTGTAGCCGAGCTGGTTTTCGGCCAAGCCCACCACGCTGTGGTTGGCGGCCCGGGAAGAGACTCCGGCCATGTAGTAAAGCACCCGCTGCGCCTTGAGCTGAAGCACCGGCAACTCTTTCAAAGTCAGGGCGTCCATGGTCTGGCTTACTTGCGCCGTCTCGGTCTGAAGCAAGGGCGCCGCGCCCGTGACTTCCACCGACTGTGTGACCTCGCCGACCTCCAGGCGCACGTCAATCCGCGGCACCTCACCGGCACGCAGCTGAATCCCGCTTTGGACGTACCTCTTGAAACCAGCGGCTTCGACCGCCAATTGGTAGGAACCCACGGCCAGGAAGGGGATGTAATAGGCCCCCTCCGCATTGGTGACACCGCTCGACTCGATCCGGGTCTCGGTGTTGACCACAGTCACCTTGGCGCCAGGAACCGCAGCGCCCGTAGGATCGGTGACGTTGCCCACCAGCGTAGCCGTCCGAGCGGCCTGCCCCAAAACCTGTGATGTGCATGCCAGGGACAGAAAAATCAGAAGAAGAGTTCGCGGTTTCACCCCATCACCTCCTGCCTTGTCACGCACTGCCAACTTGCGCCGGCGGTGCGCGTCCTTGGCCGCCGGGCGTGCCAGCCGAACCCCGCAGTGGCGCGCGCAGCGGCCTTATAAACCGCCCTACGCCGGGCATCCGGACGCTCCACCTTGCCCGGCTCCAACGCCACGGCTGCGAAAGAGAGGGGCCTGGACTTCGCGTTGCCGTCCAGGCTCCCTATTCCGAGCGTAGCCAGGGGTGATTGTAGCTCTGTTTTCAGATCTTGTCAATAGTTTTATGAAACTTCTGCTTCTATTTCGAACCACAATTAAAGTTTACTGTCTTAATTCTCCAATTGATGGCCCTTGGGAAACCGAACGGAATAGACATTGCGGAATGGAGAAGGGACGGCATGGCATGGACGCCGGCCGCAGGGCTGGAGATCCGTTCCTTGAGGGAAGCGGAGCACGGGCAAGAGGCGAAACCGCCGGATGGGCGGAACTGGAAGGCATCGCCGGCGCAACCAGGGAGGCCTACGCGACTTCCCCGAGAGCGGCTTCAGTCGCTATGATGAATTCCAGAAACCGATTGCAACTCCGCGACCGAGACACCCATGGATCGAACCGTTAAGCGCACACCGCGAACCGCAGCTCCGGAAGCCAAGGCCCCTGCGCGGAATCCCAAATACTATTCCCGCGCCGTCGGCAAGGCGCTGGAGGTGTTGGATATTCTGCGAAGCAATCCGCAGGCTCTTTCCTTTAACGAGATTCTGCGGCGGGTCCGGCTGGTCAAAAGTTCGCTGTTCCGGATTCTGTACACGCTGGAGACCGCCGGCTACATCCGCAAGACGGCTGATGGACTTTACGAGATTTCTTTTGACATTGGGGCGATGGTGGAGCGGCAGTTTATGTCCCGCCTGATCGAGATCGCTTCGCCCTGGATGGCGCAACTAAGCCGGGAGTTCCGGGAAACAGTCAGTTTGGGGATGCTCCGAAGCAATCACATCGAAGTTGTGCACGTGGTGGAAAGCGTCGAACTGGTGCGCATGAGCAGCATTCCGGGCCGGATTCTGCCGCCTCATGCGAGTTCGCTGGGCAAAAGCATCACCGCCTTCCAGCCCGAGGAGGTCCGCGAGAGGCTGGTGCGCAACTACGGTTTATCGCGTTTCACGGCGAACACGATCACCGACCACGACCGGTTGCGCGAGGAATATCTGCGCATCCGCTCGCTGGGCTACAGCACAGACATGGAGGAGACCACGCCCGACGGCTGCTGCTTCGGGGTTCCGATCTTTAACCGCGATGAGACGGTGCTCAGCGGCCTCAGCGTATCGCTGCCGAAGATCCGGCTGGGAGACCGGCAGCCGAAACTGGTGACCGGCCTGCAAGCCGCCTCCAAGGCCATCTCGAAGGCGCTGGCTTCCGCCTGAGCGCCGCGCCGGGTGTTGCCGTGGCCCTCGCCGCTCAAGCCCGCAGGTATGGTTTCAGCATTTCGAAGTTGAATTCGATTTCCTGAATCTCCTCGGACGTCAGCCGGATCTCCTGCTGCCGGGAGATGATGTTCTTGAACACGCCACGTTTCTTCATCAGGTACAGAGGGGTTCCGGCGATCTGCTGGCGCAGGTTGGTGAGCAGCAGAGTCTTGCTGTACAAGTCGAGGGCTTTGCGCTGCTGGCCCGCCTGGAACAAGTCCCAGATCTGGGCGTAGACGTCGGCGTACGCCGCGTTGGGCATATTGCCGTCGGCGCCGACTCTCATCTCGTAGAACAAGGCTGCCGCGTCCGCGCCGCCATAAACCCGGCGGATGAGGGGCCGCATTTGAAGCAATTCGCGGATGCGGCGCATGACGGGGGGCGCCTCCTCTTTGACATATCCGCAGTGTGGGTGCTCGCGAACCAGGGAGGCGATAAACTGGGCGTCGATATTCAGGCCGCGAGCCCCGCCGGTGGTCTGGACGATCACGGGCCGGCGGGTCCGGGCAGCGATGGCATGGTAGTAGTCGCGCACGTCGTCGAGCGACTTCGCCTCCCGGGGCGGGATGGCGATGAGCGCGGCCGGCTCCAGGGCTTCGGCGCGCTCCGTATACTCGATGGCCTCTTGCCGGTCCTGGCCTTGCACGCCCAGCACCAACGCGCAGCGCTTGCCCCGCGCGGCCTTGGCGAGCACCTCCATGCCGCGCATGCGCTCTTCCTTGGTGAGGCTCCAGACTTCGCTGCCCAACTGGGGCCACACCATGCCGTGCGCGCCGGCCCGTTCCAGGAAATCCACCTCTTTGGCCAGATCTTCGTAGTCGACCTGCTTCGACTCCGTGTAGGGAGTCGTCATGATGATGAAGATGCCGCGCATGGGTTCAGGCGCGGCGGCGCGAGCCGCCTGCCAGCGTGGCGCCAAAGAAGCGGCCCAGGCCGCCACAAACCCGCGTCGAGTCGGTTTCATAACCATCCTCCTGTTTGCTGTCTGCTTTCACGCACGATGCCGGCAGAGGCTTACTGGCTATAGACGAGCTTGCCGTCTTCGTCGTAGTGCCAGTACGGTCCGCCCAGGCGGTAGTCGTCTACGATCAACTTGTCGAACTCCGGGGTGGGCTCGAAATAGCCGGGGATTCTCAAGTGCTTCTTGACCACCTCTTCATTCAGCTCCACGCCCAGCCCCGGCGCCTCCGGGACCCGGATATAGCCTTTCTCCACGATCGGCTTGAAAGGGCCAGTCACGAGGTCGTCCCACCAAGGGACGTCCACGGCGTGGTTCTCCATGGCGAGGAAGTCTTTCAGGGTGGCGATCATGTGCACTACGGCCATGGCGGCGACCGGCGAACCGGCGAAGTGGATCGCGGTGGGAATTCCGTATAGGGAAGCGAAGTCGGCAATCCGCTTGGTCTCGCGCATTCCGCCGGCGCTGAGGGGATCGGGGTGAATGATGTCCACGGCGCGGTTTTCAATAAATGGGCGGAACCCTTCCTCCAGCCCGAACAGGCTCTCTCCCATGGCGATCGGGCTGGCGGTGGCCTCTTTGATCTCCTTGTAGGCCATCCAGTTTTTGGGCGCGTCGCCGTAGCCGTAGGCCAGCGTTCCGACCTGGAGCATATCTTCGAGCCAAGCCATGCGGTAAGGCTCCAGGGCGCGGGCATAGAGGATGGCGTCGTTGACGTCGAGGTTGCCGAAGTGGTCGGCGGCCAAGGGCACGTCCCAGCCGATGGTGTCCCGCACGACCTGCACGTATTCGCAGAGCAGCTTGAGGCCCTTGTCGGTGGCGACGCCGCGGTCCAGCACTGCGCCGGGGATGTGGCGCACGAGGCTGGTTCCCAGGTCCATTTTGAAGAACGTGTAGCCCATCTGCTTGCGGCGCAGCAGGCGCTCGGCGAAACGCTTGGGATCCTGGGTTTGCGGGGTGTCGCAGTACATGCGGACGCGGTTGCGGTAAGGCGAGCCGAGCAGGCGGTAGCAAGGCACGCCGTAGACCTTGCCGGCGATGTCGTGCAGGGCGATGTCCACGGCGCTGTAGCCGCCGCCGAAGCGGTAGTGATTGGTGAACTTGCGGACGCGGTCGAGGATCGGCTCGATTTGAAGCGGATTGCGCCCCACGATGTGGGGTTTCAGAATGAGCGCCATGCCTTCGACGCCCGCGTCGCGCACCTCACCCAGCCCGTAGACGCCCTGATTGGTGTCGATGCGGATAATCGGGTAATCGGCGCCTGCGGCCACGCGGCAGGCTCTCATATCGGTGATCTTCAACTGACTGGGGGCGGAGTAGCGGTTGACGCCGGAGGCCGGCTGGGATTGTCCGGTGGCAGTCTCCTTGGTGAGCTGGAACAGGGGCCCAACGGCGGCCAGCCGCGCCGCCCGCGCCAGAAGCTTGCGGCGGCTCAACCTATTACGGAAGTTTCTAAGCATCGGTTCCTCCTATGAACTGTTGTTGAGGGCATTCCCGCCGGAATCGGCGAGGCATTCCACGATCTTCAGCAAGGCCGCCATCCCGGGGTCGTCTTTCCCCAGCGCCTTTTCGCCGAAGATCCGGGCGCGGCCCTGGCGGAACGGCCTGCTGCGAAAGTCGGCCATGGTCTGCCGAATCGCGCTCTCGGCGGCGGCCAGCATGGGCTCGGGGGTGGTCAGCCCCTGGCACGCCTGCCGCACCGCTTCGACGGCGTCCACCACCGTCTTGTCGCCCAGTGCGCAGCGGCCCCGCGACAGCATGGCCTCCACGGCCGCGCCCAAAAGCGCCGGCAACTCGGACCACTCCACCTCCTGCTTGCCCCGGCACTGCTTGCCGGCCGCCATTAAGCCGGTGGCGAACAGGGTCCCAAACGTGGAGGCCGTCACTTTGGTGAAGGCCATGGCGCACTCGAACAGCGCCTGCCCGAGATCCGAAGGGAGTTGCGCCGCTCCGGCGGCCAAACGCTGGAAGGAGCGTGACAGGTTGACGCCCAGATCGCCGTCGCCCACCGTGCCATCGAGGGCATTAAGCTCATCGGCCATCCGGGCCGCGCCCTGGTTGAGCCGCTCAACTGCCCAGCGGAGGGAGTCCACTGTCAGCGCGGCCATATCATCCCACCTTCAGGAAGGGACAGTCGCAGGGCGCCAGCAACAGCTCTTCGAGCTGCGGATCCAGCTTGCAGAGGGTCAGCGACATCCCCGCCATTTCCATCGAGGTGGCATAGCGCCCGACCAGGGGCATGACGGTGTCCACACCCCATTCCTTAAGCCGCCGCGCCACGTAGCGGTAGACGATGTAAAGCTCCTCCAGGGGCGTCGCCCCGAGACTGTTGCACAGCACCGAGACTCTGTCGCCGGCTCCGAGCGGCATGTCCTTGCGAATCATCTCGAGCATTTCTTCGGCGATTTCGTCGGCGCGGCGGAGCGGGCCGCGGGTGACGCCGGGCTCGCCGTGGATCCCCATGCCCATTTCCATCTCGTCCTCGCCGAGCGTGAAGGTGGGCTTGCCCGCAGCCGGCACCACGCAGGGAGTTAGGGCTACGCCCACGGAGCGGCAAGCGTCGGCCGCCTTCTGCGCCACCGCCGTCACTTCCTCGAGGCCGGCCATCCGGTCCGCCATTGCGCCTGCGATTTTGAAGCAATACACCATTCCGGCCACGCCGCGCCGCTTGTCCCGTTCCTCGGGACCGGCGCTGGCGACGTCGTCCGCCACGCGGACGGTGGTGGTCCGGATCCCCTCCATTTCCACCAGTTCGCCGGCCATGTCGAAGTTCATGACGTCACCGCCATAGTTTCCGTACAAACGCAACACGCCGACGCCGCCGTCAGCCGCGCGGATCGCGGTAGCCATAAGGTCCACGCCGGGAGAGGCGAAGACCTCGCCGATGGCGCAGGCGTCCAGGAGTCCCTTGCCTACGTAGCCGGTGAAGATCGGGAGATGGCCTGAACCGCCGCCGGTGACGATTCCTACCTTGCCTTTGATGGGGGCGCCGGGCCGTACGATAACCCGTCCCTCTTCTCCGATGCGCTGGTAGTATTGCGGGTGGGCAGCGCAGAGACCTTCGAGCATCTCTTGCACATAGTTCATTGGGTCGTTGAGGATCTTCTTCATCGCCGTCACCTGGTTGTTGAACGAATGCGGTCCCTCGCAAGGGGGCAGGAAGCATTCTGTACCCCGCCGGGTCCAGGGTCGAGTATAGTTCAGGCGGCTCTTGGGTGTAAAGTTTTTTCTTATTGGATCTTAAAAGCACAGTTCTGTTCACTAGTACAGTAGAGAATCAGAGATTTGGATTCCAGTGCTGAAAAATATTGACACAGTTCACAAAATGGCAGAAGATGGTTTATCTGCCGGGCTCACCGGGCCGGCAAGGAGGACGCCATGAACCTGCCATTCGCCAGGCCACTGAGAGGCATCATCGTTCCGGTGGTAACGCCGCTGTTGGAATCCGGGGATTTGGATGTTGAAGGGCTCCAACGCGTCATTGCCCGATTGCTGGAGGGCAGCGTGCACGGCCTGTTTCTGCTGGGCAGCACCGGCGAAGGGCCCAGCCTGCCGCCCGCGATGCGAGAACAGGTGATTACGCTGGGTTGTGCGCAGGCGGCGGGGCGGATCCCGGTTCTGGTCGGCATCTCGGACACGTGCCTGGCCGAATCCCTGCGCCTGGCGCGCTTCGCTTGCGAGTGCGGCGCTTCGGGCCTAGTGCTGGCTCCGCCGTACTACCTGGCGGCTTCTCAAACCGAACTTTACCGTTACGCGCGGCGCGTGGCCGCCGAGGTCCCCTTGCCGGTGTTCCTGTACAACGCGCCCTCCTTCACCAAGGTGTGGTTTGAACCGGAGACGGTGCGGCGCTTGGCGGAGGAGCCCAACATCGCGGGCTTGAAAGACAGCGGCGGCGACCGTATTTATCTCCATCAGGTCCGGTTCTTGCTTAAAGACCGCAAGGACTTCTCTTTTCTGGTGGGGCCGGAGGAGCTATTGGCGGACCTATTGCTTTGGGGAGGGCATGGAGGCGTCAGCGGCGGGGCGCACCTTTGGCCTCAACTCTACACCGGGCTCTATCAGGCCGCCGTGGAAGAGGATTTGGAACGGGTGAAGCATCTCCACTCGCTGCTGATGTACGTCAACACGCAGATCTATCGAATCAGTTCCACGCCGTGCAGCGTCTTCAAAGCCATCAAGTGCGGCCTGTCTCTGATGGGGATTTGTGGGGACGCCATGGCGCCCCCATTGGAACCCTTCACGCCAGAGGAGCGGGCTCTGCTGAGAGAGCGGATGCAGGAGATGCAACGAAGGCTGATGGAAGAAGCCGCCTGGTTGACCGCTGCGCCCGCCCGGAGTCGGAATTAGAGCTGGAAGAAGGGCGACAGAGTCAAGGGTGGGCTGCGCTCTCCACTCGCTCGCCTAATGCCTCGGCGAGGCGGGCTACGACCTCCGCCATCTCTTGTACGGCGGCGCGCACGCGGTTCGCCCCCAGCACCTTGCCCAGCGCGGAGATGGCCTGCATGATTCTGAAATCCAGCATCAGCAGCCTTTGCTCCAAAGTCAAGCCGCCGATCTCGAGGCCGGCGGCATGTTCAAGAAGGAAGGTGACAAGCTGGTAGTCACGCTCCAGCATCTTCTGCAAGGCCGGCAACTCGGAAGGCTCGGCCTGTCCGATGCGGGCACCCCGGAGCTCCAGGAACTGAAGGCCATTGGCGGCAGCAACTCGGGCCGCGTGATGCTTCGCCGGCTTGGTGCTAAGAAGCAGCAGGCAGGTGTAACGGAACCAATAGATCAACAGCGTGCCAGAGATCAGGATGATGAGAATGCTCGCAACCATGAGCGCCCTCTGTGCCTGTACGTCCACCCTCCCTTTAGACCATGGGTACTAGGTGAACTAGAAACATCATCTCAAATTTACCATGAGATCCGCGCATTGGCAAGAAAAATCTCAGAGCTCCAGTACTATTCAATATCCTATTGAAAATAATAAAGATATCAAAGAATAAACGGCAAATCTTCAACCGTGACGGAAGAGCATATGCTTTCTGGTACTCCCCTTGGGACGGTTTTGCTGGAACAGGTCTGCATAGCTCTGAGTGATGTAATCTTCTTCGCTGAATCCGAGGCGGCTTGCGGTGGCATCGATCCAATCCGGGGGGCCTTCCAGCTCCAAGTACACGCCGATGGGGGTTTCATCCAGGGTGGCATGGCCCGGCTCGCCTTTCCGCTGGTAGACGGTCCGAAACTTCTCGTAGCGGAAGACCACACGGAGGCCCAGGCTCTCCAGCGTCTCCTGCACGAGTTCTGGATGCGGTGCTGGGGTTTCCATCTCCTTGCGGGCTTTGTGCTTGCTGCTCGCCAGCGGCTTCTTATAGGTAAGCGTGGCCGTCTTGCCTGTAGTCCGCAGCCGGATCAGGATGCCACGCGAACGAAAGTACCCTTTGGGGTGGTCGAACACGGCGTTCTGCTCGTGGTGGCGGCGCTGGATCACGCGGAAGCCGGCCTTGCGCAGCAGGCGCCGGCCCTGTTCGGCGCTTTTCAAGGGCAGCTTGATTTCAATCTCCGCGTTTGCCGGAGCTTTCGCCATAAGGTCAATCCTAGCAGAGCCAATCGAAAGTCGGGCCGGAAGCGCGGCATGCTATTCTGAGGAGCGGACGCGCCCGTAGCTCAGCAGGATAGAGCGGCTGGCTTCGAACCAGCAGGCCGGGGGTTCGAGTCCCTCCGGGCGCGCCAGTTTGCTGCGGCGCTGGGTGGGTCCTTTGCGCTGAGAAAACATGGGGCTGGGGCGGATTGCCCGCCGCGGCCGGATCAAGCTAAGATATGGGCTTGCCGTCCACTCCGGGCGCCCTATGGATCACATCCTTTCGATCGTTCTGTTCACCCCCCTGGCAGGTTTGCTGGTCCTGCTGTTGATCCCGTCCTCGAAGCCCAGAGCGATTAGAGTTTGGGCCAACATCGCCAGCTTCATTGGTTTTCTGGTTTGCCTTCCGCTGGTGGCGGCGTTCGACCGCAGCAAGGATTTCCAGTTCGTGGAGAGGGCAAATTGGATCCCCTCGATCGGCGCCTCCTACCAACTGGGCATTGACGGATACAGCCTGCTGCTGATCCTGCTGACGGGGCTACTCGGGTTCCTGTCGATTCTGGCGAGCTGGTCCGCCATTGAAGAGCGGCTTAAGGAGTACTACGGGTGTTTCCTGCTGCTCCAGACGGGGATGCTGGGCGTGTTCATGGCGCTCGATTTCCTGCTGTTCTTCGTGTTCTGGGAGCTGGTGCTGGTCCCGATGTACTTCATCATCGCGATCTGGGGCGGCCAGCGCCGCATCTACGCCGCCATCAAGTTCATCATTTACACCCTGGTCGGCTCGGTGCTGATGCTGCTTGGGATTTTGACCCTGTATTATGAGCACTACCGGCAGCTGCACATTCTGAGCTTCGACATTCAGCGTCTGATGGCCACGCCGCTTTCACCGGGCTTGCAATGGTGGGTCTTTTGGGCGTTCTTCCTGGGCTTTGCGGTGAAGGTGCCGATGTTCCCGCTGCACACCTGGCTTCCGGACGCGCACACGGAGGCGCCTACGGCGGGCTCGGTGATTCTGGCCAGCGTACTGCTGAAGATGGGTACCTACGGTTTTCTGCGCTTCTCGCTGCCGCTGCTGCCGGACGCCGCCAAGAACCCCACCGTCGTCCAGATCATGGCGGCGCTGTCGATGGTCGCCATCGTCTACGGCGCGCTGGTGTGTCTGATGCAGAAGGACTGGAAGAAGCTGATCGCGTATTCGTCGGTGAGCCACTTGGGATTCTGCACGCTGGGCATCTTTGCACTGAACCCGGCGGGGATCGCCGGCTCGATCCTCCAGCAGATCAACCACGGGATCTCGACGGGCATGCTCTTTTTGATCGTCGGCATCGTCTACGAGAGGCGGCACACGCGGGAGATCGCCGAATACGGCGGCTTGCTGCGGGCCATGCCGGTGTTTACGATCGTCTTTCTGATCGCGGCGCTGAGCTCGATGGGGATGCCGCCGCTGAACGGTTTTATCGGTGAGATCACGATTCTTCAAGGCGTCTTCCACGTGTCGCTGTGGTGGGCGGCGGCGGTGGTGGCGGGGATCGCGCTGGGTGCGGCTTATTTGATCTGGCTGTTCCAGCGCACGATGCTCGGCGAGCCCGCTCCCAAGAACGCCGCTTTGCGGGACTTGACGCCGCGCGAGATCGCGGTGTTTGCGCCGCTGTTGCTGTGGGCATTCTGGATCGGCCTTTATCCCAAACCCTTCTTCGCGGTGATGGAACGCTCGGTGGCGCAGATTGTCGAGCGCGTGCAGCCGGGCTATTACGCGGCGCACAATCTCCCGAATCCACTGGCCGCAACGGGTGCAGCGCCAGGCGCGCCGTCCGGGCAATAGATTCGCGGTCCTTATACTATCCCAGGCATAAACTTCCGAATTGGCAAGAGGGGCAGCACGGCAAGCGCCGGATCCGCCGGGGGCGAGTGTTCTGCACAGTTTGGCCATCGGGCCCGCTCACAACCGCCTTCCCCTGCTTCAGGCTGTCCTCGGCCGGCAGTCCGGCGGCGGGTTCGCTGGCCAGTACTTGGGCGGCTTTACCGCGCCGCGCGGCGCGAAGGCCGGGGTCTCGAACAGCGCGGGCGAGTCCGTCATCGGTGTTGCGTCAGTTTCGTTGCCTTTAGCGCCGAGCTGGGCGGGGTGCGGCGGCGCAGCACCAACTGGGCGCGGTCTTCGATGATCCACTCGACGGTTTCGCCGCGTTGAAACTGCATGGCGCGGGCCAGACCGGCGGGGAAATTGACGTACCACTGTTCACTGTCTTTGCGCTTAATGAGCTGGACTTTGGTGGGGAAACCCATGGGACCTCCTGTATCCGGTCACGCAATTAGATATTAAGGGATGCAAGATGTTGTGGGCAGAAACAGTGCGCCCAGCGCCGGATGCGGCGGCGTATTTCTTTAGTCGAAGGGCCAAACACGAGGGGGCGGACACGATTGGGTTGGAGAGAGGGCAACGGGTCAGGGGCGCCAAGGCCGACAGGAATGTCGGCCGCAGGCTAGAAAGCCTGCCCCACAAGAGGGCCTGCCCCACGGAGGGTGTGAAGCAAGGGCCGGAAGCCAACCACCGGCAGAACTGCCGGTGTGGCAAGCCTGGCGGCTTGCTCCACGGGGAGTGCGGGGCGCGATTTGGTTGGAGGGCAGTGGGTGAAGGGCGCCAAGGCCGACAGGAATGTCGGCCGCAGGCTAGAAAGCCTGCCCCACAAGAGGGCCTGCCCCACGGAGGGTGTGAAGCAAGGGCAGAAGCCGACCACCGGCAGGACTGCCGGTGTGGCACGCAAGACTGCGTGCTCCACGCGAACGGCCGGCATGGCAAGCCTGGCGGCTTGCTGCACAGAGGTGGAGTTTCTCGGCTCGCTTTCGGGGGAGGAGCATGGAAGGGAGGTTGCGTGCGAAAGAGAGCGTTAGGCCGGGGGCTTACGTTGGGAGGGGCGACAATTGAGGAAACGCGCAGGCGAATGGCGCGGGCGACGACAGGACAGCCGGGGCGGTTTGCTAAGGAGAGGGCGGAGTTGCTAAAGTAAAGAGACACACCGTTTTGACCGTGCCGCGCAACCTTCGAACCATCCAGACAAGACTCTTGTGCACCGCAGTATTGATCTCGTTTGCCCTGACTCTCACTGCCTGTGAGGACACCGAGGCGGAAGCGGGCTCCGGGCGGGTTTCGAGCGCCGCCTTGCCGGGCGGGCAGGCGGGCGCGATCCTGGAGAAGTTCCTGGAAGCCAGCCGCCTGCAACAAGACCGGCTGCACCATAGCAGCATGGAGGTCGAGATCGAAGGCCGTTTCCCCAAGCTGAAGCGGGAAGCTTCGCTGCGCGGGGTGCGGAAGGTCGGAAGCCAGGGCGAGATCACCTACGACAGCATCTCCTCGGAAGGCGACAGCATGATCCGCAAGGAGGTGATCGCCAAATACATAACCGCGGAGACGGAAGCGAGCGCGAGCCTGGCGCGGGGCAACGGCAAGCTACAGCCCATCGGCATCAATCCGGACAACTATAAGTTCCGTTACCGCGGGGTGTTTCCCTTTGCGGGGCGGCAAGCACACGTATTCCAGGTGACACCCAGGCAGAAGCGCCTGGGGTTGTTCCGGGGCGAAGTGTGGATCGACACGGAGACCTACCAGACGCTGCGGGAAACGGGGACGCTGGTGAAGAATCCTTCGATCTATCTGCGGAAGGTGCAGTTCGACCGGACCTACGAGATGCTCGATGGCGTGGCCATTCCGGCGCAGGTCTGGACGAAGATCGACACGCGGCTGGGCCTGCTTGCGGAGCTCGATGTGCGGCTGAGGAATTTCTCCAATCCGCTGACCGCGCAATCGGGATTTTGCCCACTGGGCTGGTAGGACGCCCGCCTGCTTACAACAATTGGGCCCGTTTGCGTTCTCGTGTGCCGCGCCTATAGTATAGGGACACGGCCCAGTGGGACCGGATCCGGCCGCCAGCCAACGGCCGGGGGAGAACGAGCCTATGTGGAAGCGAAGAGAAGAAGAGAACGTGCCGAGGCCCGAGGCGCCGCCCAAGCCGGCAGAGCTGGCGCGGGAAGGGATTCCGATGCAGACCTATTCCGCGAGAACGGCGGATGCAGGAGCGGCGCGGATCGGCAAGTCGGTTGTAGTCAAAGGACAGATCTTTAGCCGGGAAGATCTTTATGTGGACGGCGAGATGGAGGGGACGCTGGAGCTGCCGGAGCACCGGGTGACGATCGGTCCGAACGGCAAGCTGCGCGCGTCGATCAAAGCCCGCGAAGTGGTGATCGCCGGGAACGTCCAGGGCAACATCGAAGCCTCCGACAAGATCGACATCCGCAAGGACGCGCGTCTGGTGGGGGACATTCGCACGGCGAGGATCGTGATCGAAGACGGCGCGTATTTCAAAGGGAGCATTGATATCCAGCGTCCGGAAACGGGGCGTGCGCCTGCGGGCAAGGTCCAGCCAGCCGCGGCACCGGCGGCGACGGCTGCGCAGGCGGCCTCGGCGGCGTCCGGGCCACAACAGCAGACCCTCACATCCAACGCGGCCGATCCGAAGCGGCCCTGAGATCGGAGTTGCTCTCTGTTGGTGTGGGAACGCCTGAAGAGATGGGGGCGGCCAAGGGAGCCGGCGCTGGAGGCGGGCCACAGCGAGAATCCTGAGCGGGCGAGCCTTCAGAGCTGGAACCGCCACAGCCATGGGCTGGAGGAGTTCTCCCGGTCACTGGCCGAGGAAGAAGGCCTGCATGTTCTAGACTGTGGAGAAGTCTTACAAGCAAACGTCTCCTTCATTACCGGCTACGGGCACAAGTTGTACTCGGAAGCCTTTTTGAGCGTGCTGGACTCGCACTGCGGCGGATCCGATTCCGGTCCGAGCGAGATCACGGAGCCCCAGATCCAGAGCTTCTTGCAGGCGACCTTGGATTTTCCCGACGGACATTTCGGCGGCGCTTTGTTGTGGGATACGCTCACGTTCTTGCCGGGCGCGCTGGCGGAGTCCGTGGTGGAGCGGCTGGCCCAAGTCATGAGGCCGGGCGCCTGCCTGCTGGCGCTGTTTCATGCGGATCTGAAAAGAACGCCCGCGCCGCTGTATTCGTACCGCATTGTAGCCCCGGACACCTTGCATGTGACCCCGAAGGGGTGGCGGAACCCGGCACAGGCTTTCAATAACCGCGCCATCGAGAAGTTGTTTCGAAGATTCCATTCCGTGAAGTTCTTCCTGGCGCGGGACCATCTGAGAGAAGTGATCGTCCGGCGTTGAGGACATGGTCATGGTGAAAGAATCGAAGGAGAGTGCGTTGGAGCATACACCGGTCATTGCCCGGGGTCTGACTCTGGGCGTGATCGGCGCGGGAGTGATGGGCAGAACGCTGGCGAAAGGCATCTTGACGAGCGGGCTGATTCCGCGGGAGCGGATGTGGGCCGGGGACAAGCATCCGGCCGCCTGCCAGAGCGCGTCGCAGGAGCTGGGCATTCCGGTGGAACTGGACTACAGGCCCCGGATTCCCACGGCGGATCTGCTGCTGCTGTGCGTGAAGCCGGCGGACGCACCCAAGGCTCTGGCGACGGTGCGCGAGGGAGGACTGCGGCCTTCGGCGCTGTTGATCTCGATTCTGGCCGGGGTGACGACCACGGCGCTGGAGACCATGCTGGGCACGGACAACCCTGTGGTGCGGGCAATGCCCAACACTCCGGCGGTGGTGGGGGAGGGCATGACGGTGGTCTGCTGCGGGCGCAGCGCCAACGAGACGCACCTGGCGCGGGCGCGGCGCATCTTCGATGCCGTAGGCAAGTGCATCCCGGTCGACGAAGTCCACTTCAATGCGGTCACGGCGCTGAGCGGCAGCGGTCCGGCCTATCACTTCTTGATCATGGAGGCTCTGGCGGACGCCGGGGTGCGGGTGGGATTGCCGCGGCAACTGGCGCTCACGCTGGTGGCGCAGACGGCGCTCGGCGCGGCTAAGATGGTGCTCGCCACGGGCCGGCACCCGGCTGCGCTGCGCGATGATGTGACCACACCGGCGGGCTGCACGATCGGGGGTTTGCTGATGCTGGAGGACGGACGCATCCGGTCGGTTCTGGCCCGCGCGGTGGAAGAAGCAGCGAAGATCGCGGCGCATCTGGGGCCGCCGGTTCCGCACAAGCCTGCGCAGTAGTATCATCGTGGGGCTGCGATCGGGCGCCGAGAGAGTTCCGGACGCGGCAGCCGTTTCCTCCTGGAGGTGGAGCATGAACCGAAGGCTTGCGATGCTGGCATTTCTGGTCTATTCCGGAATCGGGCTTTGCGCTCAGCCGTCCCAGACCGTTTCTCCGGACCTTCCGCATTTAAGGAAAGCCGGCTCGGTCACGCAGCTTATCGTGGATGGAAAACCTTTTCTCATGCTGGCCGGGGAACTGCATAATTCTAGCGCCTCGAGCACGGAATATATGGCGCCGATCTGGCGCAAGCTGGCCGCGATGAATCTCAATACCGTAATCGGCACGGTTAGCTGGGAGCTGCTGGAGCCCGAAGAGGGCAAGTTCGACTTTCGACTGGTGGACGACCAGATCCGCGAGGCGCGGCGCCACAACATGCGCCTGGTGTTGATCTGGTTCGCCACGTGGAAGAATGCCAACGCCAGCTACGTGCCGATGTGGGTGAAGACGGATCTCAAGCGCTTCCCGCGGGTGCAGTCCAAGGACGGGACCAACCAGGACAGCCTTACGCCGCTGGGCGAAGCGTCGCTTGCGGCGGACGCGAAGGCCTTCCGTGCGCTGATGCGGCATATCCGGGAAATGGATACCCAGCACACGGTCATTATGATGCAGGTGGAGAACGAAGCCGGGCTGCTGGGAGACAGCCGCGACCGCTCGCCGCTGGCGGAAAAGGCCTGGAACAGTCCGGTTCCGTCCGAGCTCATGAGCTATTTGCAGAAGAACCGGGACCGCTTGATCCCAGAAGTGGCCCAGGTTTGGGGAGCGCAGGGATACCGGACGAGCGGCACCTGGCCTGAGGTCTTCGGCACGACGCCGCACGCGGATGAGGTTTTCATGGCCTGGCACATCGGGCGCTACATCGGGAAGGTGGCGGAAGCGGGCAAGGCGGAGCATCCCATCCCGATGTACGCCAACGCCTGGCTGGTGCAGAACGAGAAGCAGTTGCCGGGCGGGTACCCGAGCGGCGGGCCGGTGAGCCGGGTGATGGACATCTGGCGGGCTGCGGCCCCGGCGATCGATTTGCTGGCTCCTGACATTTACCTGCCCGACTTCAAAGGCGTCTGCGCGAGCTACACGCGCTCCGGCAACCCGCTGTTCATCCCGGAGGCCAGGGCCTCGGTTCCCAACTTGCTGTGGGCGATCGGCCAGCACGCGGCGCTCGGCTACTCCCCGTTCGGGATCGACAGCCTGAATGAGGATCATCCGATCGGGCAAGCCTATCAAGTGCTGGGCGGGATGATTCCCATCCTGACACGCTATCAAGCGGAAGGAAGAGTGATGGCGGTGATGGAGGGGGAGGAACGCACTCAAACCGTCCGATTTGGCGGATATCAGATGAACATTACTTTCGGCGGCATGCGGCGGCCGGGGGCGGCACAGCCTCCCCAACCGGCGGCGGCAGGTCCGCAGCAGCCGGCTGGGCCGTCCGGCTATGGACTGATTATCCACACCGGACCGGATGAGTTTCTCTTTGTGGGGACCGGGCTGAATGTGACCTTCGCGGCGGATTCTCCGGGGCCGAAGATCGCCCGCTTGGGGATGGTAGATGAGGGCCGGTTTGAGAGCGGGATATGGGTCCCGGGAAGGCGCTTGAATGGAGACGAGACGGGCGGCGGCAACCGGGTCATGCTGCGCGGCCCCGGACTGGCTGTGCAAAAGGTGCGTCTATACCGGCACGATTGAGAAGCGGCGTGGAGCAGCTGAACGGCGTAGCGGTGTCATGAGGCATAGCGCATGAGATCCGGTCGAGGCGGAAAAGGCACCGTTCGCGCTTCTTTTGCCGCTATTGGAAGGAAACGCAGATCGAAAGGGGCGCGGAACGCGTCTTATTAAGTATGACGGCCCAAACTCTCGGGCCGGCGGACGACTACCGGCGTTTACGCCTGGCCTACGACGATGCCTTCCGGGACTTCACGGATCATGTGCGTCTGTTTCAGACTGTGATTCACGAGCCCGATCCGGGCCACGACCGGATCCAGCAGGCTCAGGAGAAGCTGGCCACGGCCGAGGCGGCGTACCGGCGTACCCGGGACCTGCTGGCGGCGCACGTGCTCACCCACGGAGCGACGCCGCGCGCATAGTTGCCCCGCAGCTTGCCGCCCCCGTTGGGAGCGCTTACGCCTTCGGCATTTCCGGATCGGGAATGTTCCACGGCCCAGGGATGGGCGGATAAAGCTCCTCCAGCCCTTCCTTCAGCTCGACCCCCAGGCCTGGTTTTTCCGGGACTTCATAGAAGCCGTTCTTGACCGCGAGCGGCTCCTTGAAGAGGCCCTCCTTAAAGGGGTTGGGCGTCATGTTGGATTCGAGCATGAAGCGGTTGGGCACGGCGGCCATCAGGTGCGCGTTGGCCACGGTGACCAACCCGTCCTGCCAGTTGTGAGGGCAGAGGAGTTTGCCGCGGGTGTGGCCCATCCGGGCCATGTGCCAGGTTTCGGTGACGCCCCCGTCGTCGCAGCCGGGCTGGATGATGTCGTAGGCGCCGCGGTCGATCCATTCGGCAATTTCGCTGCGGTTGGGCACGGTCTCGCCGCCGGAGATTTTGACCGTGGGGAGCGCTCGCTTGATTTTCACGTAGTCGTCAATGTTCTTGCGGGTGGGCTCCTCGAACCACAGGATCTTGAGCTCTTCCAGCACGGGGGCGATTTCCAGACACTGTTCCACCGTCCAGCGCTGGTTGGCCTCCTGGATCAGGTGGAAATCGGGTCCGGCGTCCTTTCTCAGGGCGCGCAGATAAGGGATGTAGTCCTGAATCGTGATGCCGAGCCGCCGGAAGCCTCCGCCCATGCGGAACTTGAAAGCCGTGTAGCCGGCGGCCTTGTAGCTGAGGGCTTCCTTGATGAGGTTGTCGGGGCCAGGGAAGCGCGAGTTCTTTCTCCAAGTGAATTCTCCTCCGCTGGCGTAGACGGGGAGGCGCGTGACCGGCTTGGTGTCCGTCGCCAGGAGCCGGTACAGGGGGAGCCCAGTAGCTTTACCGATGATGTCCCATAGCGCCGTATCGACGCCGGCCCAGACGCCGCGCGCACCGCGATGGGCGATGCCGCCGGAGAGGGACTCGACGTCGAAGGGGTTCTTGCCGAGCAGAATGGGGCGGACAACGGTCTCCAAGTACTGGTTCATCGCTTCGGGGCCGTTGTAGCGGCTGCAACCACCGATGCCTTTGATGCCGGCGTCGGTGGAGATTTCGACGATGACCGATTCGGTTTTCCAGATGATATTGTTGTTGTCACCGTCCGGCCATTCCTCCTCGGGTTTCAGACGGTAGCCGAGGCTGATCAGGCGGAGGTTGCTGATCTTGATGTTTTGCCGGGGGATGCCGTCGAGTGGCGACAAACGGTTGCCGGGCAGGGCTGCGGGTTTGCGCGGCTGGGCCGCGGCGGGCAAAGCGGCGGCGGTGCTTAAGAAGGTTCTTCGGGACCACGGATTCATAGACATAAGTCCTTTCCGGTTCTCTTGGAACCTCAATAGATAAGGTTTCGGATTCCGGCGGCGATGCGGCCGCGGTTCTTGTTTTTGAGCACGAGTTCGACTCGGTGGCGCTTGGGCGGATCCGTGCGGGATGGGACGAAGCCAGCGACGTATTGGTCCTGCACCAGCTTGGACACGGACTTGAGCAAGCCCGGCAAGAAACCGGTTCCGGCGAGCACCTCCTGGGATTGGCCGCCGGTGGCGGAAGCCAGGTTGGTGAAGTCGCCGAGGGAACGGAGAGCAGACTGCATGGCCATATCGGCTGCGGCGGCAGCCCGGGGAATCTCGCCCCTGCCGGCGGCGGGGCCGGGCACGAGCACCGGATTGGAAGTTTCGGCCTGTATCCCAAAGGGCTCCTTTAGGACCACCGGGTGAATCGATACATTGGCTCTCTGAGCGGCCAGCACTGTGGCCTCGACGCGCTGGCGCTTGGCGGCTTGCGAGGCCTCGGCGGTGTCGGCGACGCCGCTCGACAAAGCGACCAACAATCGCACGGCGGGGCCACGGGAGGAAGCGTCTTCCGCAATCTGACGGATGAAGTCCAGAAGGAAGGTCCCTAGTGGATGGACAAAGAAGCCGGCATCCATCGCTTTGCGCAGCACGGCTTCGTCGCGGGTTGGCTCGGCCAGTTGGACCAGGCCGCCGGAGAAGCCGTAGACGGAGACTCGGAGGTGATCCCGTCCGTCGAGCAAGTACTGATGGAAAAGGCGGGGCGCCAGGCCGCTGTTGGCGACGGTGTTGCGGTCGCAGTCGAAAAGGAAGATGACTTCGGTTGGGATGGTGCGGGGCTGGGTGCGAGGGCCTTCGAAAAGGACGAGTTTCTGCACGGCGCCGTCGATGCGGAGCTCGATCTCGTCGGGCGGAAGGTCCGTCACAAAGGCATTCTTCTGAGTGACTTGGAAAGGGATTAAGACGACATCTTCCGGCGGCGCGGTCTGGGCTGCCAGAGCGCCGGCGGCAACCAATAAGAGCAGTGCAGCTCGCATGGCTCGGTTCTCCTAGCGGCGGCCTATGCCAGAGGGCTGCCGCGTCTGGCCGCGGATGCGGACGTTTCGAAAATCACCAGTCTCGTCAAACGACCCCAGTCCGACGCGGCCGAAGCGCAGGCTCAGATCGACCGCTTCCAGACTGGGGTTGCGTTTGCCGTTGACTTCGACGATGCATCGCCCGCTGTCCCCGTCAAAGATGAGGCGGACCGGAGTCCAATCTCGGGTGGGGAGGGAGGGCGGGCCGTCGAGGGGAGAGATGCGGACCCGCTCTCCGCCGAAGATGTGGAACATGCCGTTATGGACGTGAACCTTTTCGGCGGGATCGGAGGAGATATGGGCGTAGTTGAAATGGGCTTCATCCTGCCAGGCGTAAATGAGAACCAGGCTGCGCCCGTTGCGGCGGACCTCGGCCTCGAGAGTCACGTTGCGGAAGGGGGCGGTTTCGGCCAGGGCGTATTTCTGAGGCCGCCGTGGCAAGCCGGGCGGGGGCTGTCCCGGCACGAGCAGGCGCAGTGCGCCGCCTTCCACGGCCCAATCGGCGGCGTTTTGGACGGTCCAGCGGAATCCGAAAGCCTCCACCGTATCGGCGGCGGCCGCAGCCGCGGCGGAGAGAAGGAAGGCCAGCAACAGTCTCATGCGGACCATGATTCTATCACTAGCGGAAGAACTTCACCGGTAGCGGCCCAGCAGGTCGTTCCAGCGGACCCGGAGCAGATCCAGAAACATATCCAGGCTGTCGCGCAACATGCTGACCTTGGTGCCAGGGGAATGGCTCCAACGCACGGGGACTTCGACGCAGCGGAAGCCCAGGCGGCGGGCGATGTAGAGCACCTCGGCATCGAAACCGAAACGCTCCAGGCGCTGGCGGCGGAAGATCTCCTGAGCGGCTTGGCGCCGGTAGAGCTTGAATCCGCACTGGGTGTCGAGAAAGGGCAGACCGGTCAGCAGGCGGAGGAAGAGGTTGAAGATCCGACCGGCGGTTTCGCGGAACCAGGACTGATGGACCTGGATGAGGCTGCGGTCCAGGGCGCGGGAGCCGATGGCGATGTCGGCGTGGTTGCGGCGCACGGCGTCAAAGAGCTTGTCGAGCTCTTCGATCGGCGCGGAAAGATCGGCGTCGGTGAACAGGATCCATTCTCCGCGGGATTCCAGAACTCCGTGGCGAACCGAATAGCCTTTACCGCGATTGCCGGGATTGCGGAGAAGCCGGATCTGCGGATGGTCCGCGCTGAACTGTTCCACGACCCGGGCCGTGCGGTCGCGCGAGCCATCGTCGACGACGAGGATCTCGGCAAACCGGCTGGGGCGCTGGTTGAGAAAAGAGAGGATCGCGTTGAGGGTCGAGCCCAGCCGCTGCTCTTCGTTGTAAGCGGGGATGACGATGGAGATGGAATCCAAGGCTCAATTATAATAAGGGACTTCCCCACAGGAGAGTGCCTTGTCTCTAGAACAGGAGCTTTTTGCGCAACGGCTGAGACGGATTCGGGAGATCCAGGCGCTCGGCTTCCGGCCTTACGGCGCCCGCTACGACGCCACGCACACCATTCCGCAAATTCTGGCGGAATATGGTTCCAAGACCGCCGCCGAGCTGGAGCCGAGAGTGCAGGTGAAGATCTGCGGGCGGGTGCACACTTTGCGGCGGATGGGCAAGGCGGGGTTCGCCCACCTGATGCAGGACGGCGAACGGCTCCAGATCTACGTCCGCAAGGACGCGGTTCCGGAGAGGGACTTCGCTCTGTACGAGCTGCTGGACATCGGCGACATTATTGGGGCGGAAGGCTATCTGTTTCGCACCAAGACCGGCGAGTTGACGGTGCATGTCGAGAAGCTGACCCATCTGGCCAAGACTCTGCTGTCGATGCCCGAGAAGTGGCACGGGCTGGAGGACGTAGAGATCCGCTACCGGCAGCGCTACCTGGATTTGATCGCCAATCCGGAGGTGCGCCGCGTGTTCGTGACGCGCAGCCGGATTATCGCCAGCTTGCGCCGCCAACTGGAGCAGCGCGGCTTTATTGAAGTGGAAACGCCGATGATGCAGCCGCTGTACGGCGGGGCGGCGGCGCGGCCGTTTGTCACCCATCACAATGCGCTCGACATGGACTTGTACCTCAGGATCGCCCCGGAGCTTTATCTGAAGCGCCTGGTGGTGGGCGGCATGGAGCGGGTCTACGAAATCAACCGCAATTTCCGCAATGAGGGCATCTCTACCCAGCACAACCCGGAGTTCACGATGCTGGAGTTTTACCAGGCGTACACGGATTACCGGGGCTTGATGGATCTGAGCGAGGAACTGCTGCGGCAGACGGCCATCGACGCGACGGGAGGCACCGTGGTGGCGTTCGGCGAGCACCAGCTAGATTTCGGGAAGGTGCGGCGGATGAGCCTGCTCGAGGCCACGCTGAAGTACTGGAAAGACGGGCCGCGGCCCACACCCGAGCAGCTCCTGGATCCGGAGTGGCTGCGCTGGCGGTCCACGAAGGGATCGGCTGGGGAGGCGCTGCTGGACCTGTTCGAACGCTACGCGGAGCAGGAGTTGATTCAGCCCACGATCGTGTATGACTTCCCGGTGGAGACTTCGCCGCTGTCCAAGAACAAGCCCGAGGATCCCAGCCTGGTGGAGCGCTTTGAGATCTACATTGCGGGCATGGAAATCGCCAACGCCTATACGGAGTTGAACGATCCGCAGGAGCAGCGGCGGCGTTTTGAGATGCAACTGGCGCTGCGCGAGAAGGGCGACGAAGAAGCGCACCAGATGGACGAGGACTTTCTGCGGGCGCTGTGCTACGGCATGCCGCCCACGGCGGGCGAAGGCATCGGCATCGACCGTTTGACGATGCTGTTGACGAATTCGCGCTCGATCCGGGACGTGATCCTGTTTCCACTGCTGCGTCCGGAGGGGCCGATAGGGCTGGCCGAGCGGCTCAGGGAGCTCGATGGCATCTAAGCCGCGGCTGTGGGAGAGATTCGAGTTTTTCGTCGCGCTGCGCTATCTGAAGGCAAAGCGCAAGCAGGCGGTATTATCCGTCATCACCCTGATCTCGGTGGCGGGCGTGGCGGCCGGGGTCATGGCGCTGGTGGTGGCGCTGGCGGTGAACAACGGATTCCGCAACACGCTGGAGCGGAGCCTGCTGGGCGCTACCGCCCATGTGACGGTGCTGGAGAAGGAGACCCGCAACGGGATTCAGGACTGGCGGCCTTTAACCGAGAAGCTTAGGACCATAGCGCATGTGGTATCGGCGGAGCCGAGCCTGTATGCCCCGGTGTATTTAACCGCGCCTCTGCAATCGGAAGGCGCGATTCTAAAGGGTATTCCCATCGATGAGGCGCAAAGAACGACGGGGCTGGCGCAGTACATGAAGCAGGGCCGGCTGGCGGATCTGGCGCAAGAGGGGCGGATGCCGGGAATCGTGCTCGGGGCGCGGCTGGCGGAGCGCACCGGACTGCCGTACAACAGCGTGGCGCAGATCATCAGCCCCCAGGGGGAGCTGACGCCGTTCGGTCCGCAACCGACGACGCACCGCTTCCGGGTGGTGGGGATTTTCGAGACTGGCTTCTACGACCTGGATTCGGCCTGGGCCTTCACCTCGCTGGAAAACGCGCAGCGGGTGTTGGGGCTGAGCGACGTGGTGAACGCCATCGAACTGAAGCTCGACGATATCAATCTCGCACCCCAGGTGGCCGCCGAGGCGGAGAGAATTGCCGGGCCGGAGCTGGCTGCCACGACCTGGATGGAACAAAACCGGCAGATCTTCGCGGCGTTGCGGATGGAGAAGCTGGTGACGATCATCACGATCGGCTTGATTGAACTGGTGGCTGCGTTAAATATCCTAATTGCCCTAGTGATGATGGTGATGGAGAAGTACCGCGACATCGCCGTTCTGATCTCGATGGGCGCGCGGCGGGAACAGATCCGCCGGATATTCGTTTACCAAGGACTGCTGATCGGCGTTACGGGGACGCTGATCGGCCTGGGTTTGGGCTACGGGCTTTCCTACCTCGCCAATCGCTACCGCTGGGTGCCTCTGACCGAAGAAGTCTATTCGCTGAGCTATGTCCCATTTGAGCCGCGCTGGGTGGACGGGCTGTGGATCGCTGCGGCGGCGATCCTTATCAGCTATTTGGCAACGCTTTACCCCTCCCGAAATGCGACCGCCATCGCCCCCGCCGAAGCCTTGCGCTATGAATAGCGGGCCGAATGTGGTATGCTTTCCAAAAATTAATGAATAACGTTTAAGTGGAAAGTCTAGGCAAGTTGTAAAGCGGGGAGCATGGCATGTGCGGCATTGCCGGGTTTACTCACATTTCCAAAACAATCCCCCGGAGCTGGATTGAGAGGGCGACCGCGACGCTGGCGCACCGCGGACCGGATCAACAAGGGGTTCACCAAAGCCCGGCCGTGTCGCTGGGAGCGGTGCGGCTGAAGATCATCGACCTGCACGCGGGCGACCAGCCGCTGTATGACGAGGACAGCGGCGCGGTGATCGTCTTCAACGGCGAGATTTACAACCATGCCGAGCTGAGGGCGGAGCTGGAAGCGCGCGGACGGCGGTTCCGGTCCCGGTGCGACACCGAGGTGGCGCTGAAGGCGTGGTTAGAGTGGGGGCGGGATTGTTTGAACCGCTTCCGAGGGATGTTCGCCCTGGCGATTTGGCAAGAGAGCGAGAAGAAGCTGTTTCTGGCCCGGGACCGGATGGGGATCAAGCCGCTATATTACTTGCGGCGCGGCAACGATCTGCACTTCGGCTCGGAGATGAAGGCGATTCTGGCGCACCCGGAGGTGGAGCGGAGGATCAGCCTGGCCGGGCTGAGCTACTACCTCGGCTTGAACTGGGTTCCAGGGCCGTACACGCTGGTGGAGGGCATCGTGAAGCTTCCGCCGGGCCACTGGCTGGAGTGGCAGAACGGGCGGATCCAGAGCGGGAGCTATTGGAAGCTGGATTTCAGGGTCCGGCCGGACTGGAGCTTGGAAGAGGCCAAAGAAGAGCTGGATTCGCTGCTCACGGGCGCGGTACGGGAGCACCTGATTTCCGATGTGCCGCTGGGGGTGTGGTCGAGCGGCGGACTGGACTCTTCGACCATCCTGCACTATGCCGCACAGAGCTATCCGGGCCGGTTGAAAACGTTTTCCGTGTCGTTCCGCGGGAGGAGTTTTGACGAGAGCCCGTACTTCCGCCTGGTCTCTTCGGTTTACGGAACGGACCATCACGAGTTTGACCTGAACCCGGATCAGGATCTTCCGGCCGCCATCGAGGAGTTGAGCTACTATTGCGACGAACCCAGCGCCGACGCGGGCGCGCTGCCAGTGTGGTTTCTATCAAAGATGTGCCGCCGGCATGTGACGGTGGCGCTGAGCGGGGAAGGGGCGGACGAGCTTTTCGGCGGCTATATTACGTACCTGGCGGACCGCTTGGCCGCGCTGGCGCGGCATGCGCCGGAGGCGGCGTTGCGGGCGGCGTTTAAGGTGGCGCAGCGATGGCCGGTTTCGGACGACAAGGTCAGCCTGGAGTATAAACTGAAGCGCTTCCTGGAAGGGGCGCTGCTGGACGCCGATGAGGCGCACGTTTTTTGGAACGGGACCTTCCGCGGCGAGGACAAACGGCGGTTGTGCCGTTTTGACGAGCATCCGCCTGTGCGGCGGCTGTTTGAGAGCCTTCCGCCGGATGCCGCAAGGGCGGGCAAGCTGAACCGGTACCTGTGGTTTGACCAGCTCTACTACTTGCCGGACGACATCCTGACTAAGTGCGACCGAATGAGCATGGCCCATTCGCTGGAGGTGCGGCCGGCGTTTCTGGATCACCGGATTGTGGAGTTCGCGGCGAGCTTGCCGGAGGACTTCAAGATCCGCGGCTGGACTCTGAAATTCCTGCTGCGGGAGCTGATGCGCGGCCGGCTGCCGGCGGAGGTGCTGAAGCGGTCCAAGCAAGGGTTCGACATTCCCGCGCATGACTGGCTGCGCGGCCCACTGCGCACGCTGCTTCTGGATACACTGACGGATGAGGCGGTGGCCGCATCCGGCCTGTTCCGCCCGGAAGCGGTGCGCGCCTTGATCCGCGCTCACCTGGAGAGAAAGGCGAACTACGGATACCATCTATGGGGACTCCTGACCCTGTTCCTGTGGCTGCGGCGCTGGAGAATCGAGACCGCGCCTCGGGAAGCTCTCCGGCCGGCGGCCGTGGAGGAATCCGCGCCGGCGACCTGATTGTTGTCCTCACAGCCGCGGTGATCTTTTTCGGGACGGTGGCGAGCCCCCCCTCCCTGATGGATGATGTGGATGCCGTGCAGGCGCAGATCGCCCGGAACATGCTGGATTCGGGCGACTGGGTGACGGCGCGGCTAAACGGCGTGCCTTATTTGGAAAAGGCGCCGCTGCATTACTGGGTCATAGTGCTGTCCTATTTGGTCTTCGGGGTCAGCGATTGGGCGGCGCGCATTCCGTTCGCCCTGGCGGCGGTGTTGCTGTGCTGGGTTACGTACCGCTTCGGGCGGTGGGCGTTTGGGGAAGCCGGCGGACTCTACGCGGGGCTGGCGCTATCGACGTGCGTAGGGCTGTTTCTGTTCACGAGGATTCTGATCCCGGACGCGATGCTTACGCTGAGCGTGACGCTCGGGCTTTGGAGCCTGCTGCGCGCGCTGGAGGAAGACGAGCCCCACCCGCAGTGGTGGGCCGCCGGGCTGGCGGCGAGCATCGCCGTGGGAGTGCTGCTGAAAGGCTTGATCGCGGCGGTATTCGTGGCGGGAGCGGGGGGCGTTTGGCTGCTGGCCACGGGGCAACTGTTCCGGCGGCGGACCTGGCAGCGGCTGCAACCGTTCCGCGGGCTGCTTTTGATCTTGTTGATCGCCGCGCCCTGGCACGTGCTCGCCATCGTGCGCAATCCACCCTACTTCGACTTCACCTTGCGCAGCGAGCCGGGGGTCTATCGGGGCTTCTTCTGGTTCTACTTTCTGAACGAGCACGTATTCCGGTTTCTGAACATGCGCTATCCGCGGGACTATAACACCGTCCCGCGCTTGCTGTTTTGGACTCTGCATCTGGTGTGGCTGTTTCCCTGGAGCCCGTTGCTGGCGGCGGCGGCGCGGTTGAGCTACCGCACGGCCGATCGCGCGGGCCGGACCCGGCTGCTGGCGCTGGCGTGGACCGGGTTCGTGCTGCTGTTCTTCACCTTCTCGACCACGCAGGAGTACTACTCGATGCCGTGCTATCCGGCGCTGGCGCTGCTCGCCGGGGCGGCGGCTGCGGCGGGAGGCGCATGGGTGCGTAGGGGGTTGCAGGTGACGGCGGCGGTGGCTACGGTTGCGGCTCTGGCCACGGGCGCGCTGCTGACCATGGTATGGAGCATGCCCGCTCCGGGGGATATCGCCTCCGCGCTGCGGCAGAATCCGGAGCTGTACACGCTGTCGCTCGGGCACATGGGCGATCTGACGCTGCGGTCTTTCGCGTATTTGAAGCTTCCTTTGGGGATGGCCTGCGCGGCCTTCCTTGTAGGCGCGGCCGGCATCTGGTCCGGAAAGCGGGTGGGCGTTCAGGCGGCGTTCGCCGCGCTGATGATGGTCTTGTTCCTGCATGCGGCGCGGGTGGCGATGATCCGCTTCGATCCGTACCTGTCTTCGCGCCCGCTGGCGGAGGCGCTGAAGGCGGGGCCGCCGGGCCGGCTGATTGTGGACGATCAGTATTACGCTTTCAGTTCGGTGTTTTTCTACGCCAACACGAGGGCGTTGCTGCTGAACGGCCGGGTCATGAATCTGGAGTACGGCTCCTATGCGCCCGGCGCGCCGGATGTGTTCATCGACGACGCGGAGTTCCAACGGCTCTGGCAATCGGAGGAGCGCTACTATTTGGTGGCCGCGGACACGGCCCGGCCCCGGCTGGAGCGCCTTGTGGGAGCGGAGGGGCTGAAGGCAGTGGCCGCCGCGGGGGGCAAGGCCCTTTACACGAACCGCTGAGTTGACATGCGAATCGCCATCGACGCCATTCCGCTGCTGCTGCGCAGCGCCGGTGTGAAGACCTATCTGTTGAACTGGCTGATTCACATGCGGCGGCTGTGCGCTCCGGATGAGGTGCTGGCCTGGCCGTTCTTGGATCCGCGCGAGGACTTTTCGCACGAGCGTTCGGTGGCGGGCCGGTGGGGCACCCTCAGCCGGCTGGCGCTGCTGCATTGGAACAATTGCCGGTTTGTTCCTCCGCTCTACTGGCTGGGGCCGCGCCCCGACGTATTCCACGCCTCCCATCAGATGCGGCGGCCGCCGAAGCGGTGCAAGCTGACGGCGACGATCTACGACATGACCTGCTGGCTGGCGCCGGACACGCATAGTCCGGCCAACGTCCGGGCGCTGCGCCGATTTGCGGAGAACGTGATGCTGCGGGCCGATGGCCTGATCGCGATTTCGGAAAGCAGCCGCCAAGATGCGATCCGGATTCTGAGCCTGAAGCCGGACAAAGTGGTGGTGATCTATCCCGGCGTAGCCGCGGCTTATTTTAACGTCACCGCCGAACAGGCGGCGCAAGCCGCCGCGAAGTATGGTCTGCGGAAGCCGTATGTGCTGTTTGTGGGGACGATCGAGCCGCGCAAGAATGTGGACGCGCTGCTGGATGCCTGGGGGCGCCTGCCCGAGGATCTGCGCGAGCCGCATGAGCTTGTTGTGGCGGGCGCGGAGGGTTGGGCCTCGCCGCGGACCCTCGGCCGGTTGAAGAGCGGCGAGGGCGGGGTGCGCTACTTGGGATACGTTCCGGAACCGGACATGCCGGGCCTCACGGCGGGGGCGGCGCTGCTGGTCTACCCGTCGCTTTACGAGGGTTTCGGGTTGCCGCTGGCGCAGGCGATGGCGGCGGGCGTGCCGGTGGTGACGTCCAATGTCTCCTCGATGCCCGAAGTCGTGGGCGACGCAGGCTTGCTGGCCGATCCGCGCAGCGAACAGGAGATTGCGGCAGCGATCCGGAGGCTGCTGGAGTCGCCTGATCTGCGCGGTGCGCTGGCGGCCAAGGCGCGAGCGCGGGGTGCGCGTTTTCGCTGGGAGGCGGCGGCGCAGCAATCGCTGGAATGGTTCCGGGCGATGGCGGGGTAGGGGGGCGGAGGATTTCTTCCGGCCGGCCCTGGGTGAGTCCACAACCGCGGCGGACGGCCCGGATCGGCGGGGAGTTCTTTCGAACCTGAGAGCGCACAATCTCGTTCTGAATAGTGAACCGGCATGGCGTTGTCCGGTGACGGGGAGCGCCTACGGCACATAAATAAGAAAAAAGGATCTGAAACTCATGAGTTCAACAGAAGCGTCCGCGCCCGGCGCTGCCGCGGTTGCCGCATGGATTAGGCGCAATGACATCCAGCTATTCTTCCTGGCCTCGTTCGTGTTCTCCTGGACGATCTACGGCATTTTGTCGTTAATCCACATCGAGAACCAAACGACGCTGAGCCGCTGGCTTCTGATCGCGGCCTATGGTCCGTCCCTTGCGGCTATGTTGATCAGCGCAGTGCTGAAACCTGAAGCTTCCCATTCCCGCGGCCTCTCCTTCAAAGCGTTTTTTGCGCTCGCGCTTGCCGCAGCGGCTGCGGTAGAGTGCCTGGATCACTGGTGGTGGAATCACCGCATTGACAAGGGCCTGGTGGCGGCAGATGTGATCCTGGTCTCGATGGCGGCGCTGGTCCTTTCGGGCGTACGCTTTCCGAAGCAGGGGATCAGAGATCTGCTGAGCGGGATGACCCGGTGGCGGCTGAGCGCGGGATGGTATCTTCTGGCGATCGGGCTGTGGCCGGCCATCGTGGTAGGGGGCAATGCGCTCGCGGAGGCGGCCGGCTTGGGGGTTCCGAACAAGCCCTGGCATCCTTCGGTTCCGCTGGCGCCGCTGGTTGTGGAGTCGTTTTTCTGGTACCTGCTCTTTGGCGGGCCCTTGAACGAAGAGGCGGGCTGGCGGGGGTTTGCGCAGGCGCGGCTGCAACAGCGGCTAAGTCCGCTGAGCGCCGCCGTGATCATCGGAGCGCTGTGGGGGCTATGGCATGTTCCTTTACACCTGATGGGCTTCTACCCGATGGGAGCGGTGGGAGCGGTTATCCGTATCTTCAGCATTCCACTCGCCGTTGTGTTCGCTTGGTTGTTTAACCGCACCGGGCAGAGCCTTTTGCCTGTGCTCTGTCTGCACTCCGCCCGCAACACGACCAGCTTGTTTTTGCCAAGAAACTTCGTCGTTACGGAACTGCTGATGCTTCTGGTGGCGGCCGGCGTGGCGTTTGCGGCCAAGATGTGGAGGCCGCTCAAGCGGAGCGGCGCCGCATGAGGCCGATGCTGCTACCGGATGGGCGGGAACTGAGGCCAAGGCGAGGGCGGCGCGAAGCCGCGGGCGCGGCGCAGGTAAGAAGCGGGGGTTTCAAAGCGGCTGGTCAGCGTGGTCAGAGAACGCTCCGGCAGCGCCAGACGCACCGAGTTGGCCCAGACGGGCAAAGGGGGATACTCCGCGAACGATTCTGCCTCGGAGGTGCGGATGCGGCGCAGAAGCGCGAGATGGCTGGGGATGCCGAAGACAGTGACCTCTCGCGCAGCTCCCAGATTGGCGATGTGCAAGGTCAAACCCTCATCGCGCAGAAATGCCGTGGCCAGAACCTTAGGCTTGTCGGATTCCACCCAGAGCGCGGTGGATTGCGGCGGGGTCAGATTGGCGAACTGCTTGGTGAACCAGAAGCGGGAGGTCGGCTCCAGCACCGTAGCGCCGCCGGCGGACAGGGTTCGGACCAGACCGTAGTCGGCGGTGAATTCCCAATAGATGGTGGCTTGCGGGCGGGCGTAGAGCAGCAGTTCCTGATACTGCCGGACTTCGCGGAGCCCGTACCAGAAGTTGTCGTAGACGCGACCGCGCCAGGCGGCGGGATCCGCGCCCATTTCGGCGACCAGCAAGGGCAGTCCGAGGCTTTCGGCCAGATCGCCCCAGGCGCGGTACTGCTCCGGCGTTGCGCCGCCCCAGGAGTGGAAGGAAACCGCGCCGACGTAACGCATGGCCTCGGGGTCGGCGGCCGAGGGTTGAACATAGGTGTGGGTGCCGCGCGGGTGGTTGACGTCGCCCAGAAGCATTTTGGTCTTCAGACCCAGGCTTGCCAAATGCGCGCCGATGCTCCTGATGGCGTCCCGATGTTCCTCTGGAGAGAAGAGGACGTTGATGCCGAGGTTGGGCTCGTTGAAGGAGAACAAGTCCGGCTCGACGCCGTATTGATTCTTGGCGTACAGGAGGTAGGAACCGATGGACTCCAGCAACTCATCCCAGAGGGCCGGGTTGACGCGGCGCTGAGAGGTGTTGGAGGGCTGGGGCTGGGGATCCATGTAGAGCCATTCGGGAAGATTCCAAATCGTGATGATGTAGGGGATGCCGCGGCGCTGGATTTCGCGGGCCAGCTCGAATTCGCGGCGCAGGTTCGTGCCGGCGAGGTCGCGCTGCTGGAAGGAGGTCCAGTCGGCAACGGAGGGCGAGGAGTTGTCGTTGACCGGTTCCCATTCGGCGAGGGTCATTTCGGTCCGTGCCCAGCGGACTTGAAGGTTGTCCAGAGTGTACTGGGTGACCGGGGACTCGATCTGGAAGCAGTAGTTGCCCCCAAAGCCGTGGAATAGATAGCGGCCGGCCGTGGGATCGAGCGTCACGGTGGCTGGCGTAGTATCCGGCACTCCGGTGAGGGTAAGTTCGATGCGGAACTGGCCGGTTGCGCCGGAGGCGAGGCTGCCGGATACGACGTAGATCCAGAAGGTGAAATTCTGGGGGCTTTCGTTGGACTTGTCTTGCAGATTCACGAAGTAGGGCCGGTCCAGGACCGCGGCCAGGCGCCAGTTGGAGGCTGCGTCGCGGACGGCGATGCCGGCGGCTGTGGCGCCCATGAGGTTGGCGTTGGAAGGGCGCACCTCGGGGAGCAGGGTTGAGCGGTTGGTTCCGGGATATTCGGCGAAGCCGCCCTTGAACTCCGCCCAAGGAACGTCCAGGCGGAAGAACAAACCTTCGGCAGTGAGGGCGCCCGACGCGCTGTAGTTGAGCGTAATGACGGCGGCGGGGCCGTCCTGCCGGACGGTCTGGGTGAACAGCAGGCGGCGGGTGGAGTCCATGTCGATGGAGCCCTGATAGGTGGTGACGGAATCGGAGCGGGACACCGTGACCCGGTCGGCGGTGGGCTGGGTGTAGGTGGTTTGCCAGCCGGGGGTGGGGAGGTAGAGGCTGGTCCGGATCGCGAGTTCTTCGCCCTCATGGACCATGCCGACGGTGCGCCCGGAACCGTCGACGATGGCGAAGTCTCCGGCGAGGAGCGGCACGGTTGTCAAGAATGTGGTCGCCACAATCCTGCTGATGCGGCCCGCCATTATTTGGATTATGCCTCAGGGCCTTGGCCCAGGCGGTTGCGCGCGTAGTTGCCTATAGGTCCCGTAGAGGGGAAACTGATAGTACCGCAAAGGACACGCGGAACGAAGGACATGAAGATTCTGGCGATCGACATCGGTGGAACGAAATTCTCGATGGCGCTCTTCGACGGAGACCGAATGACGCGTCGGGAGACGCGCCGCACGGACCGCGAAGGAGGCCGCGAGTGGATGTTGGGCCAGATCCGGGACATCGCTTCAGGCTGGTTCCACGAGAACCAGGCCGCCGCTTGTGGGATCGGCTTCGGAGGTCCGGTCGACTACGCCGCGCAGCGCGTGGCGCTTTCCACCCACGTTGGCGGCTGGCAGGACTTCGATCTGACAGGATGGGTGGCCAGGGAGCTCAGCCTGCCGGCGGTGATGGACAACGACGCCAACGTGGGCGCACTCGGGGAGGCGGTCTACGGAGCGGGCCGAGGATTCGATCCATTATTCTACGTGACGGTCTCTACCGGGATTGGGGGCGGGATTGTGCGTGCGGGGGAGGTTTGGCGAGGCGCGGACTCGTATGCGGGCGAGATCGGCCACCTGACGGTGCGGCCGGAGGGTCCCGAGTGCCTGTGCGGCGCGCGGGGCTGCCTGGAGCGGATGTGCTGCGGGCTGTGGCTGGAGCGGGACTACGGGCGTCCGGCGCACGAGCTGCTGCGGGAGCCGGAATTCGTGCGGCGCTACGTGGCGGACCTGGCGCTGGGGCTGAAGGCCGCCATCATGCTGCTCAATCCCGCCCGCATTGTGATCGGCGGCGGCATCAGCAAGGCGGGAGAGGCGCTGTTCGATCCTCTGCGCGCGGAGCTGCGGCGGCAGATCACTTCCTGGAGCCGGGCGCGTATCGACGTGGTCCCGGCAAAGCTGGGCGACGACAGCGTGCTGTGGGGAGCGCTGGCGCTGGCGAGGAGCCGTATAGGGGAGAACGGGGGATGAGCTGGCGGACTCAGCAAGGGGTGAAAGAGGGCGACGGGCGCAGGGGGCCCAGGCCGGCGCGGATGCCTGCCCCACGGGGCTGTTCGGGCCTTTTTCGAGAGAGACCACGAGAGGAGTTGAGTTATGACTTTGTTTCTGGCGCAATACCGGCAGCAACTGGAGAAGATGCTATCGGGCTTGGATCTGGCTAAGGTGCAGCAGGCCATCGAGTGGCTGGCGGAGGCGCGGGAGCAGGGACGCCAGATCTTTGTTTTCGGCAATGGAGGCAGCGCGTCGACGGCCTCGCACTTTGCGACGGATTTGGTGAAAGGCGCCAGCTACGGGCGCGCGCGGAGGTTCCGGATTCTGGCGCTGACGGATTCGCTGCCGACGATTACGGCTTATGCCAATGACACCGGTTACGAGAACGTCTTCGTGGAGCAGCTGAAAAACTTCGCCCGGGAAAGGGACGTCGTCATCGGCATCAGCTCCAGCGGCAACTCGCCCAATGTGATCCGGGCCATTGAATACGCGGCCTCGGCCGGTTGCCGGACCATCGGGTTGACGGGAGGAGATGGGGGGAAACTCGGCCCGCTGGTTCACTTAGAGATCCGCGCTCCGGAGACGCATACCGGACGCATCGAGGACGCCCACTTTGTGATTTGTCACATGATCGGCTATTACTTCATGGAGGAGGCTGGGTGACCGGGCGGTTTTCGCCTCAAAGCCTGTCCAGATTGATGCGGGCGTCCCAAGTCTCGCGGGAGCGGAACGTTTCATCCCAAGTGACGGGCTTGCCGGTGTAAGCCGCGGTGCGGCCCATGATGCAGCTAAGCGCAGACACGACTCCCTGATAAACCTGGTTGTGATACTTCCCGCTTAGGATGCTCTCAATGAAAGCCTTCTGCTTCTCGTCGTTGGCGGAGTCGATGTTGCTGGAAGGAGGCTTGGCGGGGCCGCCGGCTTCCGGCGGGGGCCAGCTCCAGGTCCAGGGCTCCTCGCCTTCGATCCGCACCGGGCCGGTGTAAGGCATCTGGCATTTGCCGCGGGGTCCAAAGAAACGCGCGCAGACGTCGGTGGAGACCTTGTTGCCGAACTGAGTGGAGCTGAAACTCACCAGGACATCGTCGTCATAGAAGAAGGTCACCGAGTAGTGCGACCAGGCATCGCCCTCATCGAACCGGCCTTTGCGGCCTCCGCTGCCCACGGCTCTGACGGGGTGGCCGCGCAGCACCCAGTTGCACAGGTCGATCACGTGAATGTTCTGCTCGACCAGGATGTCGCCGCTCAGCACGCGGTCATGCAGCCAGCGGCGCAGGCGAAGTTCAGCCGGGCTGGCCAGGCCCACCACCCTGCCGGGAAGGAAGGGGCAGAAGTAATGCCCTTGAGCGAAGGAGATCTCGCCGATGGCTCCGGCGTGGAGCCGCCGCACCAACTCGACGAAGGGAGGCGCCATGCGCAACTGGAAGCCGACTTCGAGGCTGAGCTTGCCGTCCACTTTCTCGGCAGCCTCCAGCACGCGCTTTGAGCCGGGCACGTCCACGGCGACCGGCTTTTCCAAGTACACGTGCTTTCCGCCGCCGACGGCCGCCTCGAAGTGCTCCGGGTGGAAATAGGGCGGCGTGGTGATGAGCACCATGTCGACTTCCTTGGAGGCCGCGATTTGCTGATGCGCTTTCGAACCCCGGAAGATTTGGGATTTGTCGACGGGTGAGCCAAGCTTGGCGAAATGTTCGCCGGCGGCGTCAAGCTGGTCCTGAAACAGGTCGGCCAGGGCGGTCACGCGGGCGGGAGTGTTGCGCAAGAACCCCGTGGCGACATAAGCGCCGCGCCCTCCGCATCCGAGCACTCCGATCCGCACGGCGGAGTTGGCCTGCGTGCCGCGCACGGCCTTGGGGCGGACGATCCAAAAACTGGCCGCGCCGGCGGCTGCCAAAAAGCCGCGGCGGCCTACGGGAGGATCGGAACTGGCGCTCATAACGATATCCCCCATCCTGGCGCGTTCATTCGCCCGTCAGGATCAGATCCACGCGGCGGCTGACCTCGCGCAGGTAGGCTTCATCGCCGGCGGGCAGCTCGCAGGTGGCGGTGCCGCGGAAGCCGATGTCGGCCAGAGCCTTGTAGATCGCCGGCCAGTCCAGATCGCCTTCCCGGAGCGGGACGAAAGCGGCCACGTTCTTGCGGAAGCTGAAGTCCTTGAGATGAATCTTCACAATCCGTTTGTCGAGGATGCGGATCCAGTCCTGCGGATAGCCGTAGAGGGCGATGTTGCCGACGTCGAAGTAGGCTTGCACCCACGGGCTGCGGAAGCTGTCGATGTAGCCGGCGAACTCGAGGGGACTGAGCAGGAACCGGTTCCACACGTTCTCGATGGCGATGATGACCTTTAGCTTCTGGGCCAAAGGCAGCAGCTTCAGGATGTTCTCGCGGCTGCGGCGGTAGGCGTCGACGTAGCTGGTCTCCGGGTTGACCACGGCGGGCACCAGCAGCACCGTGTCGGCGCCCCAGAAGCTGGCGTTTTCCAGGCTGGTCTCCATTCCGCGCAGGCTTTCGGCGACCACGGCGGGATCCGCGCTCGAAAGCGGGAACTTCCAATGGGCCTGATTCATGACCGAGTGAATGCGGATGCCGGCGCTCGATGCGGCCTTGCGGATCTCCTCGGCCGTGGCGCGGTCCGGGGTGGTCTGGCATTCGATCTCCTCGAAGCCGACATCGCGGGCGAGCTTGAAACGGTCGGCATAGCTGAGATCCCGGGGAAGCATGCCGATATACAGCGCTTTTTTGATGGGCAGGCGGGCCGAGCCGAAGCTTGCAGCGGGCCAGGAAGCGCAGAGGGCCAGAAACTCGCGGCGGTTCATACGGCCTCCAATGACGCGGGTCGATTGCGCCCAGTATACCTCCGCGGGCCCTCGCGCGGGTGAATCATCCGCCGCCGACGAAATGGACCATTTCGACGCGGGCGCCGGCGCGCAGAGGAGTCTGGGCCCACTGCTCGCGCTTGACGATTTGCCCGTCCAGCTCGATGGCGACCCTGTCGGGCTCCAGCTCCAGCGAACGCACCAAATCGAGCAGACTTTGGCCGGCGACGGCGCTGTAGGGTTGCCCGTTCAGGATGATTTCCAGAGAACCCAACAGATTTGACACTTCCTTTCCCCCCTCATTATAGTCAAGGGTGAGGGGATTTCCGCAAAAGAAAAATGCCTGAGTCCTATCCGCAGATCTACTTCCCCATCCTGGTGCAGATCGGGATCGCGGTGGCGGTGGCAGGCGGCATGCTGGCCGGCTCCTACCTGCTGGGTCCCAGGGTCCGCAACCCGGTCAAGGAGCTGCCCTATGAGTGTGGCATCGTACCCACCGGCAGCGCCCGCGAGCGCTTCAGTGTGAAATTTTATCTGGTGGCGATGGTATTTATTTTGTTCGACATTGAAGCGGTGTTCCTGTACCCGTGGGCGGTGGTCTACCGGGAATTGAGGTTGTTTGCCTTCTTCGAAATGCTGATCTTCGTGGCGTTGATTCTGAGCGGATTCTTCTACATCTGGAAGAAGGGGGCGCTGGACTGGTCCTTCACGAGTTCCAAGACGGACCGGTCTTAAATCTGCATGTTACCCGAACCGCTGGCGGGTGATCCCATCGCAAAGGCCATCGATGAGACCGAACCGGGGTCCGTCACGGGGGGAGGATGGGCCTACGGCGAACAAACCCTGGAGATCGATCCTGCGCGGATCGTACCGGTGTGCCGCTTCCTGAAAGAGCAGCAAGGCTTCATCCGGCTGGCGGATCTGACCGCGGTGGACTGGCATCCCCGCGAGCCGAGATTTGAAGTCGTCTATCATCTTCACGCGTTCGAAGGCAACCGGCGCTTGCGGCTCAAATGCCGTTTGGGCGGCGAGTCGCCCGAGATCGATTCGGTGACGTGCGTGTGGCGCTCGGCCAACTGGCATGAGCGCGAGGTCTACGATCTGTTCGGCATCCGTTTCCGCGGCCATCCGAATCTGAAGCGGATCATGATGCCGGAGGATTGGGAGGGGCACCCTCTGAGGAAGGACTATCCGGTGCACGGCTACCGGTACTCGTACAAAGACGAATGAGGATCCGACGGTGGGCGAGACGGGGAGGCCAGTAGGAGCGGGGTTCAACGAGGAAGCCGATCCCCCTGTGGGCGGGCGCGCCAGCATCGTGCTCAACATGGGGCCGCAGCACCCCTCCACGCACGGCGTGCTGCGCCTGTTGCTGGAGCTGGAAGGCGAGACCATCGTCAAGGCCGAGCCGGATATCGGCTTCCTGCACACGGGCATCGAGAAGGAGTGCGAAGACAAGTTCTATCAGCAGGTCATCCCGCTCACCGATCGGGTGGATTACCTGGCGAACCTCTCCAATAACCTCTGCTATTGTCTGGCGGTGGAGCGGCTGCTCGGGCTTGAGATCCCGCCGATGGCGCAATGGATGCGGGTGATGCTGACCGAGTTGACCCGGATCTCGAGCCATCTGCTGTGGCTGGGCACGCACGCCATCGACATCGGCGCGATGAGCGTCTTCCTGTACTGCTTCCGCGAGCGCGAGGACCTGCTGCGCATCTTCGAGATGTTCTCGGGGCAGCGCATGATGACCAGCTACTTCCGGATCGGCGGGCTGGCGCTGCCGCCGCCGCGCGGGTGGGAAGGTCCGGTCCGCAAGTTCCTGGATGCATTCCCCGGCAGGGTGGATGAGTACGAGAATCTGCTGACGAACAACCCCATCTGGCTGGTGCGGACCAAAGGCGTGGGTCATGTGCCGCTGGAGGATTTGATTGACCTGGGCGTCACCGGGCCGATGCTGCGGGCGGCGGGATTAGCCTGGGATCTGCGGAAAGCCGAGCCGTACTCCAGCTACGAAAAGTTCGACTTCGAGATTCCGACCCGCACCGAAGGCGATGTCTACGCCCGCTACCAGGTGCGGGTGGAGGAGATGCGCCAGAGCGCCCGCATCGCGCGCCAGGCGATGGAAGGGATGCCCTCGGGTCCGCACGTGGCTCATGCGCCCAAAGTCGTCTTGCCCGACCGCGAGCGGATGAAGACCGAGATGGAGGCGCTCATCCACCATTTCAAGATCATCTACGAGGGCTTCAAGGTTCCGGCAGGAGAGGTGTACCAGGCAATCGAATCGCCGCGCGGAGAGCTGGGCTACTACGTGGTGAGCGACGGGGGGCCGAAGCCGCACCGGGTGCACATCCACGGTCCGAGTTTCGGCAACTTGCAGGCGACGGCAAAGATGATCGAGGGGCGCCTGATTGCGGACGTCATCGCCGCGCTGGGCAGCATGGACTTTGTTTTGGGAGACGTGGACCGATGACCTTTTCTCCCCAACTGGAGGCGCGTTTCGAAGAGCTGTTGCGGAGCTGCCCGCCGGGCCACAAGCGTTCCGCGCTGATCCCGATGTTGCTGTACGCCCAGGACGAAGTGGGCGCGGTGACCGAGGAGGTGGTGGAGGAGATTACGCGCCGGCTGGGGCTGAAGACCATGGAAGTAGACGAAGTGGTCAGCTACTACTCCATGCTGCGCCGGCGGCCCGCCGGCAAGTATCACATCCAGATTTGCACCAACATCAGTTGCATGTTGACCGGGGGGCTGGAGCTGTGGGAGCACGCCCGCAAGAAGCTGGGCATCGGGAATCATGAGGTGACGCCGGACGGCCTGTTTTCCCTGGAGGAGGTGGAGTGCATCGGCGCCTGCTCGTGGGCCCCGGCCATCCTGGTGAACTACGATTTTCATCACAAGGTCACGCCGGAGGCTTTCGACCGGCTGATCGACACGCTGCGGAAGCTGTCATGAGCGGGATGCTATACAACGAACCGAGTCCGCTGGAGGTGAAGATCCTGACGCGGCGCTTCGGCTTGGCTAGCCCGGTCCGCATCGACACCTATCTGGCGACGGGCGGCTACCAAGCGTTTCAAAAGGCCCTCCGGATGAAGCCGGAGGAAATCATCGAGGAGGTTAAGGCTTCCAATCTGCGGGGCCGGGGCGGAGCGGGTTTTCCGGCCGGGTTGAAGTGGAGCTTTGTGCCTCGCAATTCCCCCAAGCCGAAGTACGTCGTCGCCAACGGCGATGAGGGCGAGCCGGGAACCTGCAAAGACCGGCTGTTGATGGAGAACGATCCCCACCAGCTTCTGGAAGGGATGATGATCGCGGCGGTGGCGGTGGGCGCGCAGGCGGGCTACATCTATATCCGCGGCGAGTTCCGCAAGTGCCTGGAGGCGGTGGAACTGGCCATCAGCGAGGCGCGCGAGCGCGGATATCTGGGCAAGAACATTTTGGGCAGCGGGTTCGACTTCGATATGTTCACGCGCACCGGCGCCGGCTCGTATGAGTGCGGCGAGGAGTCGGCGCTGCTGGAGTCGCTGGAGGGCAAGCGCGGGGTGCCGCGAATCCGGCCGCCGTTTCCGGCGGTGGTGGGCGCATTCGGGTGCCCCACGGTGCTGAACAACGTCGAGACCTTCTGCGCGGTGCCGCACATCATCAACGACGGTGGGGCTGCCTTCGCGCTGCTGGGCACGCCGCGCAATGGAGGCACTCGGCTGTTTTGCCTCTCCGGACACATCAACCGGCCCGGGGTGTATGAGCTGCCCATGGGTTTCAATTTGCTGCGGATGATCGAGGAGGTCGGGGGCGGCATCCGCGGCGGCAAGAAACTCAAGGCGGTGATTCCCGGCGGCTCGAGCTGCCCGGTGTTGAAAGCCGAGGAGTGCGACATCGCTATGGACTTCGACACGCTGGCGAAAGTCGGCAGCATGCTGGGTTCCGGCGGCGTCATTGTCATGGACGAGGACACTTGCATGGTGAAGGCGGCCATGCGCATTTTGAGCTTCTACGCGCACGAGAGCTGCGGCTGGTGCGTGCCCTGCCGCGAGGGGACCACCTGGCTGAAGAAACTGCTGGTGCGGTTCCACGCCGGGGAGGGATCGCGCAGTGACATTGACTTAATTGCAGACGTGGCGCGGAACATGCTGGGGCGCACCTTTTGCCCGCTGGGCGACGCCGCCGCGATGCCGGCCATGGCCTTTGTGGAGAAATTCCGGGACGAATTCGAGGCGCACGCCGAGGGCGAACCCTGCCCCTTCGAAGCTTCCCAACGGGAGGTGCTGGCGCAATGAGCGGCCTGGTGAAGCTGACCATCGACGGCAAAACCGTGGAAGCCCCCGCCGGCACTCTTTTGATCAACGCGGCCAAGATGGTGGGAATCGAAATTCCGGCGTTCTGCTATTACGAGGGCCTGAGCCTCCAGGCCGCTTGCCGGATGTGCCTGGTGGAAATCGAAAAGTCCCCCAAGCTGGTGACTTCCTGCACCATGCCGGTCGCCGAAGGCATGGTGGTGCACACCAATACGCCGCAGGTGGTGGAAGCCCGCAAGTCGATGCTGGAGTTCATCCTCACCAACCACCCGCTGGATTGCCCGGTGTGCGACAAAGGCGGCGAGTGCGAGCTTCAGGACCTGACGTTCCGCTACGGGGTGGACGTCAGCCGCTTCACCGAGTTCAAGTACCATGTCCCCGAAAAGCAGTGGTCGCCCATTGTCTATTTCGACAAGCCGCGTTGCATCCTGTGCTACCGTTGCGTGCGGATCTGCAAGGAGGGCATGGGCGTGGGCGCCCTTGGCGTGGTGAACCGCGGTGTGGTCAGCGAGATAACGCCGAATCACGGCGATCATTTGGAGTGCGACGAATGCGGGATGTGCATCGACATCTGCCCGGTGGGCGCGCTGACGAGCGGCATCTACCGCTACAAGACCCGCCCCTGGGAGATGAAGCACGTCGGGACCGCATGCGCGCACTGCGCCGATGGATGCACCACGACGCTGGGCGTCTACGACAACCGTATCATCCGCGGTAACAATCAGGACCGCAGCGGCGTCAACGGCGAGTTTCTGTGCGTGAAGGGGCGCTATGCGTTCGATTTTGTCTCGCATGAGGAGCGCCTGCGCACGCCGTTGATCAAGAAAGACGGCCGTTTCGAGGAAGTCTCCTGGTCGGAGGCCCTGCGCGCCGTGGCGAAACAGTTCGAGCAGATCCGCGCGCGCGGCGGCAAGCTCGGCGTGATCGGTTCCACGCACACAACCAATGAAGAGAATTTGTACTTGCAGGAGCTGGTGCGGCGCGGACTGGGGACCAACGACATCGACCACCGGCGCAGCGGGGATGTGGCGGCATTGCTGGCGGCGGTAGGGGGCAGGGCAGAGGCGCTTGCCCGGACGGAGGACTTGTATCACCGGCAGGCGGCGGTGGTGATTGGCGCCGACCTGGCGCAGCAGCATCCGCTGTTGGCCTTCCAGCTCCGCGCCAACTGGCGGCATCACCAGGCGCGGGTCTACGTGGTGACGCGCGGTCCGGTGCGGGAGGATTCCTACGCCGCTCTCAGCGTGCGCGCCGAGCCTGGCAACGAACTGGCGGCGTTGGAGGGTTTGCGGGAGACGCTGAAAAACGAGCCGGAGCTGGTGATCCTTTTCGGGGACTCCATCTGCGGCGAAGCGGTCTATCGGCTGGTGGAATTCGGCGCATCGCTCGGCATCCCGGTGAAGTACGTGTGCCTGGTCGAGCGTTCTAATTCGCGGGGCGCGATGGACATGGGCTTGATGCCGGATTTCCTTCCAGGCTACCGGCCCGTCCAGGAGGCGGGACTGGCGCCGGGCCGGACGTTACCTGAGATGTTGGACTCGCCCGATCTGGACGCGCTCTGGATCGTGGGTGCCAACCCGCTGCGCAACCGCGAGCTGGCGGCCGCCGGCGCATTCGTGGTGGTCCAAGATCTGTTTCTCACCGAGACGGCTCAAAGGGCGAATGTCGTTCTGCCGGCCGCGAGCGCTTACGAAAAAACGGGCACGGTGACCAATACCTGCGGCGAATTGATCGGGCTGAAACGGGCCGTTTCCACCATGGGCGCCAAAACGGATCTGGCTATCTTCCGAAACCTGGCCGTGATGATGGGGGTCGAGATCGCGGCGCCCGCTCCCGCTGAGGTCTACGAGAACATGAGCCGGCGGGGAATTGCGGCCGCACCTGGTCTCACGCATGCCGGCCTGATGGATCCGGCAAACGATACACTGTTCACTGCCGGCACGTTGGGGCGTTATTCGAAGATCTTGAACTCGCTAAGGGAAGCGCCGGGCGAATTGTACCGATGGACTTCGTAATTCTGACGCTGGTCAAGGCGGCCCTGTGGGCCGTGATCATCCTGACGACTCTGGCCTATCTGCAATGGGTCGAGCGTAAGGTGATCGCCCACATCCAGCTCCGGCTGGGTCCTTCGCGCGTGGGCCCCCACGGTTTGCTGCAACCGCTGGCCGACGTCATCAAGCTGCTCACCAAGGAGGACCTGACGCCGCCGCAGGCCAACAAACTCCTGTTCGTGTTTGCGCCGTTCTTTTCGGTGGCGCTGGCCCTGTTGCCGGTGGCCGTGTTGCCATTTGGACCCGAGGTGGAGATCTTCGGAATCCGCACCGCGATCCAGCTCACGGACCTGGACATCGGTGTATTGTTCCTGCTGGCGATTTCCTCGCTGAGCGTCTACGGGATCGCCCTGGCCGGCTGGTCGTCCAACAGCAAGTATGCTTTGCTCGGCGGGCTGCGCGCCTCCGCCCAGATGGTCAGCTACGAGCTGCCGATGGCCCTGGCGGTGGCCTCGCCGCTGCTGCTTTCCAATACACTCAGCCTCCAGGAGCTGGTGCTCACCCAGAGCGGGTATTACGCCGGCTGGATTCCCCAGTGGAACTTTTTCAAGCTCCCGGCCCCTCAGGTCATCAGCTACCTGATCTTCCTGATGGCGGCTTTTGCGGAGACCAACCGCATACCCTTTGACCTTCCGGAGGCCGAAAACGAGCTGGTGGCCGGCTTCCACACCGAGTACAGCAGCCTTAAGTTCGCCTCGTTCTTCATGGCCGAATACGCCAACATGATCACCAGTTGCGCCTTCGCCACGGTGCTGTTTTTGGGCGGGTATTTGCCGCTGTGGCCGGCCGAGAAGGGCTCGGATCTATTCCCCACGGCGCTGTTTCTGGCCGGCGGCGCCGTCGCCATGTATCACGGCCTTCATCCGGCCCGGCCCCGGGACCGCCGCACCCTGCCCGCAGTCGCCGTGGCGTTCTGGCTGCTGGCCTTTCTTTTCCAGGCCCCTCTGCTGAAACAGATCCTAATTCCCATGTTCTGGTTCGGCTTCAAGACGGGATCCCTGCTTTTTGTCTTCATGTGGGTGCGGGGAACGCTGCCCCGCTTCCGCTATGACCAGCTCATGGCATTCACCTGGAAGTTCCTGTTCCCGGTCGCCATGCTGAACATGCTGGCCACCGGTCTGCTGGTGGCGGTGTACGGAGGATAGACCGATGACGGAGATGCTGATCTTCTGGGCCTTTGCGATCGTCTCCGTAGGCTGCGCCGTGAACCTCGTCATCCAACGCCATCCCATCAACGGCGCCATTTCGCTGATCGGAGTGATGGGCTCGCTGGCGGTGCTCTACCTCCAGTTGGGCGCGGAGTTCATCGCCGCCGTGCAGGTGATCGTTTACGCGGGCGCGATCATGGTGCTGTTCGTCTTCGTCATCATGCTGCTCAACGCGGAGGCCGAGCAGCGCACAGGGCGCTCAGCGGTGGTTCGGCTGATCGGCTTCCCTTCGCTGGCCGCGCTGCTTTTGCTCGTGGGAATGCTGATCCGGCGGCTGGCGCCTGCTCCGGAATCGGTTCGTTTCGGTGATTTCATGGGAGGCACGGCGGAAAACATCGGCCGGAGCCTGTTCACCGGCTACCTGCTGCCGTTCGAGGTGACCTCAGCATTGATTTTGGTGGCGATCATTGGCGCGATTGTTCTGGCGCACAAGGAGATCGACTGACGTGCATAGCGTGCCCCTGAGCTGGTATTTGATCCTGAGCGCGGTTCTGTTCGGCCTGGGCGTGGCCGGCTTCCTGCTGCGCCGCAACATCATTACGGTGTTCATGTGCATCGAGCTGATGCTGAACGCGGTCAACCTCAGCTTCGTGGCGTTCTCCTATCAGCTCAAACAGATTGACGGCCATCTGTACGCCTTTTTCGTCATGGTGGTCGCCGCCGCCGAGGCCGCCGTGGGACTGGCCATTATCCTGACGGTGTTCAAGAACCGCGCCACCTTGCAGATCGACGAAGTGGATTCGATGAAAGGCTGACACGATGCATTTGTGGCTCATCCCCGCCTTCCCGCTGGCCGGCTTTTTGACGCTTGGGCTGGCGGGGCGGCGCATGTCCAAGCCCCTGATCAACACGGTGGCCGTGGGCTCGGTGCTGTTGAGCTTCTTGTGGGTGCTGAGGGCCCTCAGCGCCCTGGGGACGTTGGAGCAACCGCACCTGGAATCCTACTTCACCTGGATCCAGAGCGGGGCCCTGCGGGCAGGCTTCGATCTGATGGTGGACCGCCTCACGGCTGTGATGATGCTGGTGGTGACCGGCGTGGGCCTGCTCATTCACATCTACTCGATCGGCTACATGGCGCACGAAGGCGGCTACTACCGCTTCTTCGCCTTCCTCAACCTTTTCATGTTCTTCATGCTGACGCTGGTGATGGCGGCGAACTTCCTGCTGATGTTCGTCGGCTGGGAGGGGGTGGGGCTGTGCAGCTACTTGCTGATCGGCTTCTACTTCCACCGCAAGAGCGCCACCACGGCCGGCAACAAGGCCTTTATCGTGAACCGCATCGGCGATGTGGGATTCACGCTGGCCATCCTGTTGGTCTTCATCCATTTCCATTCACTGGATTTCCAGACGGTCTTCGCCGGCCTGGCCACGAATCCCACAGGCGTCACTACCGCTGCCCTGACCGCCATCGGGCTGCTTCTGCTGGTCGGCGCAACCGGAAAGTCCGCGCAAATCCCCTTGTACGTGTGGCTGCCGGACGCCATGGAGGGCCCCACGCCGGTCTCGGCTCTGATCCATGCGGCGACGATGGTGACCGCCGGGGTCTACATGGTGGCTCGCTGCGCTCCCATCTATCTGCAAGCTCCGCTGGCGCTGGAAGCGGTGGCCTGGGTTGGGCTGGCCACGGCGTTTTTCTCCGCCACCATCGGCCTGGCGCAGAACGACATCAAGAAGGTCTTCGCCTACTCCACGGTTTCGCAGCTCGGCTACATGTTTCTTGGACTGGGGGCCGGAGCATTCTCGGCAGGGATCTTCCATCTGGTGACCCACGCGTTCTTCAAGGCGCTGCTCTTCCTCGGGGCGGGCAGTGTGATCCATGCGCTGGGCGGCGAGCAGGATCTGCGCAACATGGGCGGCCTGCGGAAGCACATTCCGGTCACGTTCTTCACCATCCTGTGCGCCGCGGTGGCGATCGCCGGCTTGCCTCCGTTCTCCGGCTTCCACAGCAAGGACGCCATCCTAATCGCGGCCTATCACCATTCGCCGCTCATGTACTGGATCGGAGTGATTACCGCCGGCCTCACGGCGTTCTATGTCTTCCGGGCGGTGTTCCTTGCATTTTTCGGCAGCTACCGGGGGCAGGCGCATCCTCATGAATCGCCCAAGGTGATGACCCTGCCGCTGGCGGCCTTGGCGCTGTTGTCGCTCGGCGGGGGCTATTTCGACGTGTCGCGCTGGCTCCACCCGCTGTTTCCGGCGGCGGAAGCGGCTCACGAGCCTTGGCTGGTCTATGTCTCGGTAGCCGCGGGCCTGATCGGAATCCTGGCGGCCTACGGGTCGTATGTGGCTCGGCCCGGGCTGGCCGGTGAGATCGCGGACCGGCTGGGCGCGCTGTACCGCCTGGTCTACAACAAATACTTCGTAGATGAGATCTACGACCGCACCGTGGTCCGGCCCGTGGTGGACGGCTCCCATGCGGTGCTCTGGCGCGGCGTGGACGTAGGGCTGATCGACGGCGCCGTGAACGGCATCGGGAGCTGGGCCAGAGGCACGGGCGCGGTTCTGCGGATGGTTCAGAGCGGCAACATCCGCAGCTATGCCGCTTGGGTGGTCTGGGGCTCGCTGGTGGCTTTGCTGGGGTTCGTGGCGGCGGGAGGTCTGCGATGAGCGCCGTGTTGAATCTCTGCCTCGCTCTGCCGCTGGTCGCCTCGCTGTTGTTGCTGTTCATCCCCGGCCATCGCCACCGCCTCATCCGGATCTTTTCGCTCGCGGCTTCGCTGGCCGTGTTCGTCGTTTCCCTCCTGCTGGCCGTCCGCTTCAACCGCGCCAGCGGAGGCTTCCAGTTCGCGACCGATATCCCGTGGATCTCCTCGCCCGCCATCCGCTACCACATCGCTGTGGATGGCCTCAGCCTCTGGCTGGTGATCCTCAGCACGCTGCTTACGCCGCTGGCGGTTGTCATTTCCTGGAAACACATCGCGCACCGCGTCAAGGAGTTCCACGTCCTGCTGTTGCTGCTGGAGTTCGGGCTGATCGGGGTCTTCGTGGCCCTGGACCTGTTCCTGTTCTACGTCTTTTGGGAGGTCTCGCTGGTCCCGATGTACTTCCTGATCGGCGTCTGGGGACACGAACGCCGCATTTACGCCGCGGTCAAGTTTTTCTTGTTTACGATGGCCGGCTCGGTGCTCATGCTGGCGGCGTTCATCTACCTCTACAACCTGACCGGGACCTTCGACTACGTGGCATTGTCCGAACGGCTCGCGGGGCGGGGCATGGCCCTGGACCCAACCGCCGAGAGTCTGCTGTTTCTGGCCTTCTTCCTCGCCTTCGCGATCAAGGTGCCGCTGTTCCCGCTGCATACCTGGCTGCCGGATGCCCACGTGGAGGCGCCCACGGCCGGGTCGGTCATCCTGGCTTCCGTCATGTTGAAGATGGGGACGTATGGCTTGGTCCGCTTCTGCCTGCCGTTGTTCCCCTCCGCCTCCCGGGAACATGCCCCATGGATCGTGACCCTGGCCATTATCGGCATCCTTTACGGCGCGCTCGTGGCGATGGTGCAGCCCAACATGAAGAAGCTGGTGGCCTACTCCTCGGTGAGCCATCTCGGATTTGTGGTGCTCGGAATCTTCTCTTTCAATCCCATTGCCCTCGATGGCGCGGTCTACCAAATGTTGAACCACGGCATCTCGACCGGCGCACTGTTCATCTTGGTCGGCTATCTCTACGAGCGGCGACATACGCTTGAGATCGCGGGCTACGGCGGCGTGGCCAACCCGGCCCCGTGGCTCGCCGCCGTCTTCCTGATCACTTCCCTGGCCAGCCTGGGACTGCCCCTGTTGAACAATTTCGTGGGCGAGTTCCTGGTGCTTCAGGGCGCGGCGATGGTGAATTTCAAATGGGCGGTGTTTGCGGCCCTGGGCGTGGTGCTCTCCGCTTGCTACCTGCTGTGGCTGTATCAGAGGGCCTTCCTTGGCCAGGCGGCCGAGGCGGTGAAGGCCCATGTGACCGATTTGACGCCGCGCGAGTGGGCCGGCGTGCTGCCGCTGGTCGTGCTCATGGTCTGGATGGGCGTGGCCAGCCGGACATTCCTTGTCCCGATTGCCGCGGCCAACGCGCGCATCCTGGAGCGGTCGACGCGGGGCCTGATTTATCACGTGCAAAACGCCGAATTCCCGCCGCGGCAGGAGGTGGCCCGTGCCCGCTGAGTTTGCGCCCTCCTCCGCTGAGATTCTGCGGTTCCTTCCGGAGACGATCCTGATCGTGGGCGGTGCGCTGCTCATGGTCCTATCGGTGTTTTGGCGCAACCATGCCGCCGGGCGCTTCGTCCCCCTGTCCTTGTTGTTGTTGCTGGCGGCGGCTGCGGCCTCAGTGGCCGCGCAACGCGATCCGGGGCCGGCCTTCCGGGAGATGATCTCGGCCGACGGTTTCGCCGCCTACTTCCGAGTCTTGGTCATCGCGGCGGCGGCGCTCACGGTCCTGGTCTCCGGCCAATACCTGCGGCGCGAACGAAGCGAGGCTGGCGAGTATTATGCCCTGATCCTGCTCTCCGCCGCCGGCCAGTGCATCATGGCCAGCTCTTCGGAGCTGATCATGCTGTTCATCGGTCTGGAAATCTCTTCTCTGGCCAGCTACGTCCTGGCCGGCTATTTGCGAGACGACCGCCGGGCCAATGAAGCCGCCCTGAAGTATTTCTTGCTGGGCTCATTCGCCACCGGTTTTCTCCTTTTCGGGATTGCCTGGACCTACGGTTTGACGGGCTCGACGTTCCTGGAAGATATCCGGGCGGGGTTGAGCGATGCGGGCCCCGAGCTTTCCCCAATCCTGCTGGCGATGGCCGCGGCGCTGGTCTTCGTCGGGCTGGCGTTCAAGATCTCGGCTTGGCCGTTCCAAGCCTGGACCCCGGACGTCTATCAGGGGGCCCCGGCTCCGGTGGCTGCCTTCCTGGCGGCCGGCCCCAAAGCCGCGGCCTTCGCGGTCCTCATCCGGATTTTTATGACCGCCTTCGAGCCGATGAGCGCCCGCTGGGAGCCGCTGCTGTGGCTCACGGCGCTCGTCACTATGGTCATCGGCAATTTCGCGGCTTTGACCCAAACCAACATCAAGCGTCTGCTCGCTTACAGTTCGATCGCCCACGCGGGTTACATGCTGGTGGCCATCACGGCGGCTTCCGAGACCGGCGTGGCGGCCGTATTGTTCTACCTGGCGGCCTACACGCTGATGAACGTCGGCGCGTTTGCCGTGGTGATCCACGTGTGCCGGAAGGGCGAACAGTTCGTGCAGGTCCACGACTTCAGCGGCCTGGCCGAGCGCCAGCCGGCGACGGCCGCGCTGTTCTCCTTGTTCCTGCTTTCCTTGGTGGGCATTCCGCTGACTGCGGGCTTCTTCGGCAAGTTCTACATATTCAAGGCCGCGCTCGACGCGAACTTGATCTGGCTCACGGTGCTCGGCCTCCTCAACAGCGCCGTGGCGGCTTATTACTACCTGCGCATTTTGGTCGTCATGTACATGCACCCGCCGTCGGAAGCCACTTCGGATCTGCCTCCGCTGCGCGGGGCTCTCAAGGCCGCGGTGTATGCGTCGGCGTTGGGCACGCTTTTGTTAGGAGTCTTCCCCTCTTTGGTCCTGAACTTCGCCACCAAATCTGCGGGACTCGTCCGGTAGAAGAAGCATGATTCGTTCCGGCCGGCCAGAGTTCTGCTCCCCTCCCGGCACGGGCTGCACTCCGGCCGGCTCCGCCCTCGTCGGCGTCTCCGATTTGGTATACTACGATTTCACATTCGGAATGTCCGTCGCACGCCACCATCACCACCATCCGGGCGCATCGAGCGCGACGGGCTGATTTCTGAGCAATTCCCAGGATTTTAGAAAGCAGGCCCGCCGCAGTTCCGGCGGGCATTTTTGTTGGTGCATACGATGAAGCTCAATTTCGACAAATTCGGCGGTTTGGCCCCCGCCATCGTTCAGGACGCGGAGACGGGCCGGGTGCTCATGGTCGGCTTCATGAACGAGGAGGCCTTCCGGC